>MDSX01061673.1_pt1 | contig 11065 bp, 8 predicted proteins | sample 811141 | NCBI WGS metagenome assembly MDSX01 (sample SAMN05326642, study PRJNA326480) | marine metagenome | isolation source: seawater | place: Atlantic Ocean: South East | collected 2010
ATATTCCATAAAGCCCAAGTAAGCCCCAAACGTTTTCTTCGCTGTGAACAAAATAAACTGGTTCAGCGACGCGCTAGGCCTGAGTATGACGGGCATCACCTATAAGGTGCACTTGAATGAAAGCCAAAATTGTTATAACCCCCAAGAAAGCGGTACTTGATCCGCAGGGAAAAACGGTACAGGCCGCGTTGGAGCAAATGGGCTATGAAGGGGTCACGGATGTTCATGTCGGCAAGTATCTTGAAGTCGACTTAGAAGGTGATGATGCTGAAGCATGGAAGCCAAAGATTGAAGAGGCATGTCACAAGCTATTTAGTAATCCGGTTATTGAGGATTATGAATTCACAATAGAGTAATCATGGATTTCTCCGTACTTCAATTTCCAGGATCGAACTGCGATCAGGATTGTATCCATGTTTTGAGCGATGTGCTCGGGCATCAGGCTGATTACTTGTGGCATAAGGAAGAGTCACTTGGAAACGCAGATGCAATAGTTGTCCCTGGTGGCTTTAGTTATGGAGATTATCTTCGAACGGGGTCGATTGCTCAGTTCAGCCCTGTAATGAATGCCGTCAAAAAATTTGCAAATGAAGGAGGGTTGGTTATTGGTATCTGTAATGGGTTTCAAATATTGTGTGAAACAGGATTGCTGCCTGGGGCTTTAGTTCGCAATCGTTCCTTACAATTTCTATGTGAGCAGGTATATCTTAAAGTTCCCACACAGGATTCGCCTTTCACTAGGGCAATCGCTGTAGAAGAGGTGATAAAGGTTCCTATTGCTCATGGGGAAGGATGTTATTTTGCTGCTGATGAGACTTTAGCAAAATTGAAGGCTAACGATCAGATTTTGTTTCAATACTCTTCGGCAGATGGGGAAATTACAGATGAAGCTAATCCTAATGGATCAATGTTGAACATAGCCGGTATTTGTAATGAAGCTCGAAATGTTTGCGGGATGATGCCTCATCCGGAGAGAGCGAGCGAAAGTATTTTGGGGGAGAAAGATGGATTGCAAATATTTGAAGGGATGGTGCTTCATTTTCAAGGAGTTCCTATAAGTAAAGAGGAAGCCTCGGCAGCTTGTTAAATTTTAAAATTTATCAAAAGTTCCTTTATCTAATCATTTTTCAGGGATTGCTTTAACTCCAAAAAAGCTTAGATTTGCGGGCTATCGACCCGTAGCAACCCCTCCCATCCCAGCTATGGGTCGTAGGCCGTCGGCAATCTCCACACCCATCCCCTTGCCGGCGGCCGTTTTTTTATTCCAAATTTTTGACTGGAAGAGCTTCGTTATGTATAGCATCCAGATGCTTAAACCCCGGGCGCATAACCCCATACCAAACCCCTAAGCCTACTAAGGTTCCCATGATGGTGTCCCAGATGAAGTGCTGTTTTGTCGTCAGCACGCTTATAAAAAGACCAACCCATGCCGGCCATAGTAGCCATACCGCCCAGGTCCATCCTCTTTGCATCCACCACCGAGCCACTCCGACGGCAATGATGAAGCTTTGAGCTATATGCAAGCATGGCCATGCATTAAAAGGCTTGTCCAATGCATGAAAGGAACTGAACAGAAAGTTGTACATGGCTGACATCTCATCGATTTTTAGTTGCCATCGCAAATCAATATGAGCGGGAAAAAAGAAAAAGAACGGGAATGCAATCCAGCTCGAAAGGACCCACCCTTGTGCCATGATCAATGATTCAGCGCGCCCTCTATCATTCTTCTTTGCAGCATAAAATCCGAAGTAGTAGGCGAACAAGGAGATGTAAAACCAAATTGACCAGTCGACAACCGGAATTTTGTAATCGAGATAACGTCCATCGTTATCCTTAAATATTGATTTTGGATCCCAAGCAGTTCTTTCATCTATTGGAGAAAATTTTAGAGTGTCTCTTTTTGTTATTGTTTCTTGATCAAGGGGAGTATGATCCGGCCAAGATGCCATCCGATTAAATAACATATAGGGACTGGCTAGCACTAATACCCAAAAAAGGAGGAGTGCAGGAAAAAGAAATCCGTTTCCTTTTTGCCGGAACTTCCAGACAGGACGCCAAAGTCGCCAAAACCGGGCGCCAAAGGGTATGGGATTAGGTTGGTTCACAAGAAAAAGTGACTAGATTTTGGGTAAGCGCCCGGCTGAGCGTTGTCCTTTGCCTTTACTTCCTTGATCTCCTAGTTCCTTGCGCATCTTTTCACCGAGCTTAAGCATTTTGGCCAAAACTTTCGGGTGGTTGGCTTTTACGTCGACTGATTCTGCGATATCCTGATGCAAATTAAAGAGTGATAATCCAATTTTAGATTGGCTGTATTTTGTCGGAATGCCACCAGTTCCTCCCGGGTTGCCAGCCATTGTTCGGTAGCTGTGAGGGAAGTGTAATTTCCATTTTCCCATACGAATAGCTTGTAACTGTTGTCCGTAATAAAAGTAATACGCTTCTTGAGGGCTTTTATCATTTTTTCCTGTAACAAGGTTTAAGATGCTTTTCCCGTCAATCTTGTGATTCGGAAGATTGGCTCCGATTATTTCAGCCACGGTTGGCAATATATCGATAGTCATGGCAGGAGTTTTGCAGTTGCTATTTGCAGGAATGGTATCAGGCCACCACATTAAAGTACTCTCGCGACAGCCTCCATCAAACATGGTGCCTTTTCCTTCACGAAGAGGGCCAGCTGAGCCTGCGTGATCTCCATAGCTAAGCCATGGTCCATTATCACTCGTGAAAATAACTAAGGTATTCTTTTCTAACTTATGTTTGCGTAAGGTTTCTAGAATTTGGCCGACGCTCCAGTCGACTTCCATCATTACATCTCCGAATAGGCCGGATTTACTTTTTCCCTTAAATTTGTCAGATACAAATAATGGAACATGGACCATTGAGTGTGGAATATAGAGAAAAAACGGGTTGGACTTATTTTTTTCTATGAACTGTACGGCGCGTTCAGTGTACTGTGTTGTTAATTGTTCCTGATCCTTACCAGAAACCTGAGGATTAATAATCTTGTTTTTGTCAATCAGTGGCAGGTGTGGCCAGCGCTTCAAACGCTCCTTCATTGGCAAGTGAAGAACGCCGGGGTGGTATGGCCACATATCGTTAGAATATGGCAGTCCGAAGTAATCATCAAATCCATGTTGCATTGGCAGAAAGGGTTTATGGTGTCCGAGATGCCACTTGCCATAGATCGCTGTTGCATATCCCTTTTGTTTACATACTTCTGCTAATGTTACTTCATCTTTGTGAAGTCCTTGAGTTGATTTAGGTCCGAGAGCTCCAAAAATACCTACACGAACATTGTAGCAGCCAGTCAGTAGCCCTGCTCGAGAGGCGCTGCATACAGCCTGAGTTACATAAAAATCGCTAAACTTGCGCCCTTCTTTTGCCATGCGATCAAGGTTGGGAGTGGGATAAGCCGTGGCTCCGAAAGGACCAATGTCAGCATATGCCATGTCATCCATAAAAATAACAACGATATTAGGAGATTTATTTTTCGCGGCAACCGCCTGTGTCGGGTTTCCTAAGCCCTTCCCTAAGGCGGCAATAAGGCTACTGAATATTATAGTTCTTATTATTACGTTCATGCGGAGGAGAAGAGTTTCTCAAATATTGAGACTTTGCCAGTTGATTCCGGCATGGCTAAGCCTATTTAGCCTGCTTTTTTTCATAATATGCGCGGAGGCGTTTTGTCATCTCCGTCTTATTTGGACGTGGGCGTTCGCGAACTGGAAGAGCCTGCCCATCTTCGCGCCCAAATTCATCAAGTGTCCGGAACGGAGGGGCTTTATCCTTTGTCTCCTTTTGCCATTTAGCAAGAGCCTGCCGGAATTTTTTTAATTGTTTTACATGATCTGAAGAGAGAGCAAGATTTTGTAATTCAAATGGGTCGTTTCGGATATCGTAAAATTCCTCTTTAGCGCGCGGTTGAATAAATGTGCTTTTCTGAGCTTTGTTTAATTTTCCTTCGTTACGGAGCCTGATCATTTCTCGATAAGATACGGATCGTACTACATCAGCGGGGGGGGTGTTCGGCAAATCATTATAAAAATTCCTTATGTATTTGTATTTTTTGTTTCGGACAGCGCGAACTCGATCTTCGTAGTCATGCCAGTTGCGTTCGGCAAAGATATAGCGGTTAAGTTCTAATTTTGGATTACGAAGCAGAGGCAAAAAACTTCGGCCCTCAAATACTGTTGGTGTTGCTAGGCTAGCCAGTTCTAAAAAGGCAGGTGCAATATTAATGGAGCTTACTAGGCTGTCAGATTTGCTGCCTGGGTTAACGTGCTTAGGCCAATGCACTATGAATGGAGTCTTAATACCGCTATCATAAAGTGTCGTTTTATCTCTTGGGAATGGGCGCCCGTTGTCGCTTATGAATAGTATAAAAGTATTTTCGAAGATATTTTGCGCCTTTAACTCCTCGATTACATCGCCTACAAAGCGATCAAGCCTTGTGATTTCGTCATAATATAAAGCGTAGTCTTGTCTGCTTTTTAGAGTGTCTGCTACATATGGAGGGAGCCTGACGCTTTCAGGACTATGAGGATTGTCTAAAATGCCTTTATCATAATCGCGGTGTGGATCAAGAGCTGCGAGCCAGGCGAAAAGAGGTTTGTCTTTTGGTCGAGCCTTGAGAACGGGCACCCATTGATCACAGCCGCTTCGAGCGTCCCCAATTACCTTTTGAGTAATTTTGCCGGCCTTTGCTGCTTTGCCGGTTGGCAGCTGAAAACCAGAAACATCCGCTTCTCGAACTTCATCGAATCGATCCTTGATAAAGTTACCTAGATGCCATTTTCCAGCAGCAACAGTCCAATAGCCAGAAGCCTTGAGCAGTTCGGCAAACGTTAGACGATTTGCTGGAAGAGGCCAGTGTAATTGTTCTGCATCAGTTTGATGAGGATAAGTGCTCGTAATAATGCTGGCACGACTAGGGCTGCAAGAGCTGATGGTGAGGAAAGCATTGGTAAAACGCATACCGTTATTAGCCAGCTGGTCAATGTTTGGTGTCCGTACGTTAGGGTTGCCGGCACAGCCAAGGTCATCCCAAGCCATATCGTCAGCTATTATGAACACGATATTTGGACGAGTGTCTGCTCCATTACTAAGCAATGGTGATATCAGTCCTATTATGCAAAAAATCGAAATAAAACGGTACATCTCAGTTGAATATGATTGGTTATTTATTCGTTGATCGTGAAGGATTTTGGTTAACCAGTTGGTTTAAGATAGAGCAAAGGCGGGTTAAGCGTGGGGCTTTAATCCCTTTAGCGTGAGCAGTCGCTAGTGGTTTATAAAAAAGAGCCTCTAATTCAAGTGGCCGGCCAGCTTCAAAATCAATCAATGTAGAAGCGCGATACGAGCCCATTACGCGAGTACGGTTGCGCTGATATTCTCCGCTGTCTAGCGAAATATCGTGCCCTAATGCTCGGCCGATAGAAATAACTTCATCCATTAATTCAGTAACAAGATTTTCCCATAAACCTTTATCAAGAAGTCGATCAGAAGAAAGACAAGGTCCGATCGGTTGCCCGGTTTTTAAGCAGCCGTTAATTACTGCATCCAATCCTGCTGTTCCAGCAACTCCTAAGCCATTGAAAGGGATGTTCCATATTAATTTTTCCCATTTCGCTTTCTCTAGATTGCCTGCTACTTCAACTTGAATGCCAGCGTTTTGAACTAGTTGTGCAATTTTTTTTGTTAGTGCATCTGGAAGTCCGTTATGTCTCCCCATAACAATTTTGCCGTGAGCGATGTGCTTAACTACTCCAGGGGCAGTGCGATTAAGGCAAACAAAACACATGCCTCCAAACACTGATGCCTGTGGAAAAATCTTAGCTAATTCTGCTTCATTTCCTAACCCATTTTGTAAAGTGAATAGAGCGGTTTGTTTTCCCACTAGAGGCTTCAGTAAATTAGAAAAAATATCATTTGCTGTGGACTTTAGGGCAATCAATACTAAATCGCATTTTCCAATTTCTTCAGGATAACGGTAAATATTAGGGTGAAGTGAATAATTGCCGTCAATGCTTTGAATATGAAGCCCATCAGCGGCTACAGTTTCAAAATCGCTACGAAGAAGAAAATGCACATTTATTCCGGATTGCGCTATTTTGGATCCGTAAAAACATCCTACTGCGCCGCATCCCACAACAGCAACTTTCCAGAATTGTAGGTCTTTTTTATCCATAAAGAAAAAAAAAGCGCCCGCATTTGCTGGGCGCTTTTCGGTTAGAAAGATATTATTTAGCTAGCAATGGAATCCTTAGCCGCTTTAGCAACGGCAAACTTTACCACAGTTTTAGCTGGGATTTTAATAGTCTCACCAGTGGCAGGGTTTCTGCCCATGCGAGCCTTGCGATTAACAAGCTTCAATTTACCAATACCTGGGAAGGTAAAAGCACCAGTAGATTTTGTGCTTGAGATAGCCAAATCAGCTAAGCTTGCCAAAAGATCGGCCGCCTGCTTCTTTGTGAGATCATTCGCTTCAGCAACGGCTGCTGCGATCTGTGATTTTGTTAACGGTTTATCTGCCATGATATTATTGATACGGGTTTCTGCTATTTACTATTAGTAGTGACGCACTACCCGGGGTCGGTTTTACGAGCGGATATAAGTGTTCGCAAGCAGAAAACCAAAAAAACTCTATATTTTTTGACATAAAAATAGGGTAAAGTTTGTTTAGAGGTGCTGGTTTTAAGGAGGAGAGATTGCACTATTTCAAGAGCAAATTATTTTTTAGATGTGCTTCTTAATAGAAAAGAGCGCTTACTGAAATTATTTTTTACTCTATATTTTCAGATTTTCTTAAGAAGGAGTCACTTTTAATAACCTCGGTAATTAACGATTTTAATCTAAAATTATCCCCTTTTGTTTGATTTACAATTTTATCAATAGTGAACATGTCCCTTGGTGACAGTTCGCGAGACAGGGCAAATCGGAGGAGATGAGAGGCAAATGCTTTAGCAAATCGCTTATTTTCTTTGGAAATGGATTGCTTGAATTCGACGACATTATTGAATGGATATTTTCGCAGTAGTACTCCTCTAGAGTTAACATTGCGACCGTTGGGGTACTTGTCGCGCCAGCGGCCGGTAATATCAAAGTTCTCAAGTGCAAACCCAAGTGGGTCTAGCCGCGAATGACAGCCGGCGCAGTCGGGGTTCTCGCGGTGCTTGGCGAATTTTTCGCGGATGGTGAGGTGATCCTCGAAGGCGTCTTCGTTCAGGGGTGGTACATCGTTTGGAGGAGGAGGAGGAGGATCGTTGAATATGACTTCGATCATCCAGGCGCCGCGCGCGATTGGGTGGGTACGCCGCGTTCCATTATTCATGCTGAGAATGGCAGCGCTAGTGATGACACCGCCGTATCTGGGGTTTTTGGTCTCCACGCGGACGAATTCGTTACTCCGAACCTTATCGCGCATCACGTCGTCGAACTGCCGGTTCATCTCTGACTGAACGTTATCGGGATGGCGCGGTTTGGGCAGCTTATTCAGGGCGCTTTGAGTTTGATTTAGTCGTTTCTCCAATTGCGATTGTGTGGCGGCTATTTTTTGTCGGATCGGGGATAGCTCACTGGCAAACGTACGATAGTATGCGGCAAGGATAGATTTTTGTTTCTCTGTTCGTTTGGTGGGTTTCACTTGTACCGCTGTGACGACTTCACTAGGAAGAGGGATTGCTTCGGTCTTGAAGTAAAAACCGTAGCCGCCGCCGCCGTTGGAGACCTTAAAGAGTAGTTTGTTTTTGCCCTTAGCCAATCGTACCTTGATCTTGTCCTGATCCGGTGCGAGTCCGCGGGTGATGTATTTGTTGGCGATTAGTTTTCCGTTGAGCCATATCTTGAAACTGTCGTCGCTGCCGATCGACAGTTCCCTCTCCTGTTCAATACTGGAGTGGATCGTGCGAAACAAATACGTACTGCAGTTGGCGCCGTTTAATTGATGTTGTTTGCCGTCCCTCAGGCTCTCGGCAATTTTCCATTTTAGATTTCCGTGGTTTTTTTTCAGGTCGACGACGGTCTCGTTGATGAACGCTCGTTCGTGTGCCTTCTTGAGGTTTTCCTCTCCAAATGGTCCGATGCGTTGCCAAGGCGAAAGTGCCACGTTGTTGGCGAGCTGCGTCAGCTGGTTGGCCTCCCAGCTAGCTTGTCCAGGTGAGAGGTCGAGCGACTTTGCGGTTTTATCGATGATAGCCGGGATGGATTCGATGTATTCTTCAAGGGATGCCTTTGCTTTTTGGATTTCTAACTTGGCGATTCCACGCTCGACTTGGATTGGTTTGTTTTCCTCCTTGATTTTATTCCGATCGATCTTTTTCGGTTTTAGGTCGCTAGCGTACCAGTCATTGAGAAAATCGCTTCGATAACTAAAATTCGGCATTATTAGTTCAGAGATCGGACGGTTCTCGACGAATATCGCATCAAAGAGCAGAAGCGGCTCGATGAGCATCTGCAGGCTAGCTGGATGCTGTTTGTCTAAAGAAAAGTAGCGGTGCAACTTAGGGTCCGGAGTAGCTGCGAGAATGTTTTCCAATTGCATCCATTGCGAAGGGAAGCTGTCGAGGAACCTCTCGATTCGGGGATCTGTCAACATGCGTCTGATGGTTTTCTCCAGAATCTCCGGCTTAACCAACTCCCCGTTATCAGCGAGCTCAAGAAGCTTTGCGTCTGGGCTGCTTCCCCAGAGAAAAAACGAGAGGTTTGAGGCAATGGCGAATGGCCGCAATTTTGGTTCGTTTGGATTATAGTGGTAAAGAAACAGAGGAGAGGACAACACAGCAGAAGCAATCTTTTTCATCGTTTCATTGTAACGCATGCCTCCCTCCAATTTTTTAATTGCGTAGTTTGTGTAGCGATCAATCGTGCTCAGGGCCACTGGCCCTCGAAAGGCGAGGCGCAGAAAATTGGCGATTCGCTTCTGAGTTTCAGTGGGAATATCAACGCCCTCGGCAGGAGCTTTAAAGAAGTTTTCCCAAATCCCAACGCTATTTTCGTTGAAGTCCGGGCTTTCGACGATTGAGATGCTCAGGCGAAAAAAAGCATCGAGTAGCAATGGAGAGAGAGTCAGTTGATCGGCTTGATTATCGAACCCATGTGAGGCGCGTAGGTCTTGTGGGAAGGGCTTCACTTCCCTCATGCCTCCAGTGGGATTCAGTGCCAGCGAGCGGGCGTTGACTCGTTTAGGCATCGTCGGTGCATTGAGATAAATCGTCTCGCGTGTCAAAAGCTTTTCCGATAACGCAAACACATCGCGGTTTAGCTGGAATAGATCACGTACAGTATTGTTGTACTGGAACCGGTTTAACCTGCGAGGAGGGTTGTGCTTGATTGTCTTTCCTGAGGAGGAGGTGAGCAACATTGCTCTGAGAGAGGAAAGGAGCTCCTCTTGGTCGGTGGGATTGAGTTGCGACTCGCCCTCGGGAGGCATATCTCCGGCGTCGAGTACATCGATAATCTCTTTGATAAGTTTCGGTTTGGCGAGGAATTGGGCGGCGCTAGCGATTTCTTTGAGGTTGATCTTGCCTTTTACCTTCTCGCCCCCGTGGCACTTGACGCAATGACTTGCAAAAATCGGTTGTAGTTTGTTTTGAAAATCATCCGCGGACTGGGCGGAGGATGAATATGTAAAGATAAGTAGCAGGACGTTTCCAAAGATGAACCGTTTTGCAAACATGGCTTTTAGGCCCAAAGCTCGGAAAGCATACCTTGGCTGTCGGAGAAAGAATCCATCTCCACTCCCATTAGGTTTGAGAGGGTTAGCCAGAGGTTCGAGTTTAAGGTGCCACTCTTCATTCTAATGAAACGACCCTGCTTGATCTGTCCTTGTGCTCCGCCGGCTAAGATCATCGGTAGATCGTAATATTGATGCGTAGCCCCATCGCCCAGAGCCGCGCCGTAGGTGACCAGTGAATTATCCAGCATGGAGCTGCCGTCTGATTCTTTGATCTCCTTCATACGTTGGATTAAGTATGCATATTGCTGCATATGAAAGGTATCGATCTTTGCTAATTCAAGGTACCCATTTCCCTTCTGATTGTGGGTCATATTGTGGTGCTGGACCGGCTTGTCGAATACGCCTTCATACATCAGCGTGGCATCCCAGCGCTCGGGCCCGATCATGAAAGTGGATACGTTTGTGATGCCCATTTGGAAACCGAGTAGCATCAGGTCGACCTGCAGCCGAATGTATTCGCCGCGCGGAAGGATTTCCTCCTTGGGCACGGTTATGTCGGCGTCTGCCAGTAGCTTTTCTAGTTTGGCCATTCGGACCTCGACGTTACGAACCATGGTCATGTACTCGTCCATTGTTGCGCGATCCTTGCTGGAGAGCTTGCGTGAAAGCGCCTTGGCATCGGCGAGCACGAGATCGGACACGTCACTTACGTGAGCGCGAAGGCTCTCTTTTGAGAACAACCGGTCATAGAGCTTGCGCGGGTCGCGAATGGAAGGCGCAAGTTTTCCTGGGCCGTACCATGAAATATTGTCGAACTCGATTGGCTCTTTTGGTGCTCGGAATCCGTTACAACTGATCTCTAGAGTGTTGAGAACTGTCTTGTGTCCGATTTTATCGCCGATTACCTGGTCAAGGCTTCGACCGTTCGGATAGCGGATGCCTTGCTCAGTTGCCTGCGTCGGGGAAAGGCTGGTGAGGTAGCAGGAGGCTCCCTGAGCATGGACGTCCTGTCCATTCTTGAAAGTACGATCCAGTCCGGTGATCATGGTGACATCTTTGGCATGATTCTTCAGTGGTTGCATGGTGGGAGTCCAAGCTAGGTCATAAATTCCCGGCTTATTCTTGAATCGTCGTTGTGCCTTAGTTTTGTCAGCGTTGAACCCTCCGATGAATTCTGGGACTTCCGCCTGAGCTTCTCCGGGGAAAAACTGTCGTCGCACTATCCCGTTGGGGATGTACATGATCACCAGTTTTTTATCTGGTTTAGATAATCGTTTTTCCGCCATGGCAGTAGGAGCAGAGTCTAGCATCGGCAACAACATTGTCGCGCCGCCGGTCTTTAGGAACGATCGTCGTGAAATATTTTTTGGACTTAACATGGTGGTAAACTTG
>MDSX01009471.1_pt1 | contig 11064 bp, 9 predicted proteins | sample 811141 | NCBI WGS metagenome assembly MDSX01 (sample SAMN05326642, study PRJNA326480) | marine metagenome | isolation source: seawater | place: Atlantic Ocean: South East | collected 2010
GGCCATTATGATCGGGGTAAACCAGGGCATCATGATGGCCCTTGCCATGGAGGTCATCACCCCGCTTATCGGCGGCAAGGGCCTCGGGCTCGAGGTCTTTACCGGAATGAGTACCGCCAGTATCGGCATGTCTTTGCAGGCGGGAATCGGGATCGTGCTGCTCGCTATCATCCTAGACCGGATATCCCAGGCATGGACCAAAACGCAGCGGGAGGCAATGGGTCTGTCCTAGCGGTCAAAATCCATCAATCAGGCCTAAGATTCCCAGGACTCAGAGCAGCCAGAACGAAGCCTGAAAACTCGCTTTCGTGCCGTGACAAGATCAATTCGCCGGGGAATGCCAATGGATAGGCCGATTATGGTAGATATAGGGGAATGCCAGTATGGCATTGAGACATCTCAAACTACGAGGAGGATAATAAAGTGAAGTTCACTTTCAAAGCGGCTCTTGCCGTAGTCATCATGAGCGTTGGCCTTGGTGCCGGCTCAACAGTGCAGGCGGGCAAACGCCTGGTACTCCCAGATCTTGACTGGACCGGCGCTGTCGTGACTTGTCGAACCATTCAGTGGGTCCTGGAGAACCACATGGATTACAAGGTCAAAACAGTATCCATGCCGGGCGGGCCTGGCCCTTGGGAAGCGATTCGCGCTGGCGATATCGACTTCTACTGCGAGACCTGGCCTTCATACAACCCGATCAAATCCGAGTACCTCACAGAATATGGCGGCGACGGCTCGCTGGTTCGCGTTGCCGACACAGGCATTATCGGTGCCAGTGGATATTTCACACCCCGCTATGTGGTGGAGGGAGACTCCTCACGCGGAATTGAAGCGCTGGCGCCCAATCTCAAAACCGTGCAGGATCTGAATCAGTACAAGGGTCTATTCAAAAGCCTCGAGTCTGGTGATCGAGGAAATCTCATCGCTTGTCCAGAAGTTGCCTGGCTCTGCGAAGACCAGGAACGTATGGATGGTCTCGGGGTAGATTTTCATGCGCAAAACATGGGCTCCGAGACGGCTCACTGGGCTGAGATGCAGGCCAAATACAAACGCGGCGAGCCTTTCATTGCCTATGCATGGACACCGCACTGGATCTTTGCGGCCCTGGATCTCGTCGAGGTGGAACTGCCTCCTTACGATGAAGCAAAATGGCCCGCGACCAACTGGCCGCAGGACATCACCTTCAAATTCGGAAGCCCTGCTTCTGTGGAGGCACATCCGGAAGTCGTCGCACTGCTCGAAAAGCATCGCCTGACCAACGCTCAGCAGGCCGGGATGATCTACGAAGTAGACGTCAAAAAGCGGGATGTGGACGAAGTTGTGGCAGAGTGGATGGAAGCCAACGAATCCGTATGGCGTGCCTGGCTGCCCTAAGCCCCAAAAGACCGCTGTTCATAGTACAGGCTCCTTCGGGAGCCTGTTTTTTTTGGTTCTGGGAAATTAACTCAGGGGGGAGATGGCGCGCCCGGAGAGATTCGAACTCCCGACCTCATGGTTCGTAGCCATGCACTCTATCCAACTGAGCTACGGGCGCGTAATGCGGGATGGCCCGCGATTCTATCATGTGGTCCTTAATTTTGATTAAGGATAAGTGGCGGAGAGGGAGGGATTCGAACCCTCGATGGAGCTATTAACCCCATACTCCCTTAGCAGGGGAGCGCCTTCAGCCGCTCGGCCACCTCTCCTTGAGTCTCAACTACAGATCAGTTCTTTTATTCTTCGCTGCCTGAAATTACAGATTCGGCAGGATTCCTTCCACCCTGACCATGCTGTGCGTCACGGTCCAGGACTTCCTCACGATGCACGGCGATATCTCTGGGGGCATTGATCCCCATTCTCACTTGGCCACCTCGTAACCCTAGCACGGTCACTTCAATATCATCACCAATCTTCAACGTTTCGCCAACCCGGCGACTCAATATCAGCATCCCTGCATCCTCCGCCTCGGAATTCTACAATACCATGATCCTGCCCGAACGCCTGAGTATTAAGCTTACTCTGCCTCGGTCAACGTTTCCTCGGTCACATCGCCTTCCAGTTCAAAGGCTTTGTGCAGAGCTCGCACGGCGAGCTCGAGATACTTGTCGTTAACGCCGACGGAGATCTTGATTTCTGAGGTCGAGATCAACTCAATGTTGATGCCCTCTGCTGCCAGCGTATCGAACATCTTCGCCGCTACCCCCGAATGAGAGCGCATTCCCACTCCCACAATAGCGATCTTGGCCAGTGTGTCATCACCCACGACATCGCGCGCATTCAACTCCTGCGCAATCTCATTCAGCAGCTTCATTGCCTGAGTGTATTCATTGCGATTAACAGTAAATGTCAGATCGGTCGTGCCGTCCTGGGCTACGTTCTGAATGATCATGTCGATGTTGAGATGTGCCGCTGAGATCGGCCCAAAGATTCGCGAAGCGATTCCAGGCTGATCGGGTACGCCCCGGATGGTGACTTTTGCCTCATCGCGGTTGTAAGCGATTCCGGCAATTAAAGGCTGTTCCATGTCACTTACCTCATGAGTAATCAATGTGCCCGGGCCCTCCTCAAACGAAGACAACACCCGAAGCGGCACGCGGTATTTACCGGCAAACTCGACTGAACGTGTCTGCAGGACTTTCGCCCCCTGACTGGCGAGCTCCAGCATCTCTTCGACCGTAATCTGAGCGAGGCGTCTCGCCTCGGGGACAATCCGGGGATCGGTCGTGTAGACCCCGTCGACATCTGTAAAAATGCGGCATTCATCAGCCTCAAGAGCTGCTGCCATGGCCACGGCAGTGGTGTCAGAACCGCCGCGCCCCAGGGTGGTAATGTTTCCCTCTTCGTCAACCCCCTGAAATCCTGCGACTACGACAACGCGGTTGATCTCCAGATCTTCACGAACACGGGCGGCGTTAATGTCGAGAATCCTGGCTTTGCCATGGACGTTATCCGTTAGGATCTGGACCTGGCCCCCGGTATAGGAACGGGCTTCGATACCCCGCCTGTTAAGCGCCATCGACAGCAGCGCAATCGTGACCTGCTCGCCGGTCGACACCAGCACGTCCATCTCCCGAGCCTGCGCATCGGGATCAACATCCTCCGCCAGCCCTAACAGTCGGTTGGTTTCCCCTGCCATCGCCGAGACAACCACAACGAGCCGCTCGCCCTTTTCATGGCTCGCGCTCACTCGGTCCGCTACCGCGTTGATCCTTTCAACGGAGCCCACGGAGGTACCGCCATATTTTTCAACTGCTATAAACATATTCTTTGCAAGACTCACAACCGGGGCGCGCATTAAACCCCTTTTGGCGAGACAGGTAAAGTTCTGAAGAACGTAAAGCGCTCTAAAGAGAACCCAACCAGTGCGGCACATCAGCGAGCGCGCCGTCGAGACCATCGATTTTTGCGCCCCCGCCTTGAGCAGAGTCCGGACGGCCCCCGCCCTTGCCACCCACTTTAATGGCCAAGTCTGCGACGAGTTTGCCCGCATGACAGCGATCGGTGAGATCCTTGCTGACGCCCACCAGGAGGGTCGCCTTACCGTTTTGCACTCCTCCCAAGACCACCACCACCGAGCCCAGTTGATCTTTCAGTCGATCCATCATTGCCCGAAGCCCTTTGATATCCACATCGTCATAGCGCTTCACAAACACACGTAGCCCATTAACTTCCTGAATCTCGCTTGCAGGATCATCGCCCGTGCCACCTGCAGCCAATTGGCCCTGCAACTGCCCGACCTTGCGCTCGAGTTCTCGAACTCGTGTCGAGAGGCTGGTGGCACGTTCTTCAAGATCAGAGCGGCCGGTCTTTAATGCTCCGGCCAGCCGGTTGAGCGTCTCGCTTTCATTGACCCCATGCAGATAGGCGGCTTCGCCGGTCAACGCCTCGACGCGGCGCACACCCGCCGCAATACCGCCCTCTGAAATAATCCGGAAACTGCCGATATCTCCAGTGCGCCGCACATGCGTCCCCCCGCAAAGCTCGAGTGAAAACTCTCCCATCGATACGACCCGCACATCTTCCTCGTACCTTTCCCCAAAGAGCGCAGCAGCACCCTGCGCTCGCGCGTCTTCCAGTTTCATGAGGCGCGTGCCGACATCATCATTGGCCCGAACCTGCTGATTCACGAGATGCTCTACTTCGTTAATCTCGGCGGCGGACATCGCATCACCGTGCGAAAAATCAAATCGCAACCTTTCGTTGTTCACCAGCGAGCCTTTCTGCTGAACGTGAGCGCCCAAAACCTCCTGCAGCGCAGCGTGCAGCAGATGTGTCGCCGAGTGATTGGCCGCGGTAGCGCTGCGGCTTTGCGCATTCACTTCAGCATTTACTTGAGTGCCTTTTGTCAGCGAACCCGAAATCACCTTGCCGGCATGGGCAATGACTTTGTGTGCCAGAAAATGTACGTCCGAGACCTCAAAGCGGCCACCAGACCAGGTCAGCACACCCCTATCACCCACCTGTCCCCCACTCTCTGCATAAAAGGGTGTGGTGTCGAGAACCACCAATGCCTCGGTGCCTTCGCTGATACTCTCCGTCTCGGCGTCTTCGGCAACGAGCGACAACACTATTGCACCGCCATCAAGATGTTCATAGCCTGAGAAGTCTGTTCTTTCCTCAATGCTGACTTTGGCAGCTCCTTCCATCCGGAACTGGCTGGCTGCACGAGCACGGTTACGCTGACCTGTCATGGCTACCTCGAATCCTTCCATATCAACGGTCAGACCCCGCTCCCGGGCATAGTCCGCAGTGAGATCCGCGGGAAAGCCGAAAGTATCGTAAAGCCGAAAAGTGAGATCGCCTGGAATCACAGTCCCCAACAGGTCAGCGAGTTCCTGCTCCAGGATCCGCATACCCTGTCCCAGTGTCTGGGCGAAGCGCTCGCCTTCAAGGGCCAACGCCTCCTCAACGCGCTGTTGGGCCTCTACCAGTTCGGGACAGGCTTCGCCCATCTCCTCAACCAGAGGCGCAACCAGTTTATGCATGAACGGCCCCGATGCGCCGGCCTGATAACCGTGGCGAATCGCACGGCGGATGATACGGCGAAGCACATACCCGCGACCTTCGTTTGAGGGGACGACGCCGTCCGTAATTAAGAACGCGCTTGATCTAATGTGATCCGCGATGACTCGCAGGGACGTGCTGTTGAGATCGGCGCAACCGGTTGCTTCGCCCGCAGCCTTAATCAGAGCAACAAAAAGATCTGTCTCGTAATTGCTATGCACGCCCTGCAGCACGGCGGCAAGGCGCTCAAGCCCCATCCCGGTATCCACTGAAGGTTTGGGTAGCGGGGTATCGTTGCCGTCGGCATCGCGATTGAACTGCATGAAGACCAGATTCCAGATCTCTACATAGCGGTCACCATCGGCCTCCGGGGTCCCTGGCGGGCCTCCTGCCACTTCAGGGCCGTGATCGTAGAAAATCTCACTACAGGGGCCACACGGGCCGGTGTCGCCCATGGCCCAGAAATTATCGCTCGCACCAATGCGTGCGAAACGCTCGGCAGGAACCCCCATATCGCCCAGCCAGATATCTGCAGCCTCATCATCCTCATCAAATACAGTGACCCAGAGTTTTTCGGCTGATAGACCATACCCTTCGGTCAGCAATGTCCAGGCATGCTCAATCGCCTCACGCTTGAAATAGTCGCCAAAGCTGAAATTCCCCAACATCTCAAAAAAGGTGTGATGTCGGGCTGTATAGCCCACATTGTCAAGATCGTTATGCTTTCCGCCGGCACGAACACAACGTTGCGCGGTCACCGCGCGGTTGTAGGCTCTTTTGTCCTGTCCCAGGAAAACATCCTTGAACTGCACCATACCAGCGTTGGTAAACAGCAGCGTGGGGTCGTTATGGGGCACCAACGGGCTACTGGACACGATTTCATGCCCGTTTGCAGCGAAGTAATCAAGGAACCGCTTTCGGATGTCCCGAGTTTTCATATATATCCAGTTTATGCGGCGGAAAAACCCGCCGTCCGCCAAGGCAGATGCCGAGGAAAACCGTGATTTTAACCGGGACTCTGCCATTCGCCGAGCACCTGACGAATGGTTTCTATATCAAATCCTCTTCTCTGTAGATAAGAGGCCCGTCGAGCCCAGTCCTTGTAGTCCTGGATCAAGGGATTGGGGAAATGCGCCGCATGCTTTGCAGCGGCGACTTCAGGCCAGGAACACTCTGCTCCAGCAAGCGCCTCATCAATGATTAGGGGATCGACGCTGCGCTCTCGCAGTTCTTGGCGAATGTAGTCCGGACCGTAGCCGGTCTTTGCCCGATGGGAGACAAGCGCTTCGGCGTAACGTACATCAGAAAGCTGGTTGCGCGCCCAAAGCTCATCCAGAATCCGATCCACGAGAGGATTTTCGAAACCTCGCTGGAAGAGCTTTTGCTGCAACTCTCTACGGCTGTGCTCGCGCCGCGCGAGCAACTTCAGCGCCTTGTTACGAATCTCGCTATAAAGATCCACTTCGGGATCGTTCATAAGGCAGCGGAAGATTTGGGCTTCTTTTGCGTAACCTACCCCAACCCGGTCCTGACTTCGCTCTAACCCGGGGCCTAGGCTTCGGCTTCGGCTTCGGGCTCAGACTCAGAAACTTCCCCAGCGGATTCCGGTTGTCCAAGATTGTTGAGGCCCATTTTCTGTCGCACTACATTTTCGATCTCAGCTGCCATGTCAGCGTGCTCTCTTAGGAACTCACGGACGTTATCCCTGCCCTGACCAATACGCTCGCCGTTATAGGAGTACCAGGCACCTGACTTCTCGACGATCTTGTGCTCAACCCCCATATCGATCAACTCTCCTTCCTTTGAGATGCCTTCGTTATAGAGGATGTCGAATTCACACTTTTGAAATGGTGGCGCCACCTTGTTCTTGACGACCTTGACACGGGTCTGGTTCCCGAGAATCTCATCGCCTTTCTTTACAGCGCCGATACGCCGAATATCAAGACGAACGGATGAGTAGAACTTGAGGGCGTTACCGCCCGTTGTGGTCTCGGGATTTCCGAACATCACGCCGATCTTCATTCGGATCTGGTTAATAAAGACCACCATCGTATTCGAACGCTTGATGTTGGCAGTCAGTTTGCGAAGCGCCTGCGACATGAGCCGAGCCTGCAGGCCAACATGGGTATCGCCCATTTCGCCTTCGATTTCTGCTTTTGGCGTCAATGCGGCGACTGAATCCACAACGATGACGTCTACCGCCGCTGATCGCACCAGCATATCTGCGATTTCAAGCGCCTGCTCTCCGGTATCCGGCTGAGAAACCAAAAGATCATCGACCCGCACCCCAAGACGCTCGGCATAAAGAGGGTCAAGCGCGTGCTCGGCATCGATAAAGGCACAGGTCCCCCCAGCTTTTTGCGCTTCGGAAATCACGGAGAGCGTCAGCGTTGTCTTGCCGGAGGATTCTGGACCATAGATTTCAACAACGCGGCCGCGGGGCAATCCGCCGATTCCCAACGCGATATCCAATCCCAGTGAACCCGTCGAGACACTTTCAATGCTTTGGCCGGCTTGAGCATCCCCCAGGCGCATCACCGAGCCTTTGCCAAACTGGCGTTCGATCTGCCCGAGCGCTGCGTCTAAAGCCTTCTGCCTGTTGTCATCCATGTGTTGCTCCGATTGCGTGCTTAAATTCGAAATTGCTGTTTATATCGTATTGCTTTTGCCGTAGTGATTATGCGCGTCTGGCGCCGGGTACTTCAGGGAGTCAGGGGTAATTATTTCATAATCCAAATGTTGAACCCAGAGAACTGCTTCACAACATCAGGCCGGGTTTGCCTCGGCCCGTCGGGCCAGTTCTGAAAGGGCTGTAGCGACGCTCTGGCGGCGGACCTCCTCACGATCGCCATGGAAATGAAAGCGCTCACTGACCGCCGCCCCGCCGGGGAACTGCCATGCCATAAAGACCGTGCCAACCGGTTTTTCCTCGCTGCCCCCACCTGGTCCGGCGATGCCGGTCACAGACACCGCGACACTGGCATCTGTTCTCTCCAGCGCTCCAGAAACCATCGCCTCTGCCACCTGTGCACTCACAGCCCCATAACTGGAGATAAGCGAACCTGGGACGCCCACTAGGGCTGCTTTGGATGTGTTGCTATAAGTCACCATGCCGCACTCAAACCAATCCGAGCTTCCTGCAAGGGAAGTCACGACCTGGCAAATCCAACCGCCGGTACAGGATTCAACAGTCGTGAGACGCCAGCCCCGCTCAAGCAGGATTTCACCGGCTTTTCGGGCAATCTGGGAAAGTTCCTCTGATTTGGTCATACGAAAATAGTATCCACAATGGTCTCAGACTGTTCTGACAGGCATTATCATTGATGGGTGACTCACGACGTGAGCCCACGGCCTAAATCGCACCTTTTCAGGGATTGGGCCTCGTCATTAATGATAATGGCCTTTTGGAGTGACCGGAACATGAAAACACTGCCGACGCCAGCCCAGCCCCAGACCTTCATGTCATTTTGGGCTTTTTTGCTTTCGACACTCTTTCTTCTGCCGATCTCACCGGTCGAAAGCGCCGACCAGGAGCGGGAAGATCGTCTTACTGAGGAGATGCAAACCAATCTCTTTGATGGAGACCTGATCTACCTTCTGCCCGACGGCGAGACTTTTGCAACCGTGGAGATGGAATCACAGGCTGACTCTACCCGGGGGGGCATCATCCTGCTGCATGGCCGTGGATTTCACGCCGATTGGCCCGAGAATATCGGACCCCTGCGCGTAGGTCTTTCAGAAGCAGGGTGGCATACACTTTCCTTGCAGATGCCGGTACTTGAAAAATCGGCCAAGTATTTCGACTACCTGTCGGTGTTGCCGGAGGCCTTGCCCCGAATCGACGCTGCCATCGCGCACCTTAACGATCAGGGCATCTCACCGGTTGTTTTGCTGGCCCACAGTTGCGGGGCACATATGGCGATGCTCTGGATGGAGCAAAATGGTGACTCCGGCATCGATGCCTTCGTCGGGATCGGCATGGGCGCCACAGACTACAAACAACCGATGCGCCATCTTTTTCCTTTCGCTTCCGTAGCCATGCCGGTTCTCGACCTTTATGGAGAGGAAGATTTTCCGGCAGTTCATCGCATGGCAGCTGAACGACTGGATCTGATGAATAAAGGAGGGAATTCCCTCTCCCAGCAGATTGTCTCTGCCGGGGCAGATCACTACTTTACGAACAGAAGCGACCAACTCACCGAGGAAATCAGTACCTGGCTGGATTCTCTCGGTTGGGATTAAAGGGTCAAAAATCCCCTTAATCTCGTCATATTCAGCCCGATTCTGATCGAAGGATTTGGGATAGCCTGCGGCATTTCCACAAGCAAATCGGCTTTCGCTCTATGATTAACCCGTAGAGGGTTAAAAAAATAACTACAAGCCGAAAGTTCAGGAGGATATTATGGTGAGAGCCGACCACCCCGATATCGAGAAGTTTCTAGAGGGAGTAAAGAAACGCAATCCCGGTCAGCCGGAGTTTGTGCAGGCTGTGCAAGAAGTAGCTCAGGACATTTTCCCCTTCATTCAGGATAAGACGGAATACCACGAGTACCAGATCCTGCGTCGTATCGCAGAACCTGATCGAGTTGTCAGCTTTCGTGTCTGCTGGGAAGACGATAAAAACAATATCCGGGTACAGCGTGGTTGGCGTGTCCAGAACAACAACTCAATCGGACCCTATAAGGGAGGGATCAGGTTCCATCCTACTGTCACCGAAGGAGTGCTTAAGTTTCTGGCATTCGAGCAGACATTCAAGAACAGCCTGACTGGTCTTCCGATGGGCGGAGGAAAAGGTGGGTCGAACTTTAATCCTCGCGGAAAATCTGAGCACGAGGTCATGCGGTTTTGCCAGTCTTTCATGACAGAACTTTTTCGTCATGTTGGAGACGATATCGATGTCCCCGCGGGCGATATTGGAGTGGGTGCGCGGGAAATCGGTTATATGTTCGGGCAATACAAGCGCATCACCAATCGGTTCACTGGCGTGCTGACCGGCAAAGGGCTCGAATACGGCGGCAGCCTGATTCGGACCGAAGCGACCGGCTATGGCGCGATCCTCTTCATGCAGAACATGCTGGAGCACATAGGGGATTCGGTAGAGGGGAAAACCTGTGTTATCTCCGGGTCCGGTAACGTGGCGACCCACGCCGCAGAAAAGATGGTCCAGCTGGGCGGCAAGCCGGTGACGTTCTCTGACTCCGATGGATTCATTCATGATCCAGAAGGTCTCACGCTTGAGAAAATCGATTGGGTGAAGGATCTGAAAACCAATCGACGCGGACGCATCGCAGAGTATGTCGATGAATTCAAAGGGGCCAGTTATCACGCGGGAGAACGCCCTTGGGGTATCCCTTGTGATCTGGCCGCACCTTGCGCCACGCAGAACGAAATCAATGGAGATGATGCCAAGACGCTTGTCAAAAATGGCTGCCTTGCGGTGAGTGAAGGCGCAAATATGCCAACAGACCTGCATGGCGTAGAGGCGTTTAAAGAAGCGGGCATTCTTTTCGCACCGGGCAAAGCTGCCAACGCAGGGGGTGTCGCAGTGTCGGGTCTCGAAATGAGTCAGAATTCAGCGAGGCTTTCCTGGAGTGAAGACGAACTGGAGTCTCTACTGGCAGGTATTATGAAAGGCATCCACTCCAGCTGTGTGGAGTATGGCGCTTCATCAGGCGAGAGCGCAGTTGACTACGTCAAAGGAGCGAACATCGCGGGCTTCAAGAAAGTGGCTGACGCCATGCTGGCCTATGGGGTCGTCTAGCGCCTGAGGTTTTTCGGGAGGCCTAAACCTCCTCTGCAGACTAGAAGACAAGTTAGTAAACCACTTTACTCTGGTCCTAAGGCCTAAGACTAGCCAGGAAGAGACCGTCTAGAGTCTGCTCACCTGAATGAGTTGCCATACCTGTCCAAGCCACTTGAGAAAGTGGCGTCCCCAAGGGGATTCGAACCCCTGTTGCCGCCGTGAAAGGGCGGTGTCCTAGGCCAACTAGACGATGGGGACATTTATGGTGGAGCCGGACGGGATCGAACCGACGACCTCTACAATGCCATTGTAGCGCTCTCCCAACTGAGCTACGGCCC
>MDSX01029916.1_pt1 | contig 11063 bp, 8 predicted proteins | sample 811141 | NCBI WGS metagenome assembly MDSX01 (sample SAMN05326642, study PRJNA326480) | marine metagenome | isolation source: seawater | place: Atlantic Ocean: South East | collected 2010
AAGTTGATCTAAAACTAAAGCAGTTTTTTCAATCTCACCCCCTAATGGACGATCTTGATATAATTTAGGCACTATCAATCGTAAATTAGAAAGAAATAATTTGGTTGAATAACTTGTCTTTATTTTTCCTCTTAACTCAATGGCTTGAGCAGCAACCATAGCCTCAATAGCGATAATCAGTCTGAAATCATCTAACTGCTTTGAAAGCTTCTTAGCAACTTCCAAAGTCATAGGCGCTACATCCTCAACTGTTTCCGATACAGAAGGTGGATCAAATGCTAGAGGTATTGCGGCATGTTTTACCCTACTTAGCAATGCAGCCGCTGTCTTTTGAACAGGAACCATGCCTGCTGAAGGACCGCCTATTGGCGAAAGATACTTTGGAAGGCCTGATAGTCTATCGTCCATCAATTTTTGAGTTCGTTGCACTGATGCTGAAGCGACAGAGGAAATTGATAAACAAATAGCCTCCAACTGAAGTGAAAGGGCTATGCTATGGAAATTTGGAGTTGAAATAAGCCTACCATCTATCACCGCGGGATTATCACCCGAAGAAAACAAATCTTCCTTCCACAACATCTCAGCACGCTCTATTGCCTTGTTTAAAACTCCAAGAACTGGGGAAATTGTTCGAAAAGATAAGGCATCCTGAATCTTACTTTCATTAATTATAGAACCACTTAAACGCTTTGCAATCCCAGCTGCTGCTTTTGTTTGCCCACTTTCTTCATGCCCCAGATTCACAGATGGTGAGAAAATTGAAACATTTGCTTGATACGCTTCTAAACTTGAGGCAATGGCAATTTCCTGAGCTTTATATAATTGTTTAACTTTCTGAAGCGCAAAGGCAGCTAAACTTATCGTCACTCCTTTATGATTGATTAAAGCCAACCCATCTTTAGGTTTTAATTTGATGGGTTCAAATGCTTCTTTTCTTTTCAACTCTTCAGTAGCAACCTTTCTTCCATTCAGCCAAATCTCATTTAATCCAATTAAGCTCAATCCGAAATGTGCATTTTGGGTCAAATCACCTGCGCCAATTGATCCAATTTTTGGTATCGTAGAGCTAAAACCTTTATTCCAAAACTGAATTAAATATTTATAAGTCTCAACCGAGATACCACTTTGACCTTCTCTCGCAGATAATATTCGTGCTAGCAAAACACCGCGGCAAATTTCCTCAGGAAAACTTTCCCCAACAGCTACTGCCCTACCCCTGATTAGTTGTTCTTGGAATTCTTGGATATCCTCTTCATTAAGATCATGCGCTAAGTTTCCACCTAAGCCAGTAGTTAATCCATAAACAGGTTTCTTTGATTTTAATGCTACATTTACAGGTGCACGCTCTGAAGAAAGTTTTTTTATAACAGCTGGTTCATTTTTTAACTTTATATTTTTCCGCACAAACTTTACAAAACTGGTTGGACAGGTTGGAAAATTATCTTGCATGTTAATAATATCTCAAACGTTGACCTAAATTTAACGCCTTGGATTTCTCCAACATTGCGTGGCCCAATGCAATATCAGATAATGAAAGCCCACGGTGCCAGAATAAAATATTCTCATTATCATTATTGCGGCCAGCTTTTTTACCAGCGACAATTTCCCCTAATTCGGCGTGTAAACTTTCCTTCGTAAGCAAGCCATTATCTACGTGAGCTCTTAAAGATCCAAATTTTCCATGAGCTTGCCCCCAGTCATCCATAACTATTTTATCCATATTATCTAAGATATTTAATTCCACCGCAGACATGGTACCATATGGAATTACAAGAGACCCTTTTTTTATCCAAGCCGTCTTAAATAAAGCTTCTGGCTCTAAAAGCCTAGAGGCCTCAACAACTATGTCAGCATCTTCAATACAGTCTTTCCAGTTATCTTTTACCAGTATTTCTCTATTTAAATCTTGCCTTAATTTTTCTGCAAAAGCATTACGGCTCTCTGCTCTTTTGGAATGAATCCTTACTTCATCAAATTTATACAAACTGCATAATAACCTCACATTCCAGTAAGCTGTGCCCCTGGATCCAATGTGAGCTAACACTTTAGGCTCTGATGGTGCTAAATATTTTGCACCCAAAGCCGTTATCGCTCCCGTTCTCATATCAGTTATACCGGTAGCGTCGATAATTGCCTTTGGAGCTCCATTCTTTGGATTGAATAAAGTCAATATACCATATTCAGAGGGCCTATCTTCTTTGAAATTGTCCACAAAATCACCAACCACTTTTGTTCCTGCGCTATCGATGGCGCCCCCAATCCATCCTCTGAGCACATTAAAGTGTCCCTCGACACCAGCACGTGGCTGAATATGCATTCTTGGTTCAATTGAGGTTTCACCTTTTCCTTGCATGAGTAGAGAACTTTGAATGGCTTCTAAAATCTCGTCGTTACTTATTTTAAGCGCCTCTACATCAAATCTATTCAAAAAATCTATATAAATCGGTGGTGTCATGACTTACCTTCCAAACCGTCGACTGCCTTATCAGATGCTCCCGGAATTCGCATTTCAAAAACTTTATCAACAAAAGTGTAATCGTAATATCCAAGCCGTGCTAAAGGCTTTATCTTAGTAATATCTAATTTACCGTCATCATTTATCACAGTATCATCAATATGTATTCTCTTAACTTCTCCATAAACGACTTCTACCCATCCGTGATTAGAATTTCCAGGCAATCTATGAGTTGAAAGATATTTACATTCAAAATGAGCGGGGCTTTCTGCCACTCGCGATCCAGGGGCGTAATGACATGGAGCTTTAGTCACACCAGCGTGGGAAAACTCATCTTGATCTGATCTCAACTCCATCGCGGAAACATTCACCGCTTCTCTCAAGTCATATGTCGCCATATTCCATACAAACCAACCAGTTTCCTCAGCGTTTACAACAGTATCTTTTCTCCTTCCGTCCGAGAGCTGGTTAGCAGCAAACATAACCATCGGAGGATCAAAAGTTAAATTCTGCCACTGACTAAATGGAGCAAGATTAGCAATACCAGCTGAACTAATCGTTGATAACCAACCTATTGGCCTTGGCACAGTGCAGGCCTTAAATGGCGCAAAAGGTAAAGGACATTCTTCTAACTGCGGAGAATATTCCATTATTATAAAATTTCCTTTCTATCTGAAGGTGATAACTTTCTCCTGACATCCAAAGTGTATTGTAAACTTAATCCGTAACACCTGGTAGATTTAAACCTTGCTGTTTCGCGCAATCAATTGCACTTTCATAACCTGCATCTGCATGTCGCATTACGCCGGTTGCAGGATCATTCCACAAAACTCTTTCTATCCTCCGGTCAGCATCTTCAGATCCATCACAGCAAATCACCATACCAGAGTGTTGTGAAAAACCCATACCAACTCCGCCACCATGATGCAAAGACACCCAGGTTGCACCTGAAGCTGTATTTAACAAAGCATTTAAAAGTGGCCAATCACTAACCGCATCGGATCCATCTTTCATAGATTCTGTTTCACGATTTGGAGATGCCACAGATCCTGAATCCAAATGATCTCTACCAATAACAATAGGAGCGCTCAGTTCCCCAGTCCTTACCATTTCATTGAAAGCAAGGCCTAACTTATGTCGTTGCCCAAGACCTACCCAACAAATTCTTGCTGGCAAACCTTGGAATGAAATTCGCTCCCGCGCCATGTCTAGCCAATTGTGCAAATGTTGATCATTTATTAGTTCTTTTACTTTCTCATCAGTTTTATAAATATCCTCTGGGTCGCCAGACAATGCCACCCACCTAAATGGACCAATACCTTTGCAAAACAACGGCCTAATATAAGCTGGCACAAATCCTGGAAACGCAAAAGCATTCTCAAGCCCTTCATCTTTTGCTACCTGCCGGATATTATTCCCATAGTCCAAAGTCGGGACCCCTGAATTCCAAAAATCAACCATCGCTTTAACATGCACTTTCATTGAAGCTCTGGCTGCTTTCTCAACGGCTTTTGGATCTTTCTCTTTCATCTCACGCCACTTTGCCATAGTCCATTTTTGGGGAAGATAACCATTAATTGGATCGTGAGCAGAGGTTTGATCTGTAACAATATCTGGGCGAACATTTCGCTCAACTAGTTCTGTAAATATATCAGCTGCGTTACCCAAAAGCCCAACAGATTTTGCTTCACCCTTTTCAGTCCAACTGGAAATTAATGCCAATGCTTCATCTAAGGTTTCTGCCTTTTCATCCAGGTATTTTGTTCTCAATCTAAAATCGATACTCTCTGGATTGCACTCAACAGCCAAACAACTTGCGCCCGCCATTACAGCCGCTAAAGGCTGTGCACCACCCATTCCACCAAGACCGCCGGTCAAAATCCAACGCCCACTCAAATTACCATCATAATGCTGTCTTCCAGCTTCTACAAATGTTTCGTAAGTTCCTTGGACTATCCCTTGCGTACCGATATAAATCCATGAGCCTGCCGTCATTTGACCATACATCATCAAGCCCTTACGATCCAATTCATTAAAATGATCCCAAGTCGCCCACTCAGGAACTAAATTTGAATTCGCTATTAATACTCTTGGTGCATCACTGTGCGTACGAAACACACCCACTGGCTTTCCAGACTGCACCAATAACGTCTCGTCTTCCTTCAAGTTTTTCAATGAAGAAGCAATTTGATCAAAATCTTGCCAAGTTCTAGCTGCTCGACCTATCCCACCATAAACAACCAGCTCATGAGGATTTTCCGCAACTTCAGCATCTAAATTATTATGTAACATTCTAAATGGAGCTTCGGTTGACCAACTTAGGCAGTTCAATTCATTGCCTCGAGGAGCGCTCACATCTCTTGAATTTTTTCTGGGGTCTGACATATACAATTTCCTACTTTATATTTAAAATTCAGTTCCTAGTGAAATACCATCCAAGTCATCACAATATTGCCCGGACATTACACTTTCAACTGCTCTCTCTATATCCAACGACATATTCCTATCATCAGTCAAAAACTTAACTTGCGATCTTAATTTAGAAATCATGTTTATTAATGGAGCGCTTGTTTTCAAAGGCGCGCGAAGATCGACACCCTGTGCACCAGCTAAAATTTCGATAGCAATTATTCCAGCTAAATTTTCTGCCATCTCGTTCAAGCGACGAGCACCATGACAAGCCATCGATACATGGTCCTCTTGATTAGCACTCGTTGGAGTACTGTCGATTACTCTTGGATTGGACAAAGATTTATTTTCTGACATCAATGCAGCCGATGTAACTTCAGCAATCATAAATCCTGAATTCAAGCCAGGATCAGGGGATAGAAAAGCAGGCAAGCCATAAGATAAGGCGGGGTCTACTAATAAAGCTATTCGTCTTTGAGCTATGGCTCCCACCTCCGATATGGCAATTGCAACTTGATCAGCAGCCATCCCTACCGGCTCAGCATGAAAATTTCCCCCAGAGACTATGGAGTCGTCTGATAAAACTAATGGATTATCCGTCACCGCGTTAGCTTCTATTTCAAGGATTTTTGCCGTATAAACCAGCTGATCAAATGCAGCCCCCAAAACCTGAGGCTGGCATCTTAAACAATAAGGGTCCTGTACCCTTTCATCTTCTTCGCGATGACTTTCGCGAAGAGGCGAGTTTGCAAGTAAATTTCTTAAACCTTTGGCAACAGAGATTTGACCAAGCTGACCTCTTAACTCATGTATTTCAGATACAAAGGGAGCATGAGATGCCATAGCAGCTTCAGTGGAGAGCGCTCCTGAGACAATTGATGTCCTTGCAATTCGCCAAACTTTAAACAATCCTGCCAATGCAAACGCTGTAGAAACTTGTGTTCCATTTATGAGGGCCAAACCTTCTTTGGGACCCAGCACTATTGGACTTAAATTGTTTCTTTCAAAAGCATCTTTAGAACTCATTAAATTACCTTGATACCGAACCTGCCCTTCACCAATCAATGATAATGCCATGTGTGCAAGTGGCGCCAAATCACCTGAAGCACCGACAGATCCTTGAGACGGAATTACTGGGAGAATTCGTAAATTTACCATCTTGATTAATAACTCAATTAACTTCCACCTAACACCACTAGCACCGCGAGCGAGCGAAATTACTTTTAAAGCCATTATAAGTCGAACAATATCGTCATCTATTGCATGACCTACTCCGGCGCTGTGACTCAAAATTAAATTTCTTTGCAGAGTTGCGGTATCTTTTTTGGCAATCTTGAGGGATGCTAATTTTCCAAAGCCAGTATTTATTCCGTAAACAGCATCTTTTCCGTTGATAACATCCTCGACAACTTTTGCTGAACGATCTACCTGGATTTTTGAATCCTCAGAAATTTCAAAAGGAGCCCCCCAAAAAACTTTCTCCAGCTCACCTATTAATACTTTTCCTGGCTTAAGCATCTTCACCTCTGTAAATTCGTCTGAATAAAGAATTGAAACCAATTCGATAGCTTAATTCTGCAGGATGTTCACAATTCCAGACATTTAAATCAGCGTAATACCCCTCTTTTATTATGCCAACTTTTTTTAAACCGAGTGCTTGACTAGCTACACTCGTAACTCCTAGCAAAGCCTCTTCTGGTGTTAATCGAAATAAAGTGCATGCCATGTTCATCGTTAAGAGAATTGAGAATAATGGAGATGAGCCAGGATTTCCATCCGATGCTATCGCAATTTTTACTGAATTATCCCTTAAGCTTAGTATTGGAGGAAACTGTGTTTCTCTAAGCGTATAAAATGCTCCAGGCAAAAGTACTGCGACAGTATCATTTTTTGCTAACACTTTTGTATCATCACTTGCCAAATATTCTATATGATCAACCGAAAGAGCGCCAAGTTCTGATGCCATCACTGCTCCCCCTAAGTTTGACAATTGTTCTGCATGCAATTTGATCGGCAATTTTAATGCTATTGCTGTATCAAATACTCTCCTGATTTGCTCAACATTAAAAGCAATTCCTTCACAAAACCCATCCACTGCATCGACTAATCCTTCAGAATTAGCCATTTTTAGGCCAGGAATAGCTATCTCATTGATATAATCATCTTCCCGCCCTTTGAATTCTGGAGGCACTGCGTGAGCGGCTAACCAGCTAGTAACAATCGTAACCGGCCTTAACTTAGAAAGTTGACGGGCCGCTTTTAGCATTTTTATCTCATCATCAACAGTCAAACCATATCCTGATTTAATTTCTAAAGTTGTTACACCTTCAGCAATCAATGCATCCAATCGAGGCAAAGCACCCTCAACCAACTCATCCAGCGATGATGAGCGCGTTGCTTTCATTGTAGAAACAATTCCACCGCCTGCCTTTGATATTTCCTCATAAGATGCGCCATTTAAACGCATTTCGAATTCACGAGCTCGGTCACCTCCAAAAACAAGATGAGTATGGCAATCAATCAGTCCAGGCGTTATTAGCCTACCACCAAGATTTTCCATATTTGCCTTATCTCCTTGGTAATTTTCTTCAGCACCAACCCACGAAACTACATCATTAGAAATTTCAACGACACCGTTTTCAATTAAATCGTAACCAGTCTCCATCGTTGCTATTCGACAGTTTCCAAAAACCCGTATCGTCAATATGCTTCCCCACTTGAATGTTGCCGTTAATACCGTATTATGTATAGACATAATAACTGTCAACTAGGAAGATCTATGAAAACCGTTTGGGCTAAAAATGCATTATTAAGAGACGGTTGGGCAAATTCTGTTCAAATTGATATTGAGAATGGCCTCATTACCAGGCTGCAAAAAGATATTAAGCCATCAGGTTTTAAAACAAATGTATTAATTTCGGCACCATCAAATCTTCACAGCCATACATTTCAAAGAGCAATGGCAGGTATGACCGAAGCCAAAGGAAATCCCACCGACAGTTTTTGGACCTGGCGCAAGTTGATGTATCAATTCCTAGATATCTTAACCCCAGATGATATAGAAAGCATTGCGACTTATGCGATGATGGAAATGGCTGAAACAGGGTTCGCTGCTGTAGCGGAATTCCATTATATACATAATGAAAAAAATGGTGTGCGATATAGCAATCCAGCCGAAATGACTAATAGAATTATGTCAGCAGCATCAGAAACAGGAATAGGGTTAACTCATTTGCCGGTTCTCTATTCGCAAGGCGGTATCGACGGTCGGAATTTGGAAGGTGGGCAAAAAAGATTTGAAACCAATCTGTCAGATATTAACAACCAAATATCCGAATTTTCCTCAAAAAAAACTGCTTCCGATTGGAGCTATGGGGTCGCCCCACATTCGTTGAGGGCCGTTTCAAAAAATGAACTTGATGAGGTCATTAAACTCTTTCCTGAACATCCAATACACATTCATATTGCCGAACAAATGGGTGAAGTTGAGGAAATAAAAAATGGATATGGATCTCGACCAGTAGAGTGGCTCTTCAATAATCATCACGTAGACAAACGTTGGTGTCTAATCCACTCAACCCACTTAACAGAAGCAGAAACAGCAAATATTGCAAAATCGAATGCCGTTGTAGGCTTATGCCCAATAACCGAGAGCAGTTTAGGAGATGGAATCTTTAATGGGATAAACTTTAAGAAAAACGAAGGTAAATTTGGCTTTGGTACGGACAGCAATATTCAGATTGACCTGAGAGCGGAGATGCGCACATTTGAATACTCTCAGAGATTGAAACATCAAGCGCGAGCAGTTTTAGCGACTGAGGCGCAATCAACTGGTCGGTTTTTACATGAACACGCCAGTAGATCAGCGGCGATAGCTTTGGGTCGCAAATCTGGATGCATTGAAGTTGGTTATTATGCAGATCTTGCTGAGCTCCCCCATTGCAATCCAGATCTTGAAGGCCTCACTAACGATATGGCTCTAGATTCATGGATATTTGCGCCAAACGGTTCATCTATAGAAAATCTTTGGAGTGCTGGCAGACATGTCGTAAAGAATAAAGTCCATATTAAAAGAGAAAAAATCAAAAAAGATTATATTGAAACAATAAAAAAACTCCGGTCAAGAATATGAACCGTGTCACGTATCAAGATATCCAAAGAGATGTTTTGGATCGTATAAAATCTAAAGAGTGGGAGCCAGGAGATCTCATACCAAATGAAGAAACCTTAGCCGATAATTTAGGATGTGCCCGAGCAACCGTAAATAGAGCTCTGAGAGAGCTAGCCCAAGCTGGTGTGATAGATCGAAAACGCAAAGGTGGCACTCGCGTAAGTGTTTCCCCTATCAGAAAAGCCTTGTTTGATATCCCAATAATAAGAAAAGAAATTGAAAATAAAGGTAATAAATACTCGTTTACAATTTTATCAGAAAAAAAAACACGCTTAAATAAAATTGAGGGGTTATCTGTGGAGACCATCCACAAATCAAATAATATCCCATACGCATTCGAACAACGTTGGGTAAGCTTAAAAATTGCTTCGGGATTAAACAAGCTAGATCTTAAAACGATTAGTATCAATGAATGGTTAGTTGCAAATATTCCTATAAGCACTGGTACAATTTCTTTTTGCGCTGAATCAGCATCAGAGAAAGAAAGCAACCTATTCAATATCAAATCAAATATCGCCTTGTTAATCGTAAATAGAGAAACGTTTATAACGGAAGATTTAGTAACGAAAGTGCGCTTATCTTATCCCCCAGGTCATAAAATCAAAACTATACTTTAACTTAGATTTTTTCAATCCATTTACCTTTAATCACCATTCCTTCAGCAAGGATTTTTTTATCGCCCGTCATACTTGATCCATTGCCATCTTTGTAATCAAAGGATCCTTCTTCAATTCTTAAAATTGAAACATCCCCTTCAGAATTAACTTTTAAGTTTCCTAAAGAGGGTCGACCCAAAATTCTGGCTGCATTTTGAGTGGACGAACGAATAACCTCAACCAAGGGCATGCCTAAACAATAGAATTTGGATAAGGTCGTAACTTGATCAAATACTGGGCCATCAATACACAAACAATGAATGTCTGAAGAAATAGTATCAGGATAAAAATTTTGGGCTAACATTGTCCTGGCCGTATCAAAAGAAAAAGACATACTGCCATGTCCAATATCAAAATAAACACCTCGAGACCGCGCCAATAAAACCTCTGAAATGATCTCTCCAGTTTTTGAGATAGGTGAGTTTGGAAAGCCTCGAAAACTATGGGTGAGTATGTCACCCGCTCTCAAAAGCTTAACGACCTCACTGTAAGTTGGAGGCGGCTCATCAATATGAACCATAATTGGCAGCTGACAAGCTTCTCCTACTTTTAACGCTACTTCTAATGGGCTTATCCCATTTGAGCCTGAAGTCCACTTCCCAAGTCGAACCTTTATTCCTACAATAATATCTTTGTTAGCCTTAGCAATTTCAATCGCAGTTTCAGGATCCATTAAGCGCATTTCCTCACTTTCACCTACCATAATTCTATTTGAAAAAGCAAAAATTCCTGCATGAGATACGTGAAGGTAAATTAAAATTCGAGCACATGATTTCTCTATTACATGTTTTTTAAAACCATAAAAGTTTCCTGGGCCAACGGAACCCGTATCAACTAACGTGCTAATAGCACTCGAATTAGAATATAAGTCTGCATCAACTCCTATTGAAGTTCCACCCCAATAAACATGGGTATGCATATCAATAAGACCAGGCGTAACTATTGAGCCTCTTAAATTTTTTGTGAGAACATCCTCAGAGCCAGCTACCCCATTCTCAAGAGCTGCAATCTTTCCTTTACTAAACGCGATGTCCATCACTTCATTGATTTCTTGCTCTGGATCAATGACATGAGCATTTCTCAGAATTAAATCAAAGTTGTCCATAAAGAGTTTTCCTTAAAAGCACTACATATTTTCAAATCTATAATAATCTCCAAATAAAAGAAAAATAAAACCCCGTTAAACCTTCCTTCAAAAATTTTAATTCAAATTCACCATCTTTCCAGGATTCATTATATTTTGTGGATCAAATGTTCGTTTAAGCTCAACCATCAGAGGTAATGCTTCACCATGCTCCTGGGCCATATATTTCATCTTGCCAAGGCCAATTCCGTGCTCACCAGTCACTGTACCTCCCACTGCGAGTGCTCG
>MDSX01105508.1_pt1 | contig 11063 bp, 10 predicted proteins | sample 811141 | NCBI WGS metagenome assembly MDSX01 (sample SAMN05326642, study PRJNA326480) | marine metagenome | isolation source: seawater | place: Atlantic Ocean: South East | collected 2010
CAATGCTCATCCCGCCAGCAGCTACAGCCTGCCAGCTATGTCCCGGTGTACCAGGAACCCAAGTAGCAGTTGTAAACCCTGCAGTTGGCACCAGCCAGCTGACGTCGCCCACATCTGTCGACCCCATACTCTGCCGGAACCTATAAGGTTGTATCGCTTCCTGTGAACCAACCAATCTCGACCCATCAATAAAAGAACCAGCAATTGCTTTGGCAAATCGTTGTTCTGCTGGCCCATACTTAATACCGCCAAGCATCCGCAAATTTTTATCAACTACCTTCGAAATTGTGTAATTGGGTAAAACAGAAAAATTCCCATGCATGACCTCAAATTCAACGCTTGTCTCAGTCCCCATTGCAGCGGCTTTGGCTGCATTAACGACTCTCTCAAATAATTCAATGACTTTGGCTTTATTTGGGTGCCTTACATAGTAATAGACTTGAGCCAACTCGGGGACGATGTTGGGCGCATCACCTCCTCGCGTGATAACGTAATGGATACGGCTTTCCTGTGGAATATGCTCACGCATCAAATTAACCAAATAGTTCATCGCTTCCACGCCATCAAGAGCAGATCTTCCACGGTGCGGGGCTGATGCGGCGTGAGCAGCCTTTCCTTTGAAGGTGAAACGTCCCGACTTATTTGCAGTAGTGGAATAGGGAGAGGCCGAGTTAGCATCGGATGGATGCCAGTGGAGCACCAAGTCCACATCATTAAACACACCCGCTCTAGCCAGATACACTTTGCCGGAGCCACCCTCTTCAGCTGGCGTGCCAATAACTTTTACCGTTCCACTAACTCCCGACTCATGAATCCAATCAGCTAATCTAGCCCCGGCGGCGACCGACGCAGCACCAAACAAGTGATGTCCACAAGCATGCCCTGAACCACCACTCTCCACGGGTTCTCGATAAGGTACAGCTTTTTGACTGAGTCCGGGTAAAGCATCGAACTCCGCTAATATTGCTATGGTGGGCGACCCTGATCCTGCGGTGGCGACAAAGGCAGTGTCGATACCATCGACCCCTCTACGCACATCAAAATTTTGTTTTAGTAGAAACTCCTGAAGCAACTTGCTGCTTTTTTGTTCCAGGTATCCAAGCTCCGCATATCTCCAAATTTGATCAGCCATTTGAATAGCTTCACTTTCGTAGGTTTGTACCAAACCATTTTTTTCATTTGCTAGTCCAACGAGACTATTAACAAAGAAAAAGAAAACGAGGCTAAAGCCCAGAAGTCTCATTCCTAGGCTGCGCATTCAGCCGCGATACTACTGATCGCGACGCCTCGCTTGCCTTGCCGAACATTATTGCGGTCATGTCCACTGGTAAGGTAAGCAACCGACAAACCACTTTCCGGATCTACCCACGCGATTTGCCCACCCGCGCCGTTGTGACCAAATGCCGAGGGAGAATTCGTTTTACCAAATCCTCTAAAATTCCGATTCTCGTCACCGCTGATTATTATTCCTAAACCACGATTCGCAAGCTGACCGAAGAGGGGATCTCTCAACTCTCCAGAACGAACTTTTCGCGCCGAATTAAGGGTTTCTTCAGACCAAATTTGCGCATCTCCTAAGCCTCCATACAACAAGGCTTGATAAAACAGCGCTAAATCGTGCGCATTTGCATAACCCCCTCCACCAGGAACCCCAACTGCCTGAATCTCGGCACGATTGAAATTCAAAAGCGCTTCCTCAGTGACTTCTGTTATCGGTGGCTCAGGTATCCCCATCTTCGCATAGTCTTCAGAGGTCAACGGATCACCAGAATGCGCCACATCCAGGGCTCTCTTGCTCTGTTCTTCGGACATACCCACAATCAAATTCGTTAATCCCAAAGGGTCTAGAACTTTCTCTTTTACGAATTCTGTATAAGGCTGCTCTCCACGTCGTTCAATAATCTCACCGATCACCCACATGGAAGATGAAGGGTGGTACTCGTATCGAGAGCCTGGTTCCCAATTCAAACGCCACTTAGCAAAACGGCCATAGCGTTTTTCTTTGTCTAACCATTCCAAAGGAGCAAAAGGCGCCGAAGGGAAACCAGCAGTGTGGGTAAACAATTGCTCAACCGTTATTTGACCTTTCTCGTTAGTACCAAACTCTGGAACAATATCAGCGACAATCTCGTCCTCACTTAATTTACCCTCCTGGATCAAAATCCATGCAGCTGACGACGTGATCGCTTTGGTTGCGGAGAAAATACAAGTAAGCGAATCTGATCGCGCGCTGCCATAAGATTCAAATACGCCAACCTTACCGTCACGCGCAATCGCCACCTGCGCTGAGGGTAATAGACCTTCTTCAACCTCCCTTTGAACTCGATGTAAAAGCTCAAGAACTTTGTCGGTTTTCAACCCAATAGACTCTGCTCGTTGAATCTGCTCCTCAGTTAGAGAATCGCCCATTTCTTTACCCCAATTAAACCTTTAGTTAAAACTAGCATTTATTTATAACGGGAAGAAGTCGAAGATTTTTCTCAGTGTTTGTATATTCATACCTGACTGTACTAACCACCTTATTTTATTAACCCAGCGAGGCCCACTTCAACGTGCACACAATAAATGGTTTATCGGAATCAATAGGCAACACTCCTCTAATTAGAATCGAGAGCCTATCCAAGGAAACTGGTTGTAATATTCTGGGCAAAGCTGAGTTTATGAACCCCGGAGGCTCTGTAAAAGATCGTGCTGCACTCTGGATGGTCAAAGATGCTGAGGCTAAAGGTCTACTAAAGCCAAAAGGCATCGTAGTTGAGGGCACTGCAGGAAACACTGGAATTGGCCTGGCCCTCGTATGCAATAGCAGAGGATACCAGACAATCATCTACATGCCCGACAACCAGTCCGAAGAAAAGGTAAACATGTTGAGAACATTGGGGGCGGAAGTTCGAGTAGTTGAAACCGTCCCTTACGCAAATGATATGAATTATCAGAAACAAGCTGGCAGATTCGCAGAAACACTCGATAACGCCGTCTGGGTTAATCAGTTTGATAATACCGCCAATCGACAAGCTCACTTTGAATCAACGGGGCCTGAAATCTGGCAACAAACTAATGGCGACATCGACGCGTTCACTTGCGCTGTTGGTACGGGAGGCACCCTCGCTGGTGTATCCCGATTTTTGAAGGCAAAGAATAAAGACATCAAAATAGTCCTGGCTGATCCTTTCGGAAGCGCTCTCTACAATTACGTCACAACCGGTGAAGCTAGCATGACACCAGGCCCTTCGATCACCGAGGGCATCGGTAACTCACGCGTTACGGACAACCTCGCCGACACGCAAATCGACGACGCCGTTCAAATTGCCGACCAGAACATGGTTGATTTAGTCTATCGACTTCTGAAAGAAGATGGATGGTTCATGGGCTCTAGCTCTGGAATCAACCTTTGTGCCGCAGTTGAAGTGGCGAAGAAACTTGGTCCAGGTCACAATATAGTGACAATGCTTTGCGACGACGGCTCTAAATACCAATCGAGGCTCTTCAATATCGAATTCCTTGAGGAACGAGGGCTAAAGGTCCAGTGATTAATTAAACCGTATTCGGCAGATCGACTTTCGCGGTGGGCACAGGCAAACCCGCAACAGTGGTTCTTATCGTGAACACCCCACCTCGTGAGTCGCCCTCCAGACCATCCGAACCAGAGACAATGTAAAGATCTTTGAGGTCTTCGCCACCAAAACAGACACTCGTGCACATAGGGTGAGGTATTTGAATGACCTCTCTCAGTTCACCAGTTGGCTCAAATACCGCAACCCCAGAACCGCCTCCCGCAAGAGCCACCCACACAGCGCCATCCTCGGAGACAACAAGCCCATCGGGAACGCCTTTTTCTGTTTCAGCAAACACTTTTTTTGGACCCAAGCTGCCATCTTCCTTCACATCATAAACGCACACCTGACGCCTGAGCGAGTCGCTGTGGTACAACCTTTTATGGTCGGGCGAAAAACCCAGGCCATTTGTTAACCGCACGTCCTCGGCAACCACCGAGACACTGCCGTCCAAATCTATCAAATATAGATTTTCAGACTGGGGCGAGCGCCCATCCTGGAATACGGGACTCGATCCCAGTCCGCCGGCGTAAATACGACCCGCCTTATCCGTGGTGATGTCATTAAAACCGACCAAACCTTTCTCTTCGCTTCTATCGAAAAGCACAAGAGTCTCCCCGCCCTCGAAATCTTTATAGGCAATGTTTCGGCCACTCACGATCAAACCGTTTTTCTGGTGTAAGGCCATCCCGCCTATGCCTCGTCGATGCAAAATCACTTCTTCGACAAGTCCAGATCCGTCAAGACAGAAGACACCTCCGCCCAGCACATCACTGAACAGCAATCCTTTGTCTGGATCCCAAACGGGCCCTTCAATCAGCCCATATCCTTCCGTTAGAGTGTCCAATTCAAGCTCCCAGTTTAAGTCTAATGCAAATTCCGTTGAAAAAGAGCAAACAGCCTTTCCCAGTGTTTTTCTGCCGAATATTTGTGGTACATCCCTTCCCGAAGCGGAAAAACAAACCCATGATGCGTATCAGGGTACCATTCGATTTGATAATTGATCCCTGTTTCAGACAAAAATTTGTCTAACCCTTCAACCATTTCAGGCGGAGCCCAATCGTCGGTTTCCGCGCAGCCAAAATACATCTCTCCCTCTATTCTTGAAGCCTCCAAATGGGGTGAATCTTCGCTTTCAGTAAACAAACGTACACCATGAATGGAAGCACTCGCTTTTATTCTGGCTGAGTGTGTTGATGCGGCGGCAAAGGCAAATGGCCCGCTCATGCAATAGCCAACGCAGCCCACTGCCCCTCCACCTGCGGCAGAATCTGTTGCGGCGTAATCGAACATCGATTGAATGTCATTACAAACCATTGCGTTAGACAGAGCATTCATGTGACCAAACATCTCTTCGCGGTTATCGGGGCCAATCACGAATTCTCGAGTAGTTCGATAGTAAAGGTTAGGAAGCATCACATAGTAACCCACAGTGGCTATTCGCCTCGCCATGTCATGCAACTCTTCTCGCTTTCCAGGCGCATCCATCAAAAACAATACCATCGGATAAACTCGATCATCCTCCGGCCGTGTAATAAACGTATTCATAAGACCATCGGCCGTCTGAATATCAACTTCTAATTCATACATAAATCTTCCTATCGTAAACCGAAATCAAAACCCTCACCGTTCGCGTAACGGCGTAATATTCTCCCTCCAGTATTTTGGACGTGAACTTCGTCCGCGCCATCATATAACCTGGCAAAGCGCGCATGGCGGTACATACGCTCCAACGGCGTATCTTCTGTGATCCCTAACGCACCATGGACCTGAATCGCTCGGTCAATCACGTTGTGAAGCATTTGCGCTCCATATACCTTGATCAACCCAATTTCGACTCTCGCCTCATCTCCTTGATCAATTTTCTGAGCCGCATGTAACGTGAGTAAACGACTCGCCTGGATTTCAGCAGCCGAATCGAATACAAATTTTTGTATCTGCTGGTGCTCTGCTAGGTTCTTACCGAACGCTACTCGGTTATTCGCTCTTTCACATAATAAATCGAAGGCCCTCTGAGCCTGTCCCAACCAGCGCATACAGTGAAATATCCTCCCAGGACCAAGCCTGTCTTGAGCGATTTTAAAACCCTGACCTCTTGGACCAAGCAAATTATCTTTAGGTACCCTGACATCTACATAGTCCACCTCGTAATGTCCGTCATATTGGCCCATCACCCGGACATCTCGCAGAATGTTGTATCCAGGGGTATCCGTGGGAACTACGATCATCGAAAACGCGGAATGATCCGGAGTATCGTCATCTTCTGTCCTGACCATGGCTGTGGTGTAAGCCGCATTACCAGCACCCGAAGTGAACCACTTGCGCCCGTTGATAACCCACTCATCGCCTTCTAAGACTGCTCGCGTTTGAAGCTGAGTTGGATCCGAACTCGCGACCGCCGGCTCCGTCATACCAAAACTAGGGAACACCTCACCCTGGACCAAGGGCTGGAGGTATTTCTCTCTCCATTCGTCACTCGCGTATCTATGCAGCATGATCGAATCCTGAAGTGAATGGGTACCCAATGCCACAGTGGCGATCTCACTTCGGCCCACCACTTCGTTGATAAAGACATAATCCATAAAGGGCAATCCACCCCCGCCAATTTCTTCAGGATGCCCCAAGGCCCACAAACCTTCCGATTTAGCTTTGTCCATAAGACCCTTCATGATCTCACCGCGACGAGAACCAACCTTGTCTTGAGTCAATTCCTTCTCAACCGGGTAAACGTCCTGCTCAATGAAACGCAGCACACGATCTCTTAACCCTTTAACACTCTCTGGTATTGATAGATTCAACATATGTTTCCCCCTTTTCGTTATCCTACTTATACAAGCTCCACTGGAAATGCTCAACCAACCGCGGTATCTTAAAACCAAATTTTACTGAGAGATTCCTTTTGGAAGATTCGGGTTTAAAAAAGGCTGGTCTTAAGATTACATTACCGCGGCTCAAGGTTCTTGAAGTGCTGGAGAATCATGAACCGCACCACATGAGTGCTGAAGAAGTCTATAAAGTACTTATCCAATCAGAGTCGTCTGTTGGTCTAGCGACCGTTTACCGGGTGCTCACTCAATTTGAGGCTGCGGGAATTGTAGCACGGCATAACTTCGATGACGGACACGCGGTTTATGAGTTAGCCGGAGATGATCATCATGACCATTTTGTTGACGTTGAAACGGGAGTTGTTTCAGAATTTCTCGACAAGGACATAGAAGATATGCAGGAAAAGATAGCCGCTAAACATGGCTACGAACTTGTGGATCACTCCTTAACCTTGTACGTGAAAAAGAAGGGAACTTAACGCCCTAAACTTCCTCGTCGATTAGCAACTGATATTCTTTCATGTGCCGTTGAGCGCTGATCTCGTCTCCCTCAATTTCCTTTATCCTCGCTAAATTGTAGTGCGCATCTGGCACTTCGGGAGCTCTTTCATAGTAATCTGAGGCTTGGGTGAGCTCATCGAGTTCATCAAAAATCGTTCCCATATTATAATTCGCTAGCTGGTGTTCAGGACGCGAGTCTAACGCCATCTGGTAGTGCCGTTTCGCATACTTTAATTGGCCATCCAACTGGTACAAACGGCCCAGGTTTACATGAGCATCCGCGTTCCTAGGATCTAATTTAATTGCCTGGCGATAGGCTTCTGGTGCCCGTTCCGGGTCTACCTCCTCTAAATCGAGGCCAACGTTATACCACTCATCAGTGTCAAGAGCTTCCGGTGACTTGATCAATCCGTCTTGCGCCTTTATTTTTGCGACTTCTTCTCTGGGCACTTCCACATCAAATTCCATCTGTCGTTGCCCGCTTTCCACCTCCCAAAGTTGATCGGACTCCTGCACGAGAACCACTTCTCCAGTAGCAAAAATTTTCAACGAACTCAGGGATTCAACCTGATTGAGATCGCTCTTTAATTTTAATAGAGACCTATATATTTTTCGTATTGAAACTTCAGCATCAATCAGCCCCTTGGCCGTTCTAAGCAAAACAACGTCTTGGAAAGAAAAGCGATATTCCCCCCTTGCTCCTCTGGCTGGATACAACAGGGAACGACGCACATAATGCCTGACAGCATCTGATTTAATGCCAATTAACTCGGCTACCTGTTTGGTGGTGTATCCGCTCACTAGGTCGACGCGTCCGCCTGTTTCTTTCTTGGGAACAAACGCCACCGGTTTTTGCGATATTCAGCTCTCGCCTTTTTCATCGAGTCCCTAATTAAAACCACCTGCTCCTTGCTGACTGATTGGAAGCCTGGAATGAAGCAGCTCATACCCGGCTCATAGCCATGTAACCCCATATCTCTCACCCCCTTAATAATATCGGATCGACATAATCTGGCGCTTCTCCGTTCATACCACACTGGCATATTTTTTCGCAGATCCTGGCAGTTATTCTTGAATTGAATGAGAAAATAATCATCTGCTTTCATCTCTACGATGATGTGCTTTTTATCGATGACCTCCATGCTCTCTATGCGACTAGCTGTTATGCATTCAGTTTCAACGACATAGTCTTCCTTGCTGGGATCGCGGCCCAGAATCTCAGAAACGTCGATTTTATTGTTCGTCACAGAAGGACTGTCGTCTGTGGTTTCTTCTGCGAAGGAGGGAAACGTAAGCACGATCAAGCTAGAGAATAGCGCCATTAAAATTCCATGTTTTGTCATGCCAACCCTCAAAAAAAATCAAAATTCAACACAGCACCACAACCTAAATATTCTAAATAGCGAAGAAAAAATCAATGATTTTGTACACAAATTAACGAATCGCGAGCTGCCCTACAAAAATTTCCTTCCTAACGCTTCCAGAACTTCCTCGCAATCACCAACAAATTTTTGATCAAGCAAATCGTCAGCCCGAGTAACACCAAGATTAAGCGAAGCGATAGGCAACTTTTTTTGATGAGCCCGACGAACAAGCCGATAGCTAGAAAAAGCCATCAATGAAGTCCCAATCACCAAGACTCCATCAGAGGAGTCCACTAAATCTCGGGTCTCCTGTGAAATCGCTTCGGGCACGGAACCTCCAAAAAAAACCACGTCGGGTTGCAAAGTACCGGCACATTTGGCGCAGTCAGGCTCCTGATAAGAAGATAGATCAGGGTCGTCTATGGAGGCATCACCATCCGGTCTTAGCTCGAAAGTTTGAATTTGAGTTAAGTCGTTGTTTAGTTCGAGCCAATCTTGGATTTCAGCTCTAGAGGAAATCTGTCCGCAATCTAAACACCGAACCCGATCGAGCCGGCCATGCAAATCAACTACTTTCTCTTGTCCCGCTTTTTGATGTAAACGATCCACATTTTGAGTGATTAAAGCGTCAACTACACCCTGTTCTTCTAATCTAGCTAACACCAAATGCGCTTGGTTTGGCTGTGCGTCTCTGAAGGACGGAAACCCTAATTGACTTCTGAACCAGTATCGCTTTCTCGCTTTTACGGATTTTAAAAAATCCTGATGCTCAATCGGTGCTGCGATCTTCCAAGAGCCTTTATCATCTCTATAATCCGAGATCCCCGAACCGGTGCTACATCCGGCACCAGTGATCACCAGCAGTCTGTTCAATCCTTTCATAAAAAGGAGCAGCTCTTCAGCCTGACTATCACAACTCACGGATTACCTCTGCTAATTTACAGTTCGAACAATATTGCTTAGATTAACGATTCACAAATACAGTAATCATAATTCTAAGGATTTTAAGTGATCAAACTTTACGGTTTAAAAATGAGTAACTACTACAGCCTCGTTAAAGCAATTCTCATCGAAAAAGGGATCGACTTCGAAGAAGTAAAAGCCCCTCCCACCCAGGAGGAAGACAACCTACAAAGAAGCCCGATGGGGAAAATGCCATCCATAGAGGTTGACGGAAATTATCTATCCGAAAGTTTAGCAATTGCCAGATACGCCGAGCAGATCAACCCCACACCCGCATTACTTCCCAGTGATCCATTTGAGGCCGCAAAGGTAGTCGAATTAGTATGTCACCTAAAGCTAGACGTTGAGCTCACCGCGCGCAGGTGCCTCCCTGTTATGTTCGGTCAAACTGTGAGCGACGAAACAAAAAAAGAAACAGAAAAAGATCTGACGAAGGGAATGAAGGCAGTATCTCGCCTTTTTGTATGCGACCCTTACGCTGCTGGCAAAGAAATAACACTGGCTGATTTCTACACCTTCTATACGTTTGGTCTCGCAAATACCTTGTCTCAGAAACTCTTTGAGAAAGACCTGCTGGCCGATCACTCCGACATTCAAGCACTGGTTAACTCCCTCGCCTCTCACCCGAGCATTGCAAAGGTAGAAGAGGAAAAGGCAAGTTAATTGTTAAACAACATCCGAAAGCGAAAAAAACGCCCTGGCGAATATCCGGTAATCAAAGGGCTTGTCGCCCTGGCGTTTTTTGGCATCTGCAATGCCTTCGGTTTTGAATTTCCCAAAGCAAAACCAGAGGATATGGGGATGTCCTCGGACCGATTAGAGAGGGTCTCAGCAAAAATTCAAGAGTATATCGATCAAGATTTAACTCCTGGAGTTGAGACCATAATCGTTCGTAACGGGCATATTGTTTATCATAAAGTCCAAGGAAATAAGCGAGCCGAGAACAGCACGCCCCTGATAAAAAATGACATATTCAGGATCGCGTCAATGACTAAACCCATTGCCAGTATCGCTTTGATGACCCTCTGGGAAGAGGGCAAATTTCAGCTAAATGACCCTATTACTAAATTTCTGCCGGAGTTCGAAACGGTCATGGTTAGCACCGTGGGGGATGCTAGCGGTAATACCGGCGAACTTGTTCCTCCAAATCGAATGATCACGGTGAGAGACATACTGACTCATACTGCAGGATTCGCCAATAGTTACCGCGGCAACACGAAAGCGTACCGTGAGGCAATGGGTCCTGATAGAGCTGTCGACAACAAAGAACTAATCTCCAGATTGTCAAAGATACCCCTGAACTATCAGCCTGGAACTCAATGGCAGTACTCAATAGCCACCGATGTGGTAGGCCATCTTGTCGAGGTAATCTCTGGGAAAAATCTCGATCAGTTTCTAAAAGAGCGGCTGTTCGAACCACTTAGTATGCCCGACACTCACTTTTATTTGACCAAAGAAAAAGCTGATCGTCTAACGAGCCAGTACTCTCCCTCCGAAAAGAACCAAAAAATCAAACTAAGGGATCCAGGCTCTGAGGACAGTCGATGGATTTCGGGTCCAAAGACGCTTTTTAGAGGAGCTGGAGGACTCGTATCCACAGGACAGGACTATCTGAGATTCCAACAAATGATGCTAAATGGAGGCACTTTAGGAGCGACACGTATCCTTTCCCTAACCACGGTGAGCCTGATTCTCGAAAACCACACTGGCGACCTACCGCTATGGTTGACCGGCCCAGGCATGGGTTTCGGTTTGGGTTATGGTGTAGTCGTTGATCGCGGCACTGCAGCGACACCATTAAGTCAGGGTGCAGCCTATTGGGGAGGCGCGTATTGCACGCTATCCTGGATAGATCC
>MDSX01033246.1_pt1 | contig 11051 bp, 10 predicted proteins | sample 811141 | NCBI WGS metagenome assembly MDSX01 (sample SAMN05326642, study PRJNA326480) | marine metagenome | isolation source: seawater | place: Atlantic Ocean: South East | collected 2010
TTCTTTTTTTATTACTTTTACCTTCACTCATAAATTTATATTATATTCACATTATAAATTTATTAGTTCTTTTTTTTCAGTCTATGTCTCACTCTCATAGTATTATAAAATACAACGGATGGTTTAGGTGGTCCTCGTGGTTTTATATGATGAATAAGTTTGGCATCTTTTGTAGCAAGTAATACTCGTTTAGATAAATCATCTTGTTCATATTTTGCCTGTTGACCTCTTTCCATTACTAGTTCAGGATTTCTACCATCAAAGAAATCTTCATCCATAACAACATCTCTAGGACGACTAAATATTATTTTTACTTTTTTAGTTTCAGGATCTTTTTCTCTAACTTTACCACCTTTGCCTCCAGCACCTAAAGCTTTCTTTGGTTCAAAAGCAAATGGTGAACCTGAATTAATAGAGAATTTTTTATAATAATCAGGATTATTTTTCTTAAATTTATTTGCGTGATAATAATGTTCAACTGATGCCCATTTTAATCCATCAAGTTCAAATAATGGTTGAATCTCTCCACCTTCAACTCGTTCAACATAATCTGCTCCATTATAATGCATATTTGATAAAACCTTTCTCCAATCTTTGATTTTTTCTAAATCCTTAAATTTGGCAATATCTTCATCTTTAATCCTTTCGTGCATAGTTTTACCTATAGCTTTACCAGGTTTTTTGTCAGCAGAACCTTCTCGGAAATAAAATATTGTATCGTCATTAAATAAATTTTCATCTTGGGGTGTTGGGGTTTGCATTACTATTTCTTCTTCTTCGTCTTCTTTTGATGTCTCAGTTTCAACTACTATTATTGGAGAATCAATTTTTTCCTCTCCGCTTTTTTCCTCCTTCTTTGGCATTTCAATTGTTTCACCTATCATTTTTGCGAATTTAGGAATATAATTAAATAAACTTTTACCTTTTGATTTCATACATTTTTCAACAATTCTTCTTCTCATACCAAAAGGTATATCATGAAATCTGTATATGTGTTTATCCTTGTATGTAATTAATTTATAGTGATTACCTGTGTGTTCAATTATAACGTAGTACTTTGGTTTAAAATATTTTTTCTTTTCTATTGATTCAGGCACAAAATCTCCACATCTTAAAACAGCACCATAATTTCCTCGTCTATATTCATCACTAGATAAAATTATAAATTTTGTATTTAACCCAATTTCAAGTGTAGAAATTGCCCAAATATCAGCCCAAAAATCACAAGTTTTCATTTTTGTTATCAATTGTTCCTTGGTTTTTATATTTTTAAACCATTTAATATCCCCAAAGTTCTCCTTAGCATATTTCAACTCCCTTTCTTTTATTTTTAATTGAGAACCCAATTCGGTGTGTGTTTTTTTCATTTCTTTTGCCTTTCGTGTTTTTTCCTTTTTTGTAGGAACATCTTTTTCTTTTTTTACTTCTTTTGCTAATTTATTATACTCTTTCGCTAATTTTGCCTTTCTTTTTTTATCATTTGGAATTTGTCTAGACAAAGTTTTTAATTCTTTATCTACCATATCAAATTTTTCTTTATAGGTTTTAAATACAGCATCATCAACTTTACTAGTTAAAATCTCTCTTAATTTTTTTACACTAGCATCCATATTAATAGTTTTATACGCATCTCTAATAGTATAAAAAAAACAATCTCCGTGACCAGGATTATCTTTAATACCATAATTATTATTATTCATAAAATGTTCAATCCATTGAGAATCAGATTTACCTGGTTTTTTATATTTTTTTCTTTCTTTTTTTTCATCCTTTTCTTGTTCTCCTTTTTGTGAAAAATCATCATCATCATCTTCTATATGTAATTCAACCAAAACAGGTGGTGGATTTTTCAATCCTTTTTTTGATTCATCTCCTTCAACATCATCTTCATCTACATCAATATCTCCATCATCATCAAGATCTTCTAATTCTTCTTCTTCTTCTTCATCTTCTTCTGGTTCGTCACCATCTTTTTCATCATCACCAGAATCATAATCAGGTACTAATGTTTCATTTTTCATACATTTTTCAATATATGGTTTATTAATAAAAGAATATAATAATGGTCCATCTATACTGGTAATATCTAAATCCCCATCTTCATCTTTTAAGTTTTCTATTTTTTCACTTGGAAATTCATAAACACCTATTTGATAAATCTTGTTATTTGTATCTACTACTAAATAAACAGGAACAAATAAAACATTTTGTTCAATAAATGTATATTTAATCTCCCCTAAAGCAATTACAACAGGTATTTTAAATAAATTTATCTCAAACATAGAAACATCTCTACCTTTATCATTTTCATCAATAGTTTTTAATTCTTGATAAGAAATTCCATCAGTAATTTTTGATAATACCATATAATTTAATCTAATATTAAAAATTTACTTAAGAAACTATCATTATTGATTTCTTCTATATAAAACCATAATGTTTTTCGTCTTTGTATAATATCATAATTACTTGGTTCTTTTTCAAAGATAACAATTTCTTCAATCAATTCAGCTTTCTTTTTTTTTCTTTTTGAAATTTCATAATAATCAGCAATAAGGTCCAATTGTTTTTTTGTATAATTTTCATTATAATCTAATTCTGCTGCCATATAATCATCTAATGTTAAGTCACCAGTTCCATAATCTTCTTCAGGTATATTTTGTGTTTGTTTATTAACCAATGAAACCAAACTATCGTAAGTAACAGAACTAGATTTTTGTTTATCTGTATTAGACTCAATTAATGAAAAAGATAAATTTTTACTACTCATTAATAATATAAAATTATTATGTTTATATTATTTTATTTATACTAATTACTCTTCTAACTCTTCATATAGATCCATAAATTTAAATACTATTTTACTGCTAAGACTTGGATATTTTTTATGATTCATCAATGAAAAGATTTCAATCTCATTTAAAATATCTTCAAATTCATCTAAATCAGTAAGGAAACTTTTCCCTGCGTTAATCATTATACTAATATTTTGAACCATTTCTTCAACATTATTTAATTTTCCTTCCTTACTAATATCTTGTTTTACACCTTCAATAAAATCTACAATAATTTTTGTCATTTCTGTTTTATCAATAATATCTAAATCAGCACAAATTACAAAGAAGCTACTTAATGCGCGTCGTTTTTCGTTTTCTTTATTATATTCGCAAAATTTATTGTAATCTTCATTTGCATCACAATAATTAATATTTTCAAATAAACTTTTAAAACTTTGAAAATTCTTAACACAAATATCTTTCATAAATGGATAAACCCCAATCAAATCCTTATAAAGTCTTGCGTATAATGCAGACCAAAATTTGTTAAAACTACCAATTTCAAAGATAGCTTCACCAATATTTTCAAAAGACTCTTGATTTTCTTCTTTATTAATATCTTTCATAATGTATTTAATTTCGTCAAGCATTAGGTCATATGTTTTATCAGTAAGTTTATTTAAACAAGAACGAATTTTATCCATATGAACAGCAATACCTTCAGTATTTTTTTCTAATTTAGTGGTCTTAAAATTTCGGATAGTTTCCCAATCTGCAGATGTAATATTTTCTTTTTTAATATTTTTTGATTTATGATAATGATTTCTTTTAAATACAGGAGTTTTTTGATATGAAGGAGCGCCAACCCTCTTAGCAATTCTGTTTATTTTTTCAATTATATCTGGATGTAATTCATTACTTATATGTAATTGTTCCTGATGTTTATAGTCATTTAAAGTGTATTGTCTATCAGCAAGAATACTAGTCATACTTTAATAACAAGTAATAGTGTATTTTTTTTATATCAATTTTATATTACATATAAGTTAAAATTGAAACATACTTAAATAATATATATCATTATTATTCACGATGGCATCTATCACAAACGAAACTAAGACAAGCGCACCAAAAAATTATGTTATAAGTCAATGGGACGACGAAACCTTGGATTTAAAACCCGCATTATTAAGAGGCATTTATGCTTTTGGATTTGAAAAACCTAGTTCTATTCAGCAAAAGGCTTTATATCCAATGACAGCAAGACCTGCTAAGGATATTATTGCTCAGGCACAGTCTGGAACTGGTAAAACAGGAGCCTTTGTAACGGGTATTTTACAAATTATTGATGAGAAAAAGAAAGAAACACAAGCTTTAATTTTAGCACCAACACATGAGTTAGCAAATCAAACAAAGCAAGTAATGGATGATATTGGTAGATTTCTAAAAGTCAAGACACAATTACTTGTAGGAGGAACTTCAGTAGAAAAAGATAAACAACAACTATTAGAAAATACACCACATGTTGTAATTGGAACTCCAGGTCGTATTCACGATATGTTTCGTAGAAAATATTTAACGCCTTCTACTTTAAAAATTCTTGTAGTTGATGAAGCAGATGAAATGTTATCATCTGGATTTACAGAACAAATGTATAAGATCTTTCAATATACACCAAATGAAATTCAGGTTGGATTATTTAGTGCTACTATGCCAGAAGATCTACAAGAATTGACCGACAAGTTTCTAAGACATCCTATTAAAATTCTTGTAAAAGCAGAGCAACTTACATTACAAGGAATCGCGCAATATTATATTAATCTAGATGATGATTTACAAAAATATGAATGTATTAAATATTTATTTGCCAGTCTAACTTTATCACAAGCAATTATTTATTGTAATAGTACACGAAGAGTTGATGATTTAGAAGAAGCAATGACATCAGATAATTTCCCAGTTAAAAAAATTCATGGAAAAATGCCAGATATGGAAAGAAAATCTGTTCATAAGGATTTTAAAGCCGGTGGATGTAGAGTTTTAATTACATCTGACTTATTTGCCAGAGGAATTGATGTTCAGCAAGTAAGTATGGTTATTAATTTTGATATTCCTAGAAACGAGCATACATATCTTCATAGAATTGGTCGTTCTGGAAGATGGGGTAGAAAAGGAGTAGCTATTAATTTTACATCAAAACATGATGCTCCAAGGCTTAAAAAATTTGAAGAATATTACCAAACTGAAATTGAAGAAATGCCTGCCGATTACACAAAACACCTTGATATGGCTTAAATAACAAAATCGTTTAATAATAAATTAGATTTTCTTTATTGATTAAAATGCTCAATAAAGAAAATTTTTTTTCTAGAGATAAATTTGAATTACCTATTGAATTTTTAGAAAAAAAAACAAAAGTTTTAGATAATTTAAAAATTGATTTAGAACTAGAAAAAACTATAGATAATGATATAAAACCTATTTATAACTATGTTTTTGATCCAAAAACAGAATTAGGTAAAACAAGCATAAAAGCGTGGGGCGAATATTATACAACTGATAAACAGTTTTTAAAGGATTCACAAGAAATATACAAAGATATTGAAACAATATCAATTGATAACCCAACGGTAAATAATATGTTAAAATCCTGGAGAGAAGTAAGATATCAAGATGATTTTATGGAAAAATATCAATATATAGATTGGGAAAGAATAAAATGGTTAAATAAATCTACACTCTTTCTATCTATTTTAAGTTTTTACAATATTTCATCTCCTGTATTACAATTAATAACTCCTATATTTGTTCTATTAGTTCCTTTTTTTGTGTTAAAAGTTATGAAATTACCTATGACCTGGGAAACATACTATAAAATATTAATACAAAACATAAAACAACACGCTGTTGGTAAATTATTTTTTTCTTTTAACTCAGCAACACTTGGACAAAAAATGTATATACTTTTTGCTGCCGGTATGTATGTTTGGAATATTTATCAAAATTTCATTAGTTGTTATCGTTTTTACCAAAATTCTTTTTATATTACAAATCAATTTGAAATCGTAAATAATTATTTAGATTATAGTATTGAAAAAATGAAATACTTTTTAAGAATAACAAGAAAATATAAATCATATGAAAAATTTAACCATAAATTAAATGCTTATATTGAAAGATTACAACTTTTTCATAATTCTATTAGAGATTTACCAAATAATACACAAAAAATAGGTAAAATAGCATATATAGGAAAATTAATGAAAAATTTTTATATTTTGTATGATGATCAAGAAATTGAAAATATTGTTGGATTTTCATTTGGATTTCACGGATATATTGATACCTTAATGGGTATTAATAATAATTTAAAATACAAAAAATTAAATAAATGTATTTTCAAAAAAAAACTCACATTTAAATTGAAAAAAATGTACCATCCTACTATTGAAAAACCAGTTAAAAATTCTATAAATATGAATAAAAATATAATCATAACAGGTCCAAACGCAGCTGGGAAAACAACAACTATAAAAGCAACGATTATAAATCTATTATTAACTCAACAATTAGGTTTAGGCTTTTTTGATGAATGTCAAACTAGCACATTTGATTATATACATTGTTATTTAAATATACCTGATAGCTGTTCTAGAGATAGTTTATTTCAAGCTGAAGCAAGAAGATGTAAAGATATACTAGATTGTATTGATAAATATCCTACAAAAAAACATTTTTGTATATTTGACGAGTTATATTCTGGAACAAACCCATACGAAGCTATAAGTAGTGCATTTTCATACTTAAATTATATATCTAAAAATAAAAATGTTAGATTTTTACTAACGACACATTTCATAAAATTATGTAATTTATTTGAAAATAAATCTAAAATTATTAATAAATCAATGAAAACCCTAGAAGATCAAAATAAAGATCCTATTTACACATATAAAATAACAAACGGTATATCAACAATAAAAGGTGGAGTAAGCGTATTGAGAAATTTACAATACCCTGAAAATATTATAAATATGTCAAGTGATATTTTAGAAAAAATATAGAAGTACGTTTAATTTTGGAATTTTTTTTATAAATATGTAGTAATAATGGTTCTATCACGTGGACTTGTCATTAGCTTAGGTGTATCTGCTTTAGGCTGTACTCTCTTATTTTTATATTTTAGAAATAAAATTTCAACTATGGAAAAAAAAGTAGATGTAATGTTTGATCTAATTCAAAATCATCAACAAGAACAATATAATATGCAAGAAACTATGGCATTTAATAATGTTTCTGATAATAAAACACAAGAAAATAATGGGGTAGAAAAACAAGGTGCTTGGGCAACAGAAGATAATACACCTGAAAGAAATTTAATTGAAGTTTCTGAAGATGATGCTTCTGATAGCGAAGAAGTTAGCGATTCAGATGAAGAAGATATGTCAGATGATGAGAATCCTCCAAAAATTTCATTAGATAAAGCAGAAAATATGACCCTTGAAGTAAATGATATTAAAAAAATTACTGTTCAAGAATCAGATAAGGTAGAAGTTATTAATTCTGTTGAATTAGAAGAAGTTGAAGATATTACTGATAGTTTAGATGAAATTGATGAAGACTCTGACGACGAAGATAATACAGCAGAGGAAACAGAGGAAACAGAAGAAACAGGTGAAACAAATGAAATTACAGTTGAAAAATTAGATGATGAATTTGATTATAATAAATTAAAAGTTGCTGAATTAAAATCCTTAGCAAAACAAAAAGGGCTTCAAAATTATAAATCATTAAAGAAAGGACCACTTGTTGAATTATTAAAATCTAGCGAATAATTTTATTAAGTATGTATATAAATGAGTTGGGCTACTTGCTATTCTGGATCTAATAATATACATTTTAATATACCACCCCTTATGAGCGATGGAAGACATTATACTACCTTTGATCCATCCTGTAAGGCAAATAACGAGTTAAGAGATTCTTTAGGAATTAAAAATAATTATCAATACAGACAATGGTTAATTAACAATAGTACATCAGTTGCAAAACATAATAAAAAATTAGCATGTAATGAATCATCACAATGTATAGTGGAAGCAGCACAAGCACCATCACACCAAAAATATTTATTTAAAAATTGTGCTGATGATTCACGACCATACGGTTATGAAGAGTCTGATTTAAAAAATATGTATGTTACAAGAAAGGCTTTACAATCAAAATTAAAAGCACCTATTATGACACAAGAGCAATTATTATTAATGAGAGCATCTAAATGCACAATGGGAGATGCAAATAATGCTGGACCTATGAAATCTTGCTCATCAAACAAATTTAATTAAATATTATTCAATAACTAATAATATTTAAAACTATTATCGCAATTCTGTGTATATGAGCTTGAATATATTAAGTATAGATGTAGGAATGAAAAATTTAGCTATATGTTTATTTAATATTACAGATAATATAGAATATAAAATACAGGTTTGGGATGTTTTAAACTTATGTGAAGAACAAAATTTTATATGCGGAGAGAAAAATAAAAAATGCTTGCCTTGTAATAAAAATGCCAAATTTTTTAAAAATGATAAATTTTATTGTAAAATACACGCAAAAAATAAAGATTACAAAATTCCTCCTCAAGAGTTAAATCCTATTAAATTTAAAAAACTTAAGGTTAAAAAAATAAAAGATTTGGCAAATAAATATGATATAGAGTTTGATAAAAAAATTAAAAAAGATGATTTAATTTTAAAAATAACAAATTATGTTGATGAACATTATTTTGATTATATATCAAAAAAACGGACAAAGGATATGAACTTAGTACAATATGGTAGAAATCTTAAAAAAAAATTCAATGAAGTTTTTAAAGATATACAAATAGATGGAGTTATTGTTGAAAATCAAATTGGCCCATTAGCAATGAGAATGAAAACACTACAAGGTATGATTATGCAACATTTTATAGAAAAAGATATTCCACTTGTTGAGGAAGTCAGTGCTTCAAATAAATTAAAAGAATTTATAGGAAATCAAAAAACTACTTATTCAGAAAGAAAAAAATTAAGTATTGATTTTACAAGAGAAATTATATCAAATGATAATTTGTTATCATCTTGGTTAGAAATTTTTAATAAACATAAAAAAAAAGATGATTTAGCAGATAGTTTTCTTCAAGGACGGTGGTATTTAAAAAAAACAATATTAAAAGAAAAAAATAAAGAATAAAATATTTATTATGCGGATTACTTAAAATTAAAAGTTCTAGTTAAAACATAAGATGGAAGAAATCAGCTTAAATTTAGGAAAGCCCAATTTAAATGTTTCAAGTGATACAGATGGAGGCACTATTAAAATTAACATAGATAATAGCACTCCCAAAAAAAGTGTTAATTTTGGTCCAGGAGCAGAAATGTTAATGAATCAAAGTAAAAATAAAGTATCATCGCCAAAGGCCGATATTAATCTTAGTGATTTAAATGATCTTGAGAATATTAATTTAGATGATAAACCAAAAATTAAAAGACCTAGTTTTACTGATGTTACAAGTAATATTTTTGAGTCTTCAATGCCAAAATCACCTGGTATTACTTTAAATATTGAAGAGAATAATAATGTAAATCCTTTAAAAAGCGCAACAGCAACACCAAAAATAGAAACAGACGATGGATTTAAAACTTTTAATGAAATTCCTGTAGCACCAACCGCACCTCCTCCTGTTCCAACTATGACACCCCAAGAAACTTTAAGAGAAAAATTAAAAATTTTAAGAAAACTTGAAGAATTAGAGAAAAAGGGTATACAACTAACTAAGAAATATACTATGGATTCTCCATTAGATGAAATGAAAGGTGAATTTGAAATGATTAAAAATGAAAGAGAGAAAAAAAACAGTATTAAATTTCAAGCTAAAATGTTATTAGCTTTTGTAAGCGGTTTAGAATTTTTAAATGGTAGATTTGACCCTTTTGATTTGAAATTAGACGGATGGAGTGAAGCAGTTAATGAAAATGTAGACGAATATGATGATGTTTTTGGTGAATTACACGAAAAATACGGTGGTAAAGCAAAAATGGCACCAGAACTTAAACTATTATTTATGTTGGGAGGTAGCGCAGCTATGTTACATATGACAAACACTATGTTTAAATCGGCGATGCCTGGAATGGACGACATTATGAGACAAAATCCTGAACTAATGCAACAATTTCAAAGTGCTGCTATGAATTCTATGGGACAACAAAATCCTGGATTTGGACAATTTATGGGTGGTATGATGGGAGGAGGACCACAAATGGGAGGAGGAGCACAAATGCCACCTATGGGATCACCACCTATGCCTTCTAGAGAAATGCGACAAAATCCACCCAGAATGCCAAGAGGTGGTAATAGACCAGATATTGCAGCTGGGCGAGGAGGAAATATGAATGATGCTGTTAATATAAAAGATAATTTTGGAAGAACTTCCAGACCTGAAATGAAAGGACCTAGTGATTTAGGCGATATACTTTCTGGATTAAAAACTAAAAAAATAAATATTAATCAAAAAGAAACACAAAGTGTTGTTAGTATTAGCGAATTAGATGAAATGAAAAGTGATTTAAATAAACCCAAAAAATCTAGAAGAAAACCTAAATCTGAGAGAAATACTGTCAGTTTAAACTTTAGTTAATATAATTTTAATTGTCCAATTAACTTATCCAATTTAAAATCAGTATCTGGCCCAATAAATCCTACTGTTTTTGTTCCTGGACTTACCTCTGTTAATCCAGCATCAATAACTATGCCATTATGAACTTTTTTTCTACCAGCAATTCCTATAATAGCATCTAATGTTTTTTCATTAGGCACTTTTAATACTACTATTTTTTCTCCATCTGCTTGCCATTTATAGAATAAGGTTGTTGATGTATATGCTTTTATTGTCGCATCTACTACAGCATGACTAACTTGGGCTAATACTTTCCCTTTACTCATTTTAATATCACTTCTAACCAATATTGCCATTTTATAACACATTCTTATATATTATTATAATCTATAATTCTTTATTCAATTTATTTTATTCAAGATATTTATATGGTATTAGGAATGATTTTATATGAAGGAGTAGATTTAGCCTACAATACTGTAAGACTAGTTTATAATGGAACAACAGGCGTGTATAATTGGTGGTATCAAGTAGAAGCTCATGAAAAAGAAGAACAACATCAAGAAGCTAAAGAAATGATAGAAGAATTAAAAAAATTAAACAATCGTGTTAAA
>MDSX01019961.1_pt1 | contig 11048 bp, 8 predicted proteins | sample 811141 | NCBI WGS metagenome assembly MDSX01 (sample SAMN05326642, study PRJNA326480) | marine metagenome | isolation source: seawater | place: Atlantic Ocean: South East | collected 2010
TATCAGTGTTGTAGAAAGGGGAGCCCTTTGAGGAGACTGCGAGATGAGTTTAACAAAGGTGTCCCATTATTTTTGGATGACGAGCCGAGCAATATGGATGCTGGATTGCAATTGGCGGCACCTGAACCTTGGCCGGCACCGTCAAATAAAAAATGATTTGACACCTCCTCTCAGATAACTTGTATATTTTATAAACCTTTGTAATTGTACTACTACGGCCGAGGGAAATAATTTATGTCGGTTTGCTCCATGCCTCTACTCCAGCGCCTGAATCCTAGCTTCAAGCGCTTGTAATCTCACTTGTAATTCATCATTTCTCGCCTTTTCAGCTTGGAGTTGCCTGTCTAATTATTACCACATATCATTTCTTTAAATCATTTTCCAGGGTGAAAAAATATATTGCAAAGACTATGAAAAAAAATCAAAAACAAACAATATATACAGGAATATACAAGAAAATCAAATATGAATTTTAGTTAAAAAATTCGAGCTCGACAGGCTTCCAAAACATGTAAGATGGCCCCGACGTTGTACCTGGGAATCGATAATGGCATGCGCCACAGCTGCATGTTTTGGTGTACGTCACGTACAATTCGTCTTGCAGCCATTGACGCGAAATTGTTTTTTCGCCACGGTTGATCGGAAAGTCTACGTCTACGTCATCGACTGCCAACAACAATGTTTCAATATGGATTTCCATGTTTTTAACGCGTTACGGAGCAAGGTCAAATATATGACAATCCTCATATGCCCGCACGGCGACCGACGATCTCTCTGAAAAAATCAGTAGGTATTGGATGGGCTGACGGCACGCAGCAATCATTTAATGATCCCCTTGACGAGTCGAATGTCATCAAAACAGGTGCGAAAATAATGTTGCGAGGCACTTTGATTTCAGCAACTGATGCATTGACACTAATAATTATTTACTTGGAAGTGTGAAGGTGGGAAGTTGTAGCAGGAGAATAAACTGTTTTCAAGATCCTCACTGCCCAGTGCTGCGCTCGACCTTAACTACTTGTGCACTTGCAATTGATTCATGTGCGAGAGTTCCATTCATGAGCGCAAATCCGCCAAGCAAGGAAGGTGTCAGGCCTTTACTTCTTCAAGCCGATTCGGTCTTTGTACACACGTGCCGGCTGCAAGAAAAGAGTGGAGGGAGGGCGTGCCTCAAGACGACCGTGATTCTCATAAAGCTTTGCGTTCACACCATCGGGCTGGATACGACCCTCTTGCTTCCATGCAACATAATCTTCACGTGTGAACTTGGTAAACCCCCACTGGCGGGAGGTGACAATCTTCTGACGACCAGGAAACTTAAACTTCGCGCGGCGGAAGGCCTCAACAGCCTTCACACCATGCACGTCCTTGGTTCGGATGGAAAGCATGATCTGGCCGATGGCGATACGCGCCGCGGTTCCCTGCACCTTGCCAAATGCACCGCGCATACCAGTTTGGAGACGATCCGCGCCGGCACAGGAAAGCATCTTGTTGATGCGCAGGCAGTGAAAGGGGTGAAGCCGCACGCGGAGGTGAAATTGGTCCTTGCCAGCGTTCTTTACCATGTACTTGTTGGCCGCGATCCGTCCAGCCTCCATTGCTTCTGATGAGACCTGCTCTTTTTCGAAACTGTTCAAAAGGAGGGCAACGTAGGTCAAAAACCGTCTGTGGTAAAGAGGCCGAAAAGAGCTAGGGCTTGGTAGGGCGATGCGGCTCGGCCTGGCCGTAAGCCTCGAAAACTTCAAAACCGAGCTCAGATAAAAGCACTGCTAACGTATTACGTGTGCGAAGTTGAAGTTCGACTTCGTAACATATTTTCAGCCGGGTGTGACGAGCGCGTGCGAGGCGAGGTTGCCGAACCCTCGACGTATCTCAAACAAGCCCTAAAAACAAGAGTGTAACAAGTCTGGAAAAGCTTGCTCGCAAGCTGATAGCAGCCGACCAAAGCGTCATGCTGCTGCGCGAGATTGCGATGCATGCAATGTCCGAAGAAAATAAGATCGCTAATACGATGAACTCCTGACCTGACAAGGTGCACACACGTAGGGAAAGCGTCCACCGAATACTTTTTCATTCCGGCGTCATATATACGGATTTTGGGATCAGGGACGCCACGGCAGTATCTAGACTTAGGATATGGCTTGTTCTTGATCACGCGGTAACATTTAGCTGGTCGACGAGCCATCGCGGCAACTTCACCGCAGGTTCAAGCGAGTGTTCCGAAAGGGGTGTGCGAAGCAGGATCCGGGTTTTAAGAGCTGCCGAAAAAAAAATCAAGCAAGAGTTCATTGAGAGTTGCGGGATCAGTATTCATTTTTAAGACCTCGAGAGTTTAAATAAGGCGTGAATTATCTTTCTGGTCGCTATCAAATTTTGGTGATTTCAAAGCGAACTTCTCATCACCAAGGCGTGATTTTTTGTACCTCCTATGATAGGTCTATGATCTCAAGTGGTACAGTGTGTCATACTAATTGCCCATGTTTGTTTTGCAATTGATCGGATTTTAACCATGCTTGGGTCACGATAGTGAAAATAAGTTCGGAATGAACTGATATCCACATTGGACATAATTCATCTCACTACGAAGGCCTTTTTCCGTGCTTATTTGTTTCCTATCAGAACTGACAAAAAGCAGATAGTTTTTCGTTCGATATCTATACCTTCGAAGGTACGAAGGTACAATTTACGAAGGTAACTATTAGAAAAGTGCACACGCATGTTTCCGAGCGGAGTTTCATCACTTAAAGGTGACATTGAGAACTTCGTTAACATAAGTGAAGAATGTTACAGTCTCAAAAAAATCATTTGATTAAGTAAGATCCTCATATGACCGTTCCATCTGGAATGGTAGCATTGCGCAAGATAGTTACGATTCCTGATCGGATGTAGATTCCGTTCTCTTCATCTTCTAGTTCCTCAACTCCACTAGCATTAGTGATAACGCAGTTCTTGCCAATGCGTGCGTTCTTGTCAATAATAGCATTTGAAATAGTACATCCTTCACCAATGCCTACGGGCACTCCACCTGATTCCACAATCGCTGCCTTCTGCTCGTCAGTCTCATAGAAATCAGCTCCGATGATCATGGCGTGCATGATGTTACAACCTTTACCGATTTGAGATCGAAGTCCAACAATGGCATCTTCTACGGAGCAATCTGCAAGAGAACAACCATGCGAAATGATGGCATCTTTGACATGACATTTTTCGACTTTGGCTGGCGGCAAGAACCGCGGGGAGGTATAGATTGGTGCACGTGCATCGTAAAACTCGAACTGGGGTGGATTCTTAGCAAGAGCCAGATTAGCTTCAAAGAAGGACTTGATGGTTCCGATGTCTTCCCAGTAGTCGTTGAACAGGTATGCCTGAACGTGATAACCATCGGCTGCGGCTTTTGGAATAATCTCTCCACCAAAGTCGTTGTCTTTTGGGTATTCCGAGTTCAGGAACGCTAGAAGAGCAGATTTCTTGAAAACATAAATGCCCATGGAAGCGATATATGGAGATGCTTTTGCTTCCTCGGTCGATAGACCAAGGATTGATGTGTCGACTGCCATAGCTTTAAGTGCTGCACCTTCTGGTTTCTCTGCAAATTCAGTAATTCGACCCGTGTTTTCAATCTTCATCAGCCCGAAGTCTGAAGCGCGCTCTTCATCTATTGGAAGACACCCTATGGTAATGTCAGCATTTACTTCACGGTGCCTAGCAACGAACGCCATATAGTCCTGTGAAGTTGATACAGGTGAGTTAAACTGCGCTCATAAACCACGGTTTGCACGTACCATTCGGTAAAGGTGATCGCCGGAAAGAATCACAATATCTTGAACATCTTTGTTCTTAATATCCTCAAAGAGCCATGAATATTGCCTAACAGCGTCGGCTGTGCCTTGAAACCATTCCTTGCCACCCAGACCTGGTGTTTGCGTTGCAGCCAGAACTTCGACGAAGCCACTGCCACCATACATGATGCCGTTGCCGAAATTATAAGTCCGCGCAAGGTGACGATTAAGGGAGACCGAGTTGAACTGTGTCAAGATGTACATTTTCGATATGCCTGAATTCAAACAGTTTGACATAGGAACATCAATAAGACGATACGCCCCTCCAATCGGTACTGCGGGCTTGGCGCGGGATTTTGTCAACGGATACAGTCGGGTTCCTGCGCCGCCCCCGAGGATTACTGCAGCCACAGATTTGGAATTGAAGATAGCACTTGAAGTCGAGTTTTCATCAGCTTGAGCAGCAACTGCTTTCGTGGTGTATAAGCGAACAGAACGCACAGCAGACACCCTAGCACTGATGAAAGAGTATCACGGGTAAACATATGAGCAGTTATGAGCGGTGTTTACGAAAGTGGTTACCAGTTTGCGCTAAGTTTCAGGCCAGCCACGCGGTGTTTCCCAGCAAGTTGCCCGGAAGGAAAGCTATATCGTTGAATAGGAAACAGTTGTTAGCGGCATTTTACACCAGATCAGGTTCAGAAAGATGGAGATTGAACTAGTATCCAGCGCTGGATGCTTACCGTGTGTTTGATAAGGAGCACTGAATGGACATATCTAGCGTTCACGGATACTTCAGTGTTTGTGATCAGCTTATCCATATCGAAACGACATTTCGGATAACGACATTATGATATTATTAATGAGAGATAACATTATTATTATTATTGGACCATGCATAATAAGCTTGAATAAATATAAATACCTTCGTAATAAGTATCTAGTTAGGTGCAGGCCCGTGAACGATGGTTTAAATTCGACCGTCGTTCACGAGTAAACTATTTATAATAATACTTGAGAAACACTTGAAAAACACTTTAAATAATCCTTAATAGAAAAATTCAATGCAATCCTTAATTCTATTCAATTTTATCAAGCAAACATTTGATCACATTTTTGCGAGCTGTGGTTTTTGAGGGATACCGGCGCGCAAGGTTACGCACACACAGCAACCCCATCTGATTTCCCGGATTTCCACACCCGTACTGTGCAATGACGTGCACATGGGTCAGGTGAAGCAGCATACGGGGTCGGGTAGAGTTAGCCGCGTCCTCGGCAACCCAGTGCGCATCTTCTATAGCCTTCTGTTTATCTGCGCCCTAGAGGTTCGTTCCCGCGGAAACTTCTTTTCGACAATCTCGACTTTGACGATCGACGCGACGTGAATGGACTCTAAACGTGTTTGCTAAACGACATGTCATTTGAACATGCACTGCTTGCGCTGTGATATGTCCGTATCCTTGTTTTCTCTTTACACGTGACGGTCTTTGTTGTCTTTGGGGCCGTTCAAATAATGCCGTCCGATCTTCTCCGTTAACTTCCCGGCTCGTGACTGTTTCTTGGCAGGTGCTTCTCTGGTCATTTTGCTTGTTTCAGTGTCAGTGCTCCGTTGCTTGGTCAGGCGCAGCACAAGCATACTACATTAGGGAGACGGTGTGGCTTCTTGCGGGGAATATAAAATACTCGCCTCACCTTTTCTTTTGCCTCAGGTCAACTTGAGTTCAACAACCGGTCAAACAGTACAAATACCCGTACCTTCGATAGATTTCCGCTGCTTGAATCTGGCCCTGAAGGCAAGTGCCTTCGACATTGAATCCCCACAAACTATTCGCACCATAGACTCTTGATACATATGTTCTCATTGCAGGCAGAAACAGCTTGGCAGCAGAGTTTCATTTCCTTGTCCAGTGCCCCACAATATCTCTCTCTTTTGCATTGTGACTCGTCATCTGCTCAGAAGTACACGATCTTTGTGAGTTTTCATCAAACCTACTGCCCTCATTGATTTCCGTGTAATTCGCTGTCATTTTTGCAGAGTTGTGCCCGTCCATCTGGCGAGAGCTCTGACAAGGGAACAAGCCTATTCCTCTTATAAGTTTTCTGCTGCTTCCGAACCAATCACATTTCCGTACGCTCCTGCCAAACGTCGTGTTAAGATTCACAAGGAAGCAATGGCTGGCTCTCTCGAACAGCTCAATTTGCATCTACCGGTGCGCCATAGCAGGTTCGCACGACCTCGGCGACGAGGTGACATGGAACTTGACCTGCGCGTGCGAGTTGAGGCTAGTTTAACATCGAGGCCGCCTAAGACGGGCGTGTTCGGCAGCATCTCGAGCTTCTTACCAATGACAGATGTTTTCGCTGGTGCCGCTGCGCGTGCTGCTTCGCAGAGCACTATACATCCCCTCGATACCATAAAAGTCCGAATGCAAGCCACCTTGAAAGACAAAAGATCTCTGAGGGGAAAAAATGCGACAAACGCAACCGCAGCTGTCAGCACAGGGAAGTACGGCATCGGCATCGGCCAAGCTACGCACAATGCGCGATCATCGCCTCGTTCTGTGGCAATCGCAACTGGCGCTCTTTTGGGAAAACTTGGAGCTGAACTTGGTAGCCTCTACAAAGGGGTACTCGGTGCAGCTGGCGGTGCTGGATTTGCCATTGGAACATATTTTGCATTTTATGGCGCAGCAAAGAAATTTCTCGAAGCCCATTCTGATTGTTCCGTGTCGACGATTGCGTTCCTCGCGGGTGGTATCGGTGCGCTTGGATCATCGATTGTAAAAGTCCCTGCCGCTGTTTGCATACGTTCAGTACAGGCGAACGTTTATCCAAATGTTGTCGTTGCTGCAAGGCAAATCACATCTGCAGCTGGACCTCGAGGACTTTTTACTGGGTACCTTCCAACACTTCTTGAAGACGTCCCAGACATGGCTGTCAAGTTTGCCGCATATGAGACAATGCGCACGATGCATCGCCGATTAACAGGGAGGTCTCAAGAGGAGGCCGCTGCGGTCGCTGACATCTCAATGGGACTCATTGCAGGTGCTGTGGCAGCTGCAGCAACCACCCCTTTGGATGTTGTCAAGACGAGGATGATGTGTAACGCATCACAGCAACCTTCGTTTACTGGGGCAATATCCAGTGTTTGGCATGAGTCTGTTCCTGGGTTTGGCCGAGTGAGAACGTTTTTCACCGGGGTGGGACCGCGGTCGTTTTCAAACGGCATAAACTCTGCAATATTTTTCTGTTTTTTTGAAATCATGCGTTCATCCTTAAGGAAGTGGGAGGACAACCGAAAGACACTACCAACAGGTGTTCTTGTTGAGAACTACCACGGCTCGGCGAGATAAATTGAGTGTCACAGGCGAAGCCCATGACACTCACAAACGTGCTACAGATGTGATCGAAAACGGGGGCACACAACAGAGACCTGACAGCAGATGGAGATGCAGACATCATTTGCTCACTGATTCATAGCAGCTAATTTGTGTAAACTCTGATGAAGCGTATTAAGTGTGGTCGAAAAATTACGGAATTCTTTCGTTCAAAGTGTTGTAAGTGTTCTTGTTGGTGATAAAAACTCTTTTTAAGCTTGCACACGAGTGCGCTACGTAAAATCATGTCAATGCTTTCGTCGGCAATGCTCAATTGAGTACCGTAGTTATTCAGGCCTGTGATGTGTTGGTTTCTTGGGTACCGATATACCTGTTCGTTTCGGCGGTTACAATCACCTTGCTGGCAGCGACGTAGTTCAGAATTTTCAGGCGTGGTCCTGGGGGTATTTTGATCTCCTGCAGCGCACTGTCAGACAGCAAACCTAAACAGTCATCCATCAACTGCCCTCTCCGGAAATTTTTTTCATATTTTTCGAGACCAAGAGTAGAAAGCATGCCAAAGGTATGGTAGTAATAAACATCTTGAGGGGCGTTTTTACCACCAAACCTCTGTCCAACTTTCATAAACGCACCATTAAGAGCAGCAAATAGAGCTCCGGTACGTAACGCGTCGATAATGTACCCGGAAGTCGTCGTTGGTTTGACTTGTCCGGGAGACGCGGGCTGATCGCCGAAGATATTTGTCGTCAGAGATAAGGATGCACCAGCACCAAACATTCCTATCATGTTTGTCTGTATATCTTCAACCCCTCTGTAGCGTTTTACAGCTAGCGTCAAACCGGCCTGAACTGCCGTGAAAACGGCGAGGTTAAGCGCCAAAACTTTTGGTGGTCCAGAAAAAGATCCAGTCGCCATCGTCGGTGGCCTATTCGGCATGCTCGCCGCTTGCTTCTCTAGATTTTGGTTCACCAGGCCGAGCGTGTAGCCAAGAACGCCCCCTACATGGTTGCAACCAAGAATGAGTGACAATAAATACATGTCGTTTCCGACCCAAAATGGATCAAGACACATGACCGCAATACCCTCGAGACTGGTGAAAAGGGGGGGCGACCGACCTTGCATGGCGCCGGTTGCCGAAGTTATGCCAATTTCAACCTGTTGGAACGTAGCGATCACGAAAGGGCAGTTTCAGGGGAACGCGGCGGGATCGACGAAGTCCACGTTAGTATTCAATCGTTTCTCACCGCGGGTGGCTGGGTCTTCAGCCATCCCTCGAGTTTCAGCTTTCGATCTTCCATTTTTTGGAGAAAAGAACCCATGCGTCGGTTGTTCGTGAGTTGAGGCTCGTTAGCCCTTCCTTGGTGACAGGATTATGTCCACGTTGGGTTATTATAAAACATGATGACTTTATTTAATACAGTATCTATAGTAGTGTACCTTCGTACTTTATTTATTTTTTATATCATAAGATTAAGATAAAGATGTGAAGTGAATTCTGGTAACGAAACATTATACGGGGGATTTAACTCAGGGATTTCGTGTAAAGATTCGGCAAAGCCGCCGGACTGGGGACTGCAGAAGAACCTCGTTGTTGATATCCCTCGCCCAAAAAGTTCTTTCGCTGCGCGCTCGTGTACATTGAAACCAATAACTCTGAACACTTTAGCGATATTTGAAGTATGAGTCGCCCAGAACTCACGGCACCACCTCAGCTTTTTTATGACGACAGCGAAGCCCACAAATACACTTCATCATCCCGGGTAATCGAGATTCAGGACCAACTTACGGAACGAGCTGTGGAATTGCTCAACTTTCCGGACGACGACGTCCCAAAGTTTCTTCTCGACGTCGGGTGTGGATCAGGCCTGAGTGGTGATAGACTCACAGAGCTCGGTCATGAATGGATCGGCATCGACATAAGTGCAAGCATGCTTGAAGTTGCACGTGACCGCCGGAAAGAAAGTGGGCTCGTCCGGTTTGATATGGGTCACGGTTGCCCTTTCCGGCCCGGAGTATTTGACGGTTGCATATCCATCTCCGCGATACAATGGCTCTGCAATGCTGACAATAGTCTCCATGAGCCTCGGAAACGGCTGGGGTGCTTTTTCACTTATCTGTACAGGTGTTTAAAAAGTGGTGCTAGAGCAGTTCTTCAATTTTATCCAAACACTGCAAAACAGGCTGAGATGATATCGACGGCAGCGCTTCGTGTTGGTTTTTCGGGTGGGCTTGTTGTCGACTATCCGAATTCAACAAGAGCCAAAAAGTACTTCCTTGTACTTTCAGCTGGGCCAATGGCAACGGAGACAACTGCACAGAATAAAACAGCGCGCGCCCACGCCCCTCTATTGAATATATCTGGACGTAGCAATCAACATAAACAAGCGTCTGGACCAAAATCGCCAGGTCATCAAAGCACGCGTCCTCCAGAAAATCAGGGAAGGAGGTGGATCTTGAAGAAAAAGGAGCAGGCTCGAAAGAGAGGCAAAACCACTGCAGCGGATAGCAAATATAGCGGGAGAAAGAGGAAGGACCGATTATGATAACCGTTGGAGATGGTTTATTGTCATTTTTCTCTTACAAGTTCGTGCCCTGTTGAGTCAAGTAGATCCGTAACAAATCTTGACCCTAAAGTCCAACAATTTCCATGATCCTAAGTGCTGTCCTCTCCTGAGGAAACAAGTCAATGAACACGCAGAACTTCTGCAAAGTTTGCACGTACCTGCCGTAATCCTGCTAGGCGACGATACCCCTTTCGCGGACGTTTTTTCAAACTCATTTGTTTGCTATTGAGGTAATGCTCTTCTACAGTTGCATAGATTTTCGCGTTCTCAACAGTAGGCCGTCCAACTTTGGAGAGCGACCTGGAATGCTCTTTTCTGAGAAATCAGAGTTGTCCTCGACTCAATATAACTTACGTATCAGATATCATCAAAACTTCGCTCAGCAAGACCTGAAGCGATGCCGAGTCATTTGGAAGTTCAAGACATATGTCAGCAAGAAAGCGCGTGGTACTCACCTCCTCCTTCAACTTTCTCCCTGTGAGCTTGTCAACGAAAATGAGATCATCGCGAGCTACCTTGAACTGGGCAGATCCAACCCTCACGATTCCAAATATTGACGTAGAAGTTTTATCACGCAAACCATTCGTGGAGAGGCCGCGAGCCGTCACCGAACCCGAAGAATTATTTTCCTTGGCGCTCGTGAAATTGCGATGCAAAATATGGCTAAAACTCAAGGTTCGTCCGTAGAGCGAGCTAGACCAGAAACCAGAGGGGCCAAACAAAACATCGCCAGCATGTAGACCACAAAGCACTGTCTTTCTCATCAAAACGCTCTAGTTTATGAAAGGAGGGGAACACACCTTTTTTATCCAAGAAAATCCCTGTACCACTTATTGAAATATCACCGTTTGCAGAGTTGCTGTCGGGAAGATTCGACGATTATGTTGACTGTTACCTATATATAATATATATGATAACGTAATAATCACATTAATATATTTCGGGCTTATCTTAATTACTTAAGTGCCTCACGGGTGGTTGAAATCCAGAATACCTTCGTACCTTCGAACGAAGGTACATATTATTATGATAGTGTATGACATGTACAAATACACTTATTATTATTAATAATAAGATCATATATATAATAAAATCTTAATAATAAGATCTATTTTTTATGATGATTAAGATCTTATTGTTACATAGAATATTTACATGTTTTAATTAATAAATAAGATCATATATATAATAAAATCTATTTTTTATGATGATTAAGATCTTATTGTTACATAGAATATTTACATGTTTTAATTAATAAATCCGTACATGCCAGGGGGCTATGCCGATACACCTGGGAACGGACCCACGGAATCACACGCATAACGCTGTTTGCTCGGTCCCTGGACAATTTTCATTACCCATCGAAA
>MDSX01066830.1_pt1 | contig 11046 bp, 10 predicted proteins | sample 811141 | NCBI WGS metagenome assembly MDSX01 (sample SAMN05326642, study PRJNA326480) | marine metagenome | isolation source: seawater | place: Atlantic Ocean: South East | collected 2010
AATTTCAAACTTGGGTATCTGGTTCTTGGCAGTAGGTCTAAGTATTTATTTTTCAAAGAGCCCTTCTCGGGACAAACACATCGTCAAAGCCATAGAGCATATAGAACAATCATATCGTCCTTTGAATGTTCATATAGATGATTTGACTTCCAATTGGAAATTAGTTGCGATTACTGAGCGTTACGCTGAATTCTATCTGACCGAAAACGAATGTGATTGGCTGATATCAAATAACCAACGTTCAATTGAAGGGGAGATCTTAGTAGAAAGATTTGATAAGGCAGACTTATTCCTTTATAAGAAAGCCACTAATTCACAGTGAACTAGTGGCCTGAATATTTTAGAATCATGGAAGGTTACTCCTCTCCTTCCATAAATTGTTGCATTACCAAATTGCTTACCCCCATATTACTAAAGCCTCCATCATTGAATAGGTTTTGCATAGTTACGCGGCGCGTAAGATCGGAGAACATAGTGACAATATAATTCGCACAATCCTCAGCGGAAGCGTTTCCTAACGGAGACATCTTTTCAGCATAGGCTATAAATCCATCAAAACCTTTAACTCCTGAGCCCGCAGTAGTGGGCGTAGGACTCTGAGAAATGGTGTTTACTCGAACATTATTTTTCATACCCCAATGGTATCCGAAGCTTCGGGCAATACTCTCCAAGTAACTTTTATTATCTGCCATATCATTATAATCTGGAAATGTACGTTGTGCAGCCATATAGGTTAATCCTAATATTGAGCCCCATTCGTTCATGGCATCTTTTTTCCATGCGCACTGCATCACCTTATGGAAACTTACAGCACTCACGTCCCATCCTTTCTGCAACCAATCGTAATTCAATTCAGTATAGTGCTTACCCTTACGAACATTTACACTCATACCTATGGAGTGTAAAATGAAATCAATTTTACCACCAAAATGATCCACAGCACCGTCAATTAATGCATTTAACTCATCAATGTTTGTTGCATCTGCTGGGATTATGGGAGCATCTATGGCCTCAGATAATTTGTTCAACTCACCTAATCGCATAGCAATTGGCGCATTTGTTAGAACCACTTTTCCTCCTTGAGCATGAATAGCCTCAGCGGCTTTCCATGCAATAGAATCTGAATTTAGAGCACCGAATACGATTCCACATTTTCCTTTAAGTAATCCGTTTGACATAGTTCTTGTTTCTTTCAATGTTCAATTTACCACACTTAATGTGGTTTAAGTAGCGATTCAGCCTGATTCAAAGCAGCCTTTGTTATTGTTTCGCCACTTAGCATACGTGCAATTTCGCCCTTCCGCTTTTCATGAGTCAAAGGAACAACATTTGAATACGTTGATCCCATGTGATGTGATTTTGATACCAACAAGTGAACGTCTCCTTTTGCTGCAACTTGAGGCAAATGCGTGATAGCTATAATTTGCTGATTTACAGACATTTCTTTCATTAATTCCCCAACTTTTTCAGCTGTAGAACCACTTATACCGGTGTCAATTTCATCAAATATCTGTGAACTTAAATGCTTCTTTTGACCCAAAACCGCCTTTAATGCCAATTTTACGCGACTCTGCTCCCCACCTGATGCACTCTTACTAAGGGACAAGAGGTTTGTACCAGGATTCGCTGAAAATAAAAAATCCGGGAGATACATTCCAAAAGACGATATAGCAGCTGGCTTCCACCTTAACGCTAATCTTGCGTTGGGTAAATCAATCCTTACCAATTGTTGTGATAACAATTCCTCAATGATGTCCGCACCAATTAATCGCTTTGCATGTAATTCATTTCCTAAGTCCTGTAATTGTTTGCTTAGCTTCAGAAGAATACCGCCCAATCTTTCCAATTCACTTTCTCTTGTTTCAATTAATCGAATCTTTTCTCCAAGGGAAATCATCTTTTCCTCCAATTCTTCTGCCGTTAGCACTCGGTGCTTTCTTATTAAGGCGTCTATTCGAGCCTTTTCCTCCTTCAAAGACTGGTATTCAGATTCAGATATAGATTCAGTGAGACCTTGGTTAATACTGCGCTCAATACCCCTAATCTGCGCTATCACCTCTTGTAGATGATCACATTGTTGACTTAAAATAGCATCATCAGAGGATTTCTGAAGAACATCTTCCAACGCGTACAGCTGATCTAATAGCCCGTTTGCTGAACCAATTATACGTACTCCATTTTCATAAGTAGTTTGTTTGTTGCGAATGGAACTTGCTTTTAATATTCTATCCTCAAGTTCAAGGTATCTCGCACAACTTATGGTATTTGAATTTAGTTCTTTGTGCACAAATTTTAAATAGTCTAAATCTCCATTTTGACCCAAATCCTTAAGCTCCTCAATTGCCAAGCTTACCCGCCTAAACTCTATATACTGCTGTTCATATTTCTGTTTCATTTGATCAAAATCACAGAAACTATCAATCAATTTTAATTGATCTAGCGGACGATGAATTAAACCTTCATCCTTCTGAGAATTAATATCAACCAAGTGCGAAGCAATCTCCTGCAGAGACTTTGATTTGGTTGGAGAATCATTTACAAAACATCTAGACTTTCCGTTTGGTAACAACTCCCTGCGAAATGTGCTTGTAGACTCAAAATCCAACTCCAAGCGAGTGAAATCCTCTCGCATGTCGCTGCTTAAATCTAATACCAATTCAATAATAGCTTTCTCCCTATCATCTTTCAACAAGCCTTTAGCATTTAAACGTTTGCCTAATGCTGCATCAACCGCACCGAGTAAAATGCTTTTACCTGCACCAGTCTCTCCAGTGAGAACTGTGAGTCCTTGCTCTAATTCAAGATGTAATTCATCTATAAGAATGAAATTCTTGATATAAAGACTCCTTACCATTAACGTCCAAATTTGGAATATGAACTCGCATGGGTCCTATCAATGCTCTCTAACATCGCTTGAAGCCCTTTTATATCTACTTGAAGTGCTTCAGCCTCAGTATATAGACTGATTATCTCCTGATTCTTAGCATCGAAGAATAAATTCATCAAATAGCTGTTTGGTCGCTTTTGATTTGGTTCTTCTAATTTTCTGAGCGCCTCTGTGATGGTAGATAAAGCTTTCTTGTGATTGCCGCTTAAATGCATTAAATCCAAACCTTGTCTATGATACAAATACAAACATTCTTTTACGGGATCAAAGGCAGGACTGCTTAAAGCGTCTGAAATCCAAAATCGATTTTTATTTCCATCAATACTCTTCCATCCACTGGCACCGCCACTACTCTGTGCAGTTATCACGATGCCCTGTGCCATGGCAAATTCTTCATCTCCCCCATTTGCTTTGAAAGTAGACCGATCCATTCCAATAATCGTATATGAATAAAAAGCCAAAATAGAACTCAAATTGGTGGTGAAGGAATTTTTCTGAAATTCAATGGGTTCATTCTCACGGTAGCTAAAAACCACATCTTTATCCAATACATTTAATACCGGAGAATTGTATTGAGAACCGTAAACAGGTCTGGAGTATTGAACTTGAATATTACCGTCAAAACGTGCGCCATTCATAGCTTCAATGGTTAAGATGAAGCTACACTCAATTCTTTCCTCGTCAGCATACTTGTGATCTGTAAAAGTATAGCCGTTAAGAAAGTTCTGTAAAGTAGATTCTAATGCCACAAAAACATCCTTATTTGTAGCCTGTATTTCAGGACTTAATACTTTAACTATAGCCCTTAATTCCTGGGCTTGCGCAGATAAAGTAGATAAAACAATAAAAAGAAAGAGTATAACTTTATTCATCTGTCAAATTGAATTCTTCTATGAATAATGAAAACAACGTCTTTCCCAACGTTTTCTTATCCTGTAGGGGATAAGAAACTGTTTTTCCTGAGGCAGTGAATACATTAACTTCATTAGTTTCTGTTTCAAATCCGACACCCTTTTTGCCAAGTGTGTTCAGAATAATAGCATCAGCATTTTTCTCCCTTAATTTATCCTTGGCGTAAGCAGAACCATTATTTGTTTCTAATGCAAAACCAATGAGGACATTGTTGGAAGTTTTTGATTTACCTAATAACGATAAGATATCTGGTGTTTTTTTCAGCGGAATACTTAACTCATCTCCAGCCGATGTCTTTTTAATTTTATGATTAGTCTTGTTCACAGGCATATAGTCACTCACAGCTGCAGTACAAATTGTAATACACGATCTTAAGAAGTGTTCTTGCATATGCTCAAGCATTTCAAGGGCGCTAGTCACATTAATTACATCCATTCCATGCAAATCCAGGTTAGCTTGAGTAGGACCTAACACAACCCTTACGTCTGCGCCTAAATCTCTTGCAGCAGCGGCAAGTGCTGCCCCCATCTTTCCAGAACTATTATTTCCTAAAAAGCGCACCGGATCAAGATGTTCATGAGTAGGACCAGCGTTTATCAAGACTTGCTTACCTGAGAGCGGTAATCTCTTTTTTAACTCACGCTCAACAAAATTTGCAATATTCTCCGGCTCTGCCATTCTTCCTTTTCCAACAAGACCAGAGGCTAATTCTCCAAATTCTGCATGTATAATCTCTACATTTCGTTGCTTCAATACTTCCAAATTATTTTGGGTAGCTCCGTTCGAATGCATATCCAAGTCCATAGCTGGAGCAACAAAAACTGGGCATTTGGCACTCAGGTAAACTGCTGTCAATAAATTATTACAAGCGCCAGTAGCCATGTTAGACAAAGTATTTGAGGAAGCTGGTGCCACAATCATTAAGTCCGCCCATAAACCCATATCAACGTGATTATTCCAAACACCATAGGGTTTTTGTTCGTCCTCAATGAATTCACTGTAGACAGGTCTTTTACTCAGTGTTGAAAGGGTCAAAGGGGTGACGAAATCCTTTGCAGTATGTGTAATCACAACTTGGACTTCGGCACCCCTTTTAATGAGCTCTCTAACTAGATGGCCACATTTGTATGCTGCAATACTACCAGATATGCCTAGTAAAATCTTGCGTTTATACAAAAGACTCATTTTAGAGAAATTATTTCTCCTCTCCTTCTCTTCTGAAGTAGATATTATCATCCAACCACTCTTGCATCGCAAGTGCAGTAGGCTTTGGTAAACTTTCGTAAAAACGACTCACTTCAATCTGCTCTTTGTTTTCAAAGATCTCTTCAAGTGATTCTGTAGATGATGCAAACTCTTGAAGCTTTGCGTGCAACTCTTCTCGGGTGTCATCATTAATTTGTTCTGCACGTTTAGCAATGATTGATAGCGCCTCGTAAATGTTTTCAGTTGGAGCATCAATTTTATTGGTATTGTGCGTTCTTGTTGTTTTGTCCGCTGGCATTTTTTTGTAATCCATGAGCTTTGGGAACTATTTATTAGTCAATTTACGTAATTCTTTTAGGTAATCACTTTCCGGGTAGATTTGTTCAAGATCGTTCAAGGCAGTATTCGCCTCAATAAATCTATTCTTTTGTAAATCCTCCACACTATTCTGCGCCAATTTAAAAGCTGCTTTGGCCTTCAAATACATGGCTTCTTCTCTGAAGGGCGTATCTGGATACTCACTCAAAGTGGTCGTAAAAGCTGTCATAGCTGCTTTGTATTTACGGGTCTTGTAATACTGTTTCGCTATTTCATAACTCTTAACCTCTAATCGACCACGAAGATTCTCCATGTATTGATTGCAATCATCAATTTTATCCGAACCAGGATGCGTATTGATAAAAAGTTGAAGTTCGTTGATTGCTTTGTAGGTATAAGCTTGATCTAGACTGTGAGACGGGGCTTCCAAATAGTAGCAATATGCCGTGAGATATGCGGCTTCTTCAGCATTTGAATTAGATGGGAAAGTCTTGTAGAAATTTTTAAAATGATACCCTGCTAAAATGAAGTCCTTTTGAAAATAAAGCGTGTTAGCGTAATAAAAATATACCTCTTGAGCCTTCTCTGTTCCTCGATACAAGGTAACTAATTCATCAAAAATGGGAAAAGCCTTGTTGTACTCTTTGGCATCATAGTAAGAAACAGCCTTAGAAAACTTATAGTCTAAATCTTTGCTCTTTAACACCTGTTGGTATTCACCACAAGAATTAAGCATCAAAGCAAAAACAAGAAATATGTATACCCTTTTGAACATCATTGAACGCGCAAATGTAAGCTATTTACCAAACTTCTAAAGAGGAAATATCATCATATTCATTCCCAGCATGTACGTTTTGCAAAATGTGCTTAACCAAGTCCTCCGCGTAGTCCGGATACGCAATTTTTATGGGATGAGCAGAGGATAAAAACTTAGCCCAAATACGTTTCCCTCTCGCATCTAACGAATCAAATACCTCTATACCTAATAACTTTGCACATCTAGCGTTGGCTGCCTGCTCGTATTGATCTTTAATTGGACTTATCAATAATTTTTTGCCACAATAAAGGGCTTCTGAAGGTGCTTCAAAACCCGCACCGCAAATTAATCCAGCGCTTGTGCGGAAACTTTCTAAGTATTCTGCAACACTTATTGATTTTACTATTGCATTTCCAACATTGTAAGGCTGATCCACGCGTGCGAATATGTGAAATTGAAAGTCTTTAAATTGATTGACAAAAGACATAATCTCAACCGGATGGTAGGAAGGCAGGTATACAGTGTAATGGCCGTGATCTTCAAGAATAGCATTTCTTATTTCCTCTCGTATTATGGGTGGTAAAATGAAATCGTCATATTGATCAAAATGAAACCCTAAAGCATATTTAGAAGGTGACATGTGTGCAATTACAAATTCCCAATGCCAAATTCTGTTGCTTGGGCGCGGTGTATGTTTAGACCAATACGCAGCTTGATGACTGAGTTGCAACGATTTCACACCACGAATAAAACAGGCATAAGAAGTTACCGCTTCAAAATCTATAATGACCGCATCGTATTTCTTCACCGGTAGTTTAATAACGTCCCAAATAAACCGAAAAGGTTTATTCCGCAGAAGACTCTGACCATAGCTTACGGCACCTTTCTTATTGTAAACCATGTTCAGCCCAAATAGACGATAGGTAATATTTATACCTAAATCTAAATCGCTTTGCGTGCCCGCTACAAGCACATCTACTTCTGCATATCGTTTAAATCTAGGCACTAAATCTCTTGCGCGAGCCACGTGACCATTGCCTGTTCCTTGAAATGCGTAAAGTATTTTCAAATCAAATCCAGCGCAATTAATTCTGATTTGATGGATCCCTTTAACTCATCAGTGGCCGGAATTAGCGGTAAACGAACTACATTCTTGCACAAGCCACGGAGCTCAAGAAGTGCTTTAACACCTGCAGGATTCCCTTCCTTAAATAAGAGATTGGTTAAATGGAATAAAGAGAGGTGAGCCTCTTTAGAAGCAGCCCAATTACTCTTTATGTATTCATCAAAAACTTTACAAAAGATTTCAGGAACTCCCTGCCCACTGACAGAAATAACACCGTCACAACCTAGGGCTAACATGTGAAAAGTCAAATTGTCATCCCCCGAAATAATCTTGAATTCAGGCGGTCTCCTTAGAATAATTTCTGTGATTTGATCTAAGTCTCCACTCGCCTCCTTAATGGCAACTATATTCTTGAACTTATTGGCCAAACGCAAGGTTGTTTCAGAACTAATATTTGAGCTCGTTCGACCAGGTACGTTATATAAGATTATGGGCAATTCAGTAGCGGAAGCTATTTCCGAATAGTGCGCATAAATCCCGTCCTGTGACGGTTTGTTATAATAGGGGCTTGCACTCAAAATAGCGCATACTCCTTCCACTTTAAAATCAGACACTTCTTGGGTAACCGCTTTAGTGTTGTTACCACCGATTCCAAAAACTATGGGTAGTCTGCCTGCATTTTTTTTCAAAACAAAATCCAATAAGGCATAACGCTCCTCGATCGTGAGTGCAGGGTTTTCAGCAGTAGTTCCATTCACCACAAAGTAATCAACACCACCTTGAATACACAATTCTAACAGTTTGGATAAACCATCATAATCGATTGATTGGTCATGGTTAAATGGAGTAATTAAGGCAACTCCAACGCCAGAAGGAACTGTATTATGCATGATTTATCATTTTTAGGTATTTCACCAAAGTGTTCATTTTATCCTCTAGGTCGTGTTTTCCGTCAATACTGAAATCAGCATCTTCATAAACGCCTTGTAAATCTACGCGAAGTGCATAATTTCTGCTATACCAATACCATCCTAAATATTTCTTCTCACACAGATTCAAGATAAAATGTTTGTCCTCTGTCATCATAGGTAAAGGAATAACCGGTTCTCCTTTTACATTCAAATCATTCTTGTAAATAATATTACTCTTGGGCGGATGTTCTTTAGAGCGTTTTTCACCTATAAAACGAACCCCTTGAGCGCGGTTAAAAAATTTCTTTACTGCAACTAATTCCATTTCGTTTGAATGCAGAACTGTAACGGAAGAGTTTGTATCTAAAGGTCTCTTTGAACTCGGTTTTGAATGTTTTACAAGTTGATTCTTGTAGTAACGTCTTATGAATTTCATAAACCCAGTAATTCTATAAATTCCTGTTCAGATAAAATACGTATTCCCAAAGATTGAGCTTTTTGAAGCTTTGCTGGTCCGATTCCATCACCTGCAATGATATAAGTTGTTTTACTGCTAATGGAACTCACATTCTGAGCACCGTGCTTCTCAATGACATCTTTAAGCTCATTTCTTGTAAAATACTCAAATACACCAGAAACTATAATCTTGGCATTCGTTATTGGACTACTAACGGCAGTAATTGATTCAGGGCCTACTTCCATTTGCAGACCGGCACCAACAAGAGCATCTAAAATAATTGCATTCTTTTCTTCCCGGAAAAAGCCATAAACTTCGCTAGCAATTACGGATCCAATGCCCTCTACAGCAACAATTTCCTCTATAGATGCTTGAGCAAGTACATACATGGACTTAAAATACTTCGCTAGCACCTTTGCCACGGTTGATCCAACATGACGTATACCAAGGGCAAAAAGAACTCTTTCAAAAGGAACATTTTTACTTTGTTGTATTCCATCAAGAATATTTTGAACACTTGTCTCCTTGAATCCCTCTAATTCAATCAATTGATCAAAGGTCAAAAAATACAAATCAGCTGGATTTCGGATCAATCCTTTTTTGACAAGTAACTGAACGGTTTCTCCTCCCATACCGGCTAGATCCATAGCTTTTCTAGATATGTAATGTTCAATCCTTCCACTGAGTTGGGGTGGGCAATTATCTGCATTGGGACAGTAATGTTGCGCTTCTCCCTCTTTGCGTTCAAGCAACGAAGAACACTCCGGGCATTTTTCTATAAAAGTAACTTGTTGAGCGCTAGCATTGCGTTGGCTAATATCTACTGAAACTACTTTGGGGATAATCTCTCCTCCCTTTTCAACAAAAACAATATCCTTCTCATATAAATCCAACAATTCAATTTGATCGCTATTGTGCAATGAAGCTCGTTTTACAGTCGTACCCCCTAGCCAAATTGGTTCTAAGTTGGCTACGGGTGTAATTGCTCCTGTACGTCCTACTTGATAAGTAATTGAATTCAACTGAGTAGGCACTCTTTCTGCTTTGAATTTATAAGCAGTAGCCCATCTTGGAGACTTAGCAGTAAATCCTAATTTTTGCTGAGACTCATAATCGTCCACCTTGATTACAATTCCATCAATATCAAAGCGTAAATTTTTACGTTGGTCCTCCCAGTAGTCAATGAAATCCATTATTTGGTCTAACCCTGAACATTTGGCAATGAATTTATCTTTTACCAAGGGAACCTTGAAACCCATATTGGCCGACGCAAGAATCGATTCAGAATGAGATGGACTCAATACCCCTTCAGGCAACACATAATAGAGGTAGGCATCCAACCCTCTTTTAGCAACCTCCGAGCTATCTTGCAATTTTAGCGTACCAGAAGCGCAATTTCTAGGATTGGCGAATTTTGGTAAACCTTCAGCCTCGCGACGCTTATTGAGAGCTTCAAAAGCTTTGTGCGGCATGACAATTTCTCCCCGTATCTCAAAATCTTTAGGGAAACTATTGTCTAGCCTCAAAGGCACGCTTTTAATCGTACGAACATTATTAGTTATATCATCTCCTTGTGTTCCATCACCTCTTGTAACGGCTTGTATCATTTCACCATTTTGATACCGAATTCCTATGGCGACTCCATCATATTTTAATTCGCATACAAAAGAAACCTTAGCAGTGCTTTTCTCCACTCTCAATATCCACTCTTGGATTTCTTCTAAGGAATAAGTATTACTTAAAGAAAGCATGGGGTAGGTATGCTTTATAGAGGTAAAATTTTTGGTTATACTGCCTCCAACTCTTGAACTTGGGCTGTTCGGGTTTATATATTCAGGATGTTTTGACTCTAGTTCCTCAAGCTCCTTGAGTAGCATATCAAATTCATAATCTGATATCACCGGTGAGTCTTGCACATAATAGCGATGATTATGAGCGTGTAATTCACCACGCAATTTTTCAATCCGTTCTTTACTTCCCATGGCGTGCAAATATCATTCTATCTTTCCCCTGTAAATCCTTCTTCAAGGTAATCTCTTTTAATTGAAACGTTGTACACAATTGTTTCATTGCCTCACCATAATTTTCATGAATCTCGAATGCATAATATGTGTTTGACCCCGATGATTTTTTGGTACTCGACTCCAAGATTTTCCTGTAGTAAACAAGTGGATCCTTGTCCGGAACAAAGAGCGCAAGATGAGGTTCGTTGTCAATCACATTACGCTCCATATATTTCAATTCTTGGTTAGGGATATAGGGTGGATTAGATACAATTAAATCAAAATCCGGTAGAGTCCCATGAAGTACATCAAGCTTGGCAAATTCAACATCAACTGAATGCTTTTCTGCATTCTTCTGCGCTGTTTTTAAGGCCTGTTCATTGATATCAACACCTTTTATGAGCCATTGTGGCTTCACTTTCTTTAATGCAATGGCTATACAGCCTGAACCAGTGCCAATATCAATAACACGAAACGCATCGCTGGAGAACCTTTTGAGAATTTCAAGAACTAATTCTTCCGTTTCTGG
>MDSX01063571.1_pt1 | contig 11042 bp, 6 predicted proteins | sample 811141 | NCBI WGS metagenome assembly MDSX01 (sample SAMN05326642, study PRJNA326480) | marine metagenome | isolation source: seawater | place: Atlantic Ocean: South East | collected 2010
TGCCAAAAAAACCAACTGGGGCTAATTGGGCGAAACCTGCAAGAATTACTGATCGGCTTTATCATGAAGCAGACGGAAGAGGTTATATTGAACCCGGGTATAAGCATATTTTTATTATCTCATCAGAAGGTTCTGGAGCAAAGCAATTAACATCTGGCGATTTTAATCATAATGGTCCGTTATCATGGTCTATAGATAGTTCAAAAATTTATTTTTCATCAAACAGGAACATGAACTGGGAATATGAATTTAGAAACTCTGAGATTTACAGTGTTTCAACAAATAATAAAGCCATCAATACTTTAACTAAAAGAAATGGACCTGATTACAAACCTGTTGTTTCACCTAATGGAGAATATATAGCTTACATTGGTTATGAAGATAAGGTTCAAGCTTATCAAAACAGAAGCTTATCAATTATGTCAACAGATGGCTCTAAAAGCAAAATGATAAGCTTAAAAATTGACTCCAGTATTAACCAATACTTTTGGGATTATCAAAGCAAAGGCTTGTTTATCAGTTATGATATTAATGGTGATACGAAAATAAGTTATATCAGTTTGTCTGGAAAAGTAAAAAAAATTGCAAATCAATTAGGAGGAACATCTATTGGAAGACCATATGGCAAAGGTTCTTTTTCGGTTTCAAATAATGGAAAAATAGCATATACATTTACACTTCCATCACATCCATCTGAATTAGCAGTAGTAGATTCAAAAGGATTTAGAAAAATAACTAGTATAAGCGACCCTTTGTTAAAAAACAGAGACTTAGCTAAAATAGAATCGATTTGGTACGAATCATCATATGATAAAAGAAAAATTCAAGGATGGATTGCTTATCCTCCAAACTATAACTTAAATAAAAAATATCGTTTTTTAGTTGAAAATCATGGTGGACCAATTTCAAACTATGGTAATAGATTCTCTGCAGAAATACAGCTTTATGCTGCTGCCGATTACATAGTTTTTTACCCTAACCCCAGAGGGAGTACAAGTTATGGAGCTGAATTTGCAAATTTGTTACATCATAATTATCCTGGTCAGGATTATAATGATGTAATGGATGGTGTTGATTATTTTATATCTAAAGGAATTGCTCATGAAGACAAACTTTATGTTACTGGAGGGAGTGCTGGAGGAATAATGACAGCATGGATGATTGGAAAAAATAATAGATTTGAAGCGGCTGCAGTAATAAAACCAGTTATGAATTGGATTAGTAAAACTCTTGTTGCTGATAATTATTTTCAATATGCAAATACTCGTTTTCCAGGACAACCTTGGGAAAACTTTGAAGCATATTGGGGGTTTTCTCCTCTATCTCTTGTTGGAAATATTAAAACTCCAACTATGGTAATGGTTGGAATGGACGATTTAAGGACACCTCCTAGTGAAGCAAAACAATTATATCATGCTTTAAAACTGAGAAAAATCCCAACAGTTTTTGTTGAAATTCCGCAAGCTAGTCATGGCATTGCAAATCGTCCAAGCAATTTAATAAGTAAAATTTCTCATATAATATCTTGGTTAAACAAGTATTAAAATTGTTAGTTTAAAAAATTTATCTAATTTCAAATCAAAACTGAAGAGTTGTATTTATTTTATTTATACCTTAGATTTATAAACAAAACTCAAATCAATAATAAAACAATGAAAAAACAGATAAATTTATTTCTATTGCTTTTTTTATCAGTTAGTTTTGGTTTTTCACAAAAAACTATAACTGGAAATGTAAGCGATGAAAATGGTCCTTTACCTGGTGCTAATATTGTTGAGCAAGGAACCAATAATGGTGTAAGTACAGATTTTGATGGAAATTATGAAATTACCGTTGAAGGAGATGAAAGTACAATTGAAGTCAGCTATACTGGTTTTGTAACTCAAAATATTCAGGTAGGAAATCAATCCTCAATTAATATTATTCTGGATGAAGATACTCAGCTTTTACAAGAAGTGGTAGTAACATCTCTAGGATTTAAAGTTATAAGGGACGAACAAGGTTCAGCTTCCTCTGTTGTTAGTACAGATGCTGTTGTAAGGGCGGGTGAGCCCACCCTTTTAAATACGCTTAGTGGAAAAGCATCGGGAGTTCAAATTAGAAGAGTAAGTGGTGATCCAGGTACTGGGTCCACTATAAGAATTCGTGGAGCGAACACTATATCTGGTGCTAGTGACCCCTTAATTATTGTAGATGGTGTTCCAATGAATAATTCTTCAAATTATAATAGTTTTGATGGTCGTGGTTCAAGGTCTGGAGGAGTTTCAAATGGATCAAGGATTAATGACCTTAACCCAAATGATATTGCTACCTTAGAAGTTTTAAAAGGAGCATCGGCTGCAGCAGTTTGGGGAAGTAGAGCTGCTAATGGAGTTGTTGTTATTACAACTAAAGAAGGGCAAACAGGAAAAGCAAAAATTACGTTCACATCATCCTATTCGATTGATGAAGTCTCTGAAAGAATTCCTATGCAAGACGTATGGGGACAAGGTAGGTCTGGAGTTTTTGGAGCTACCAGAGCAGAATCATGGGGAGACTATATTCCTGATCGTTCGGGAGGACCTGACACATTTGATACTTCTGGACAATTTTTTACTGCAAGAGATGGAACAGTTTACTATCCTATTACAGCAAAAAACTCAAGAGAAACATTCCTTGAAAAAAACTGGAACAATGCTGTTCAGACAGGAACATTTCTTCAAAACGATTTAAGCATTAGTGGAGGGACAGATAATGGAAAATATTTTTTCAGTGTTTCAAATATATCACAGGATGGTATAATTATGGGATCTGCATATGACAGAACAAATCTTCGTTTTAATTATAATGCTAAACTAAATGATAAGGTTTCATTATCAAACAAAATGGCGTATACCTATAGTCAAACTGATCGAATTCAACAAAGCTCAAATACCGCAGGTATAATGTTAGGATTACTTAGAACTCCTGCTGATTTTGATAATGAAGATTACATAGGAACATACACAAGTTCGAGTGGAGTTGAAACTGCCAATAGACATCGATCTTACAGAAGATACATGGCTAATTCTCAAAACCCTATTTATAATAATCCAGGATGGACTGTACACGAACAAAAATCTATTGCAACTGTAAATAGAATAACAGCTACACCTGAATTAACTATAAAACCAAATAACTGGCTTCAGGTGATTGCAAGAGGTAATATTGATTTTTCTGATGATAGAAGGACAACCTTATACCCTGTAGGAAGTGCTGGTAGCGCATTTAATAATGGTGCATTTTATGAAAGTGAAATTGCACAACGCCAATATAGTTTTGATTTTATTGGAAGAGCAACTACGGATTTAAACTCTGATATTAGTCTTACATCTACTATTGGATGGAGCTTAAATGACAGGTCATATAACAGAAATTCAGGAAGTGTAACTGGTTTTTTAGTAGATTCCAGAAAACAAACATCATCTCTAAATTCTGCTGCTGAGGCAACTGCATTTGAAAACTATAGAACTTTTAGAAGATCAAATAGAGGTTATGCAGTTTTAAATTTTGATATGTATGATCAGCTATATATAAATTTCTCAGGAGGATTAGAATCTTCTTCTACAATTAATGGAACATTTTTCTATCCATCTGTAGATGCAGCATGGAACTTTACTAAAAGTGCCTTAGACTCCAGCGTTATTTCTTTTGGAAAGCTACGAGCTTCATGGGGAAAAGTGGGTGTTCAGCCCTCACCTCATCAGTTTCAAACACTAGCTGAAGGAGGTTTTAGTTATTCGACATATAGTGATCCCATAGCTATTGACTCTTTTGGGGGAGGTTATAGACTTGATAATAATTTAGGTAATCCAAATCTTGAACCTGAAGTGAAAACAGAATGGGAAGTTGGTGCTGATTTAAGATTTTTTGATAATGATTTAACTCTAGGATTCACATACTATGATAATGTAATTGATGGTATTTTACTTGATGTTAATCTTTCTCCGTCTTCTGGGTTTTCAACTCAATACGGTAATTTTGGAAGTATGACTAACAATGGTATCGAGTTTGATTTGGGATGGAATGCTATCAAAAAAGATAATTTAAAACTATCAACTTCATTAAATTGGTCAAAAAATACAAATGAAGTAACCGACTTGTTTGGAACAGAATCTATTAACCTTAGTCCTGGTGCATCTGTTAGTTCAAGAGCTATCGTTGGCCAACAACTTGGAGTTCTATTTGGAACAGGTTCTCTCACAAATCCCGATGGAAGTTATATATTAGACGCTAATGGATTCCCTCAAATAACGCCTAGTCCTGTTATTTTAGGAGATCCAAACCCTGACTGGAGAGCTGGATTAGGATTTAATCTTGATTATAAAAAGCTCAGACTGAATGTTGTAGTTGAACATTCTGAGGGTGGAGATTTTATGCCCAGAACATTATGGGTTCTTCATAGATTTGGTACTACGACAGCTACCTCTAATCGACTTACAACTACAGAAGATCTCAGAAATCACGATGGAGACCTTATACCTTCAGGAACCACTGTTAGAGGGAATGTTCGAGATTTTGGAGGAGGAAATGTTCTTTTAGATGAGGATTGGTATAGAACCGGAATTGGTGGAGGTTTTGGCGATAATCAAGCTTACAACTTCGGTGTATATGATGCAACGTTTACAAAGGTAAGAGAGTTGTCATTAAGTTATTTAATAGATAATGATAACTTGAATTCAATTTTTGGATTAGATAGTATTAGACTTACAGCAACTGGAAGAAATCTAATTAATATTAATAATGTTCCTGGAATTGATCCTGAAACAAATCAATATGGTGTTGGAAATGCACTTGGTCTTGATTATTTTACTAATCCACAAACCAAATCTGTTTTATTTACAGCAGCCTTTAATTTTTAATTAACAAATCATGAAAAAAATAACATACAAAATAATTTTATCTCTTTTACTAATCTTCACAGCTGCCTGTGAAAAAATGGTAGAAGGGATTAATGATAACCCAAATGATATCATTGTTAGTGATGTTGAAGAGCGCTTGTTTCTAACAGGTGCACAATTAGCAAATGTTCAATTAAATTGTGGACATTTAAACAGAATTAGCGGAATGTATTCAGGACAATTGATAGGATATTCATCTCTATATTCAAATATATATGGATTTAGTCTATCGACTGCTGAATCAAATAGTGAATGGTTTGACTTATATGTTGGAGTTTTATCAAACACAAAACATATAGCAAATAATTCCTCAAGCCAATTATTAGTTGGTATTTCAAAAATTATTGAAGGACATGCGCTTGGAACTGGAGCATCACTTTTTGGTGATATTCCTTTTTCTGAAAGTGGTAATCCTGAAATATCTGATCCAATATTTGATTCTCAGATTGATGTTTATGCAGGTGCTATTTCCCTTCTAGACGAAGGAATTTCTGCATTAAACAGTGCTAATTCTGGAAGTGTCGCTGAAGATATTTATTTTGGTGGGGATAAGGCTAATTGGATAGCTGCTGCTTACACTTTGAAAGCACGTTTTTATTTACATCAAAAAAATTATGCAAGTGCTTTCACGGCAGCCCAAAATGGAATATCCTCGGCTAGTGGAGACATGAAGTATAAACCTCCTGGAGCTGCAGGATCTGGAGATAGAAATCTTTTTTGGACTATTCTAGAAGGGTCTCGTGGAGGAGATATTGGAAACAGTGATCAAGGAGAAAGCTATTTAATTCAGATGCTGGATCCTGCTAATGCATTGTCTAGAAATAATGCTAAGACTGATGAAACGGCAAGAAAAGGATTTTATACAATTGATTCCAGCGGAGGCTCAGCTAATACGGGGATACTTGAAATGACTCAGCCTCAGAATATGGTAACTTATTTTGAAAATCAATTAATATTAGCTGAATGTGCTGCTCGAAATGGAACAATGGCAGATGGACTACCCTATTTGAATGCTGTTAGATCTTGGATGAATACTGGAGCACATGTAAATTCTAATTTTCAAGGAGAACCTTATTCTTATTTAGCATATGATGCTGCTGATTTTGCAAGTGGAGGAATCGAAAATGCTGATGGTGTTGATTCTAAGACGGCATTTTTAAGAGAAGTTATTGAAGAAAGATATGTCTCTGGATTTGGTATGCATATGCCTTACAATGATTCAAGGAGACTTCGCAAATCAGACAGTAATATAGCTGTTCCATATATTTTATTTGACGGTCCACAAAGTGGTCCTTGGCCTGAAAGAATGCCATATGCAACTACAGAATTAAATTCTAATTCTAATGCTCCAGATGAAGATCCTGGAATTTTTGTTGTAACTAGAGTTAATCAATAATTAACTATAACTATTTTTTTAAAAAAGGCTTGTATAAAAACAAGCCTTTTTTTTATTTTAACATTAAATATATTTTAATATGAAAGGAAATTTAAAAAAACTATCAATTCTAGTTTACTCGATTATTATATTATATGCATGTAAAAATAATAATAGCAAATATTCAAATGATATAATTTCATCTGCTCATCCTTTAGCTTCAAATGCTGGAAAAGAAATTTATCAAATTGGAGGAAATGCATTTGATGCTGCTGTAGCAGCTGCATTTAGTTTAGCAGTAGTTGAGCCAAGCATGAGTGGGATTGGAGGCAGGCTGCAATCAATTTATCAAACTCAAGATGGGAAAATTTCAGGTATAGATGCATCAACAGAAGTTCCATCAAATTATAAACCGTTAAAAGATAAATACTCTTATGGATATCAAACTATTGGTATTCCTGGAGTTGTAGCAGGATTAATAAAACTACAGAAAGAAAACGGTGTTCTTTCACTTAAAGAAGTTCTTGCGCCAGCGATTAAATATTCTAAAGAAGGGTTTTCAATTCTTCCAGGAGAATCAAAAAGACATGAAATGGCGCTTGATATAATTGATGAGTTTGAAGGAACTCGTCATCATTTTTTAAAATCTGATGGTAACCCTTATAAAGCAGGAGATATTTTTATTCAAAAAGATCTTTCAATAGTTTTACAAAAAATTGCTAACCAAGGACATAAAGGATTTTACGAAGGTGAGATTGCTCAAAAAATAGTTTCTGATATTCAAAATCATGGAGGCATCCTAACTCTTGAAGATTTAAAAAATTATAAAGCTGTAACTTCAAGAGTAGTTCAAGGTAAATATAGAGATCATACTATTCACTCACTTTATTTACCCTCATATGGAGCAATTACTATTCAAATTTTACAAATTTTAGATAATTTATTACCATCCAAAAATGAAGAAGAGTGGGCAATTAATATTGGTAAAGCAACAGAAATGGCATATAAGAATAGGAAATATCAAACTAATGAAGATTCTTTAAAATTAATTTTATCTTATAATCAAGCAAAAATTTTAGCTGACAACATTTTAAAAAATGATATTACATTAAATTTTGATAATAAAAACATACCTGAATCATGGATTGCAAAAATTGGACATACAACCCATTTAACAGCTGCAGATAGAAATGGAAACATAGTAAGCTTAACTCAAACTATTGGACCCAATATGGGTTCAAAAGTGGCATCAAAGGGGCTTGGATTCATATATGCAGTAACTTTAGGAGGATATTTAGGTGATTATAAGCCTGGAGATAGAGCAAATTCACATATCTCCCCAACATTAATTTCTAAAAATAATTCTCCTGTAATGGCTCTAGGAGCAGCTGGAGGAAGTCGAATTATAACTGCTATAACTCAGGTAGTAAGTAGATATATAGATCAAAAAAACACTCTAGAAAAATCACTAATGCTGCCCAGAGTTTATCCTTTTGAGGATAGTTTATGGATAGAAGACCATGCAGGTGTAAAAGAGCTAAATGCTGATCTTAATATTATTACAAATCCATATAAAATGATTGATGGAATTGCTCGTTTTGGGAGAGTCCATGCTGTTGCACTTGATTCAATAAATAAAAAATGGATTGGGGCAGCAGATCCGGATTGGGAGGGCACAACCGAAATAAACGAAAAATAATGATAAAAAAATTTACATATATATTTGTTTTTTTATGCACAACTTTACTTTTCTCTCAAGACAAAGAAGAAATTTTATTTGTTGGAAATAGCTTTACTTTTTACTGGAACCTTCCGTCTGTTGTTCAAAAAATGTCTGACGAAAGAGATCTTAATTGGAATGTGACACAATCTACTGCTGGAGGAGCTACGCTTAAGCAACATTGGATGGGTGAAAAAAATCTTGATACTAAGAAATTAATTGAAGGGAATTCTTATTCTAAAATTATATTTCAGGACCATAGTATGAATCCGATTATAGCAATTGACTCTACAAAAAAATATTATTATCAATTTAAAGAATTAATACCTTCATCTACAAAAACATATTTTTATTCTACATGGATGTATCCAAAAATGGATGATCACGATAGGGATTTACTCAAAATAAACACTATTGAAAAAAATCTTGCAAACTCTGGAATTAACAGAACAAGCGTGTTACTTCTAGTTGGTAAAGCATTTGATAGATTTAGGTCTAAATATCCAGAACATAAACTTTTGGGAGATGATATGAAACATCAAAGTGCAAACGGAACATACTTAGCAGCATGTGTTATTTTTTCTACCCTTAGTAATCAATCTTCAAAAGGACTAAAATATAGATACTTTGGAAAGGATAATAATGGGAAAAAAATCTATTATATATTGACAAATGGAGGTGTTGCAGAAAAATGTCAGGAAATTGCTGATTCAGTTGTATTTAATAATTAAAAATGAAAGTTATAAAGTTTTTCTTTGTTATTTGTCTATTTATTTGTTGCTCGACAGATAAAAACGAGGATTACTCAAATAACAATACAGCAAATACTTCTTCAGTTAATCAAATTGATGATACAGGTCCTGTTTTAACTTCAAATTCAACAGGTGTTTTTCGTTTTAAAGCAAACGGATTTTTTAGTAATAGAGTTATTAATGTTTATTATCATATTCCAGATGGTGATATTAAGACAATGCCTGTGCTAATTTCATTTCATGGAGCGTCAAGAAATGCTATTGATTACAGAGATTTTTGGATAAACAATAGCAACAACTCGAATTTTATGGTTTTTGCTCCTGAATTTGAAGCTGCTGATTTCTCATCTGATGAGTACAATTTGGGAAATATTTTTGATGATGGAGATAATCCTAGTTCTGGAACTTATAATCCAATAGAAGAGTGGACTTTTTCTATACTTGATCCTTTGTTTGAATATATTAAAGCCGATATATCTGGAACACAAGAGAACTATAACGCCTGGGGGCATTCAGCTGGATGTCAATTTCTTCATCGTTTTGTATTATTTATGCCTAATAGTAAGTTAAATATTGCAGTTTGCTCTAATGCCGGATGGTATACCGTTCCTGAATATGGCATTAATTTCCCTTATGGGTTAGATCAAAGTGAAATAAGTATTAACACTTTAAATTCTGCTTTTTCAAAAAAATTATACATTCACTTAGCAGAAAATGACAACGATCCAAATGCTTCATCACTTCGTCATAACGAAATAGTGGATAATCAACAAGGTCTTCATAGACTTGCTAGAGGTAGATATTTTTATTTAAAATCAGAAGAAGTCGCCAGTGAAAATTCTATACCCTTTAATTGGTTAAAAGCTCAAGAAGTTCCAAATGTAGCTCATAACGCATCACAAATGGCTGAAGATGCAGTTAAATATTTGTTTCCAGAATAATTATTATCTAAATATCACTTTTATAGAATGTTCTTAGATAAGAGATAAGCACATCAGCAAATTCTGTGGAAAATAATTTTCTGTTTTCTTCATTATTTCTAACACCCATCATATTTAATTCAATCTGAATGGCATCAACCTTTCCTGAATCACGAGATCCATAAATTGCAGTATTATATCCACCTGAAAAGTAAAGCTCACCTTCCTTAGGAGCAATATCATCCTTTGAAGGGACAGAAGGGTATCCTTTTAGTGATAGAAGATGCCCTAATGAAAACTCACCCGATAAAAGATCAGTTAATTTTAAATTATCTGAGCTATTATTTAATAAGCTCTTAACTGATGAGTCATTAATTACATCAGTACTATTAATAGAATTATTATCCATTCTAAGTTCAGATGCAGACAAAAGATATCCTAATTCAATCCTTTGAGCCTCATGACCATGGCCATGAATATCGATAACTAATCCACTTCCAAATTCAATTTGAATTTGTGACCTAAAATCATCAATTTGCTTATGAAAAAGATCCCAATAGGGTTTGGTTGTTAGATCACCACAATTAGAATTATTTAATGATCTATTTAAGTCAAGTTTTTTTCTATTTAGATCATTTAAAACAATAAAAGGACTGTATCCATTAATTTTTAGTTGGGATTCAATTTCTAAAGCCACATCTCTAGTGTAACTGTCCCTTACTGTAACGGCACCATCACATGTTCTTGTTTGTATCCACTCTGGCTCTATATCTCCACCATGAACTGAAATAATCATTAATGGAATATTTCCTTCTCTATAATCAATAAACTCTCCCCAATCTATTGACTCATTTATTGGTTCATTTGGCTGAATAGAATTGTTTACTTCCTCAGGCTGTTCAACAGGTCTTGAACAGTAAACAATAATAAAAAACAAAAAAAAGAAATTAATTTTTTTCATTAAACTTTAACTATTTCAATTTAATTCTAAAAACTTTAGGGTTGTTTACAAATCCTGTGGCATAAAGATATTCTTCATCAGTATCAAATGCACAATTTGTAATATGTCCAAAATCAATTGAAGCTAGATGTTTTCCTTCTGGAGAAATAATTAAAAGACCTCCAGGGCCTGAAGTAAAAATATTTCCACTAGAATGAACTTTCATTCCATCAAAATTGCCCTCATTATTCTCTGATAATTCTTTTCCTTGAAAAAAAACTTCACTTGACATGTTTTGAAGATCTAGTTTAATTATTTGTGGATTTTGATCTAACATTCCCATTTTGTTAACATATAGAAACTTTTCATCCGGAGATAATGCAATTCCATTAGGCAAATCTATATCATTAGTTACA
>MDSX01085579.1_pt1 | contig 11042 bp, 7 predicted proteins | sample 811141 | NCBI WGS metagenome assembly MDSX01 (sample SAMN05326642, study PRJNA326480) | marine metagenome | isolation source: seawater | place: Atlantic Ocean: South East | collected 2010
AAGGGGTGTATTAAACACTATTATTTAAATTATAAACTGTCTTAAGTAACGTAAGTCTTCATGGGGTCTTATCATCTTAACACTATTTTTAATCATTTTCGGAATGGTAGCAATAAACCAGAAATATTTCGAATGGGGATAGTTCAAAAAGCTGTTATTTATTTGAAGTAGTAAAAGCCAACCTTTTTTGCCACCTAATCTTGCAATAACCTCTAATTTTTATTGCCGTACATTGAATTTTATGTGAAAATAGAGAATGCGAATTGCAATTCTTCCATCACCTTATACTAATAAACTTATCAGTTGATCTTTATTCTCGAAAGATTAAATAGTCATTAAATCACTTTAATCTAAAAAAAGTGAAATAGCTAAAAATTCAACTAACCAAATCCAACTAATTATAGCGAATGGGATAGAAGAAAAAAATGGACACCTTAAAGGCCTTGATAAAAAAACCTACTTGAGACTACTCATACGCAAAGGGCAAAAACAAATGAGAAACGACTTATTAAGTGTAACAAAACCCCCAATTTTCTTTTTGCATCAGCTATACTTTGTAACTTAACAATTTAATAAATCCTCTAAAATGAGTTATCCCAGTATTTTCAATGATGTCCTTGGACCGGTGATGCGTGGGCCTTCCAGTTCACATTGTGCAGCCTCATTAAGGATAGGTAGGCTATGTCTTGATTTAATGGACGGTCATATTAGCAAAGTTGAAATCGAATTTGATCCCGATGGTTCATTAGCCACCACTCATGAAGCTCAGGGTTCTGATATGGGATTATTCGGTGGATTCTTAGGATGGGAAGCTGATGACGAAAGATTAGAAAATGCAGGTGAACACATAGCTAGGGCAGGAATTGAGATTGATATTAAAATAACCGAGCTAGAGGAAAAACATCCTAATACATATAAAATTACTCTTCACAACCCCCGAGAAAAAAGGGAGTTAATAGCACTTTCTACTGGAGGTGGAATGATTGAGGTCATAGGAATTGATGGCGCCAAAGTGGATATGGATGGCGGATATTTTGAAACTTTAATTTATACTACAGATCAGAGTCTGATTCTAAACTATCTGAAAAGCAACATTGCTTTTGAAGATTTGGAAGTACACGAAAGTGGCAATCTCACATTTATAGAAGTGAAATCCAGAAGCCCGATTGATGACATTTTTGTTCAAGAATTAAATGGCCTTGAAGAAGTTCTTTTTGTAAAAGGGTTAAGACCAGTACTTCCTGTTTTTTCAAAAAAGAATCTTAAAGTACCGTTCATCACCTGTGCTGAAATGTACACTTATAATGAAGATAAGAATCTTGACCTTTGGGAATTAGCAGTTCACTATGAGAGTCAGCGCGGTAGCATATCCCATGATGAAGTCATTGAAAAGATGCGAGGCATTCATGGTATTATGAAGGCAAGCATTGAGACAGGTCTGAAGGGTACTCAGTATGAAGACCGGATCTTAGGTAGTCAATCTCCTAAGTTCAAGAAATTAATGGACAGCAATAAGCTCATAGACGGAGCTGGCACTCTAAATAGAATAGTCAGTTACGTCTCTGCTATTATGGAAGTAAAGAGCAGTCTGGGCGTTATCGTAGCAGCGCCAACTGCTGGCTCATGTGGCGCTATGCCTGGGGCTGTCATAGCCGTAGGTGATGCTTTATCACTCACTGAAGATGAAGTCGTCAAAGCTATGCTTGTAGCAGGGCTCATAGGTGTGTTTATAGCAGCTCACTCGACTTTCGCCGCTGAGGTAGGTGGTTGTCAAGCAGAGTGCGGATCGGGTTCCACAATGGCCGCTGCAGCCATCGTTGGTCTTGCTGGAGGCAGTTTAGATCAAGGGATCTGTGCAGCCTCAATGGCACTACAAAGCTCATTAGGAATGATCTGCGACCCTATAGGAAATAGAGTCGAAGCTCCCTGCCTGAATAGAAATGTCATGGCCGCTTCTAATGCCCTTTCTTGTGCTAATATGGCTCTTGCTGATTATGATCATCTGATCCCATTAGATCAGGTCATTGAAACGATGTATGAGGTCGGCAAAAGCATACCCAATACATTACGCTGTACTAATCTGGGAGGGCTATCTATTACCAAAGCAGCGAAGGAAATAGAAGAAAAATTGGGTAAGCAATATTTTTATAAGAATTGTTGATTTTACACTTCGATATAACAAGGTAAAAGAATGAATGTGGCATCTCTGAGAGAAATTCAATGTCAGAGAAAACAAACGATTAAAAAGTAAAAACAATTCTTTTTACCACCACTTTTGAGAATTCAACTTTCTAAGTTTTGCTACTATTTGTTTCATCTTCAGTCTTACTTACTATCCACTTATTCAAAGCAATCAAAAGAATGAGAATAAGTCCCCATTGCACTAAACAAGTCATAATGCTTGATTGGGCAAATGGATCATACCATTGTCCACTTGTTCCATCGCTGATAAGCCACCAACCCAAGAGCAAGATCGAAGCAAGTGGAACAAAGTAAGTAATAATGATATCCCATAATTTTCCCGGTTTTATATCATTGGGGTTTTGGTTGAGAATCTCTGATCTAATCCTACTGGCCTTAAACCGTATCATAGTGAATGCACAAAAACCTCCAGAGATTAACAATGCCAGTCCCCATACAAAATCCTGGTTTGCCAGTATATTCAGATTGACAGCTGAAGGGATACCTACCAAATAACTCACTACAATTATTAACAATATGGCAGAGGATCTTTTTAATCCTCCGTCTATGAATGTCCTTACAGTCATTTCAAGTTGGGCAATTAAGGATGAGAATCCAGCCAAGGCTAATCCAAGGAAGAACATTATTGTCAATGTCTTTCCAAAAAGAATTTTTTCAAAAAGCTGAGGCATCCAAATAAAGGTCAGACCGGTAGATGAAGGTCCACTATTTTGCATGACGTCCAAGATCTCGCCATGTGTACTACCCATATCAGATTCCATTATTGCAAAACAAGTTCCGAAGATCATCGCAGCGCATACTAATGATATCAGATTATTTCCCATAGCAGTGATCACAGCATTCTTCACGATGCCAAACTTCATCTGCATATACGCTCCATATGTGATAAACAAACCCCATCCAGCACCAGTGTCCCAAGCATTTTGGGTAAGCGCAGCTACCCACAAACTAGGATCACTAAATTGAGCCCAATCAACTGAGAACAAGTATATAATACCATGCATCGATCCTTTAAGTGACAAGGCCTTAAGTAAAGCCAGAAGAAGGATACCTAAGAGAATAGGCATCAACCATCTATTAATTTTCTCTATACGACCAATACCTTTCCATATGGCAAAGCCACCAAGGAGCATAACAAAAGCATGTGATAATAATGGCCATAGACTATTTTGATAAGCGTCCCAAGTCGCTGTTGCACTTTCAGTGGATGTCGGTAAATCAAAAAATATGGAATGGAAAAAATAATAAACACACCATCCCAGGACAACAGAATAAAAGAATGTGATGGCCATGGCTATAAAGGTCATGAAAGAACCCATCCATGCGAACTGCTTACCAGCAGTCTTCATCACTGTCCCAATGACCCCTTTGCGGTTATATATGCCGAGGGCATACTCACCAATGATCAAAGGGATACTCCACACAAAAAGAAAAATCACCCAAGCAATTATAAAAGCCCCTGCCCCATCGTCACTGCCATTTTGAGCAACAATACGGGGAAAGCGCCATATGTTGCCAGTTCCAATTGCTATACCTAATGCACTTAATAGAAAACCCCATCGGGTGGAGAATCTTTGGTTCCGACTTTTAATTACTGACATAATAATTCAATTGAGCGCAGAGCTACGGCACAAAGTAATGCTTATTGTGCAGGTTTTTTCAAGAGCTTTAAGCTCTCTCGATTATAGCTCCATTAAACATAAATAAGCTCCTCCTCTTTCGATACTGTAACTTTCAGCTCTATGTTTGACAGTACAGTATTAAGGTTTTTAAATCAACAATACTTATTTCATTCTTGATTTTTTGATAAAAAGGAAAGGAGGCAAAATCTTTATATTTTTCAAAGAAACATTGGATGAATACACGTTTAGAAAAATCCACTATTCATGTATCTGATAATCCAATTACCATTCAAATCTATCTGATTATCTATCTTTAGAAAATACTCACATTTTTAAGAAAAATAAGGAAAGGTTTAATTGAAGGCGGTGCATCCTCTAAATATTTACTCTATGCATTAGGTGAGATTGCATTAGTAGTAATCGGGATACTAATTGCCCTGCAATTGAATAACTGGAATGAAGAGAGGAAAAACAATGCTATAAAACAGGAATACGTGAAGATTATCATTGAAGAATTGGACATCAACATAGCTAGATTTGAACGATTTTATAAAGTTCAAGATAGAAGAATTAAGAAATTCCAAAATTTCTTCGATGTAATAAATAATGAATCCTCTACATTATTAGAAATTAATCAAGCAACTGATTCTCTTCAAACCTTTGTGGGGATATCTGGAATAAGATTTAACACTATTTCTGAACTACTTGAGTCAGGAAATTTGGTTGTTTTTGAACGTGAAGTAAGAGAAGAGATTATCGACTACAAAAATGACTTTGAGTTTCAAACAGCTCTTTTTGATAATGAGCTAAAAGAAGTAAGAAGACTAAAAAGTGAATGGTACTCCTCTATGGATTTAGCTCACTATCAAGGACTCAGGAATAAGGAAAGTTAAATTACAGATGGGTGGAAAACAGATTTGAATAGCCTCCCATTTATGAAAAGCACAAATTTCTATTCTTATAGATACACCATGGCTAATTATTCCAAAGATTTTTTTGAGTGGGCAATTATAAGAACTGAAAAATTGAAAAAGGTATTAACAAAAAGTCAAACATAATTTTAAGTTATTTATATGTCAAGCCTTCTTTTCTAGCCAACTCTCTCACTCTGTCACTCAATCACAACGCTCCCCCCTGTTACACTGATACTTGTTCGTTTAGATAAAATCAAAGGTGTTCCATTTTCATCATGACTACCTGAAGACTTAAATACGATTGTTGATCCAGGACCGGCAACATCTAAGACCTCCTCTAATGAATTGTAAGGATTATTAAATGTACCATTCTCCGTACCTGTGTAATTTTTATCAATATACAAATGACTCAAAACAGGATGTGTACTACTCCAGATTCCACGTCCAAACGTCGCAGCAGCAAGATGATAAGGGTACTGTGAACTTCCATCTCCATACCAAAACAATTCTTCAACAATAGAATAAATGGGGCCTTCATTGGGATATGCGACATTTTTATTGTCGAAGATGGGCGTGACTGACCAATTTTGACCATCATCCTCAGAAGCAAAAATCCCTACATCTGTACCAATGTATAACCAACCTGACTTGGTAGGATGAAACGCTACGGTATTCACTTGCATCGGGAATGGCAAGGAAATATTTGTAGCTGTACTCTGATTGGGATCATTATTAATCACATCAATCAAAAACAAATTTTCTTGAGTATATCCTCCCATACTGACCAATATACGGTCAGAATTGATGGGATCGATTGCTACATCAGTGAATGGAACTAAAGACAGAGTGAACAAGTCTTCAAATGCTAAAAATGTTGCACCCCCATTAAATGAGGCCCTTAGAATCTGTTGAGAAAATCCAGCCCAGATCGTTTGGCCATTATCAGCTGCTGCAATCGTAGTAACAAATCCTGAAGCTCCTGTCAATAATGTTACTGACCTTCCAAACGGATCATCATCCAAACGCCATAAATTTGTTGCCCCGATATAAAGTATCTCAGGATCATCCGGATCCATAATAAATTCACCGATCAAAGGTGCATTATCTGCAATTCGTATGACATCATTAGCATCAATACATGCCGTCCCATCCTGTCCAGATCCATCCTCCTGGCAGCAGGCATTGTCCGGATTGTTGTTGCAGAATTCTGTAGTCTCAAAGTTCGCAACAATCTCCCAAGTTTGTCCCCCATCTGTTGTCTTTCTAATTTTGTGATTATTTAAATTAGCATACATTATATCTTCATTCATGTAGTTGATCTCAGCTTGGGCACCATCCCCGGTAACCGGCTGCACCCAATCACTGGCATTAGATCCAAAACAAAAACTATTGTCTTGTGTACCGCCAATAAACAAACTGCCATCTTTTTTAGCATCAGCCCCATAAAATTGGGTGACGCCAAATGTTGTTCCTGCGAGATTATGCCAATCATTTTTGCCTTCTGTCCAGATATCATCGATACGTTGTACGCCCCCGTCGTTCCCGACATATACGATAGGCGTCTCAGATGAATAATTTATTGATGGTACAAAAATATGCTGGTCTGCATGTGCACTGGATCCATTATGATAATCTTGCCAATCACTAATTGTCGTAAAAGACAATCCAACATCAGTACTTCTGTACACATCTTGACCACCAGCAAGTATATTGCTACCTATATTTGGATCTATAAATAAACTGTTATAATGCCACATTGCAGGCCCCATATCAGTCCCACTATGTCGAATACTCCAACTCATTCCTCCATCTAAAGATCTGTACAAAACACCATCACTATTTTCTGTCAACGCATACACAAGATCTGATAATGTTGGGGTATAAGCAATCTCAACTCTTCCTAGTCCAGAGAGACCTGGAATAACAACAAAATCTAATTCATCATCATCTATTACAGAACGGTATGCCCCGTTATTTGTGCCAACGAGGAGTTCAGCAGTATTGTGGGGATTATATTCGATATCCAGCGCTTGATCAAAAGTCGTCTGGACTTCATCCCAAGAATATCCCCCATTTGTGCTCCGTAGAATCGTCCCAGCTGGTAAAGGATTCAGATTGAAATCTTCTGCAGTGATAACGGCAAATAATTCTGATGAATCATCTGGATTCATTGCTATTCGATTGATGAAATGATACTGTTGAGTTGCGGGAAGCACAAACCAGTTATCTCCACCATCGGAGCTAAAAAAGATACCAGCACCTGGCCTTGATGTACTGCCTCCAAAACCATCTCCTGTGGCGGCATACATCCGGTCATCATCATTTGGGTCTATGATAATGGATGTAACAATCAGGGAAGGCAAAAAGTCATCAATGTATGTCCAACTTGCTCCTGCATTCGTCGAATGTAGCATACCTCCACCAGAACTACCCGCAAATAACTCGTCTTCTCCGCTTCCATTATCCTTTACAGCCAAAGCACGGACACGCCCTCCAATATTTCCTGATCCTCTCCAAGTCCAGGATTTCAAACCACCATCCTTCAACAGGTGTTTTTGTTGTTTTCGATACATTGATTGAGCCTCTTGCCCACCCTGGTGTACTGCAACCATATCCTTCATTCCAGCGCGACGCATTTTGAAATAATCAACATATCCTTTAGGCCCTGGAATAGTCTCATCTTTGAGTGCAGAATGTTGCGATACTTCATAGCACGTATTCGCAGCAACCAGCAGAACTATAACCATTAACCAGCTTTTATTAATTCTATAAAGCATCGTGCTGTAGTTTTATTGAAGGTTTACAAGGACAAGTACAAAGCCCTCCTTATTAATAGATGTCATCGCTTTTCCGATGATGGCTCCTCGCATTTTCTTTCTCTTGGTTGCCCTCATTACATGACCTGGGATGCTGGAAGAAGTCAACAAATCACCTGGAAGAATTCGACCGTTCAGATCCGAAGCTTTAACATAAACCCTACCTGTTAGGGTAATTGGGTATTCACCGTCCGCAATGCTTCCTTTTTCATACATTATCATTCCTGAAGAAATGCCTTGTGCACCAGATATCACACCAGCAATTCTAGTATCATAAGCATTTTTAGTAATAGTCAGTTTGCCAGCTACTTTGGGATCAATAGAGACCAGACAGCCAGCATCAATCTTCTGTGGATCATCTGTTATATCAAAGTGTTCAGCAAGGTCGGAGCCCCCTCTGATTTCGACTTCATCTGTTATTACTCGACCATCCCCATTATAGTCTCCATCCAATTCGATTTTCAAATTATTCAATTGGTCAAACACCTTGACCGAACCACCTTGATCTCCATTCTCGGATGCAACCAATGTAATACGTGTATTTTCCGTGCTGTCCCGCAATTGGATAAATCCAGCTGAACCAACATTGTTACCATCAATCAGAGCTGTAATTGCATCGTAATGATTATATAATCGCATAATACCTCCGGATTCTATTGCCCCATCAGCTGACTTTAATGACATCATCAAACGATCATCACTGCTTTTTAGGAAAATACCTCCACCGCCGCCTTCGCTATCTGCATCAAAATCGATTGTGCCAAAATGATCACTATTAAAAAGAACTAAATCAGCTCCTGAATCGACAGTTGATTCTTCAGCTCTTAATCGGAAATGCAGATTAGCGTCACTATCATATAAGAAAAGCCCCCCACCTTGACCCATAGCATTTCCATCAAGACGGATTGTCCTAGCTTCAAGTGGATTAAATAAAACCATACCACTACCATCACCAATTCCAGTCTTTGAAGATGCTATAAAATTGGTTATTCCATTCTCGTTTTTCAAGGTAATTTGTCCACCATCAAATTCATTCTTGTCAAGATGAATAACCTCAGCATTTAGACTATTATCCAGTGAAACTTGACCACTTAACTTACCTGCTATGCAACTAATAATGTATGAAATGATAAGGAAATTCTTCACAGTATTGCTTTTCTACAATACTAAAGATTCCACTAGATAATTCTCCCACACATTTGTGTGGTATTATTTTGCAAGAACAATAGATCCAAAAAAATCTACTTTGTTGACAGATAAAAAACTTATAATTCAGGGTGAATTCATTAGCAATACAACATCTTTTTTTGAGAACCTTATTACAATGACTAAAAATAAATTAGAATACTAAATTTGGTTTCTATTATCATAAAACACTAAATAGATATTGGAGAATTATTTTTCAATTATCCCAATATTCAACGTGATCTGACTTTTATAGATAACTGATTCACTAAAACAAAATGGCTTCTACCTAATAAAACCAAGAAATCGTCGATTAAAAAGAATAATCAAGCATTGAAGTATTAGATTCAATATATGAATACTATTAATATAGTTATGCTTATTGCCATTATCTTGTCTGCAAGGCTAGCAATAAGGTTGGTTGTTAAGTTACATGAGATAAAAGATAATGACAATATTTAGAATGAGGGTCCTGAAAATGAACCTATCTCATTACTTCTTTTTTCAATTGACGCTAATATGACTTGTCATTGTGCTTTAACGACAATGCCATATTACCATTTGTTTTAAGGAACTTGTAAACTCATCTATTGCTAATAATAGTTCAATAATTCTGATCCATTCAAAGATTGGGTGATAATGGCAGAACATTTGGAGAAAATTGGTATACTGACAATTCTACAATAGCAAGGCAAGCTTGGAAAGGTGTAAGAGAAAACTAAGAAGTAGTAATCCAGTGAAGTGTCTATCCTCACTATTAAATCCTAGTTCTATTCTTTATCTTTAGATGATGCTCACATTTTTCAGAAGAATAAGAAAGGGATTGATTAAAGGAAATGAAACTTCCAAATACTTGCTCTATGCAATAGGTGAGATCACTTTGGTTGTTGTTAGGATATTGATTGCCTTACAGATTAATAACTGGAATGAAAATCGAAAAGCAACTGAGGAAGTCAGTATGTATTTATCAAACATCATTGAATCCATAAATACAGACGCGAAGACTTTAAAGGGAGTGGCAAGGCAAAGTGAAATCCGTTATAACACCTTGCATCATTTACTTACAATAACTCGTAATCAAGTTTACGATTTCAATCCACTTGCCAGAGATTTTTCGACTATTGTAAATGAACCAATGGATAGTCAAAATCAGAGCGAACCTAAATTTAATATCCAGTATCCAGTTACTTTTAATGATAAATTTTTAACGCTCTGTATTAATAATTCAGTTTTTGTAAATGCCATCAATATAAAATCTGATGTCTTTGAAGAAATGAAAAGCACAGGTATATTTTCTAGAATAGAAGATGTACAGCTAAAAAAAGCGATAAACGGCTATTATAATTTCTTCGAACAGTATTTTGTAAAACCAGATTGGAATCGAGATTTGACACGGTCATGGAGGTACTTCATCAGAGATAATTACAATGTTGTTGCTAATGGAAATCAGGTCATAGGAAACCCTTCAACAATTTTAGAAGACCCTCAAAGTATTTCTAGAATACAAGAAATGGTTGGTCCTGCAAGATGGCGTGCTCAAAATGCATACCAGATGATAAAACAAGGACAAAAAATAACAGAGTTGTCGGTAAGGTATACGGACAGTCTCAAACAATAATAAGTATTTTCTCGTAACAAAAGATCAGTAAGCGCGTATTCATGACAATGTCATTTCTATCTTTAGAAGATGCTTACATTTTTGAGAAGAATAAGAAAAGGATTAGTACAATCAGACAATGCAAAGAAGTATTTCCTATATGCAGTAGGTGAAATTGCTCTTGTGGTCATAGGGATATTGATTGCCCTCCAGATCAATAATTGGAAAGTAAAACTTGAAAACAAAAAATTAGAGTAATACTATTTATCTCAAATTGTATCTGATCTTTCATCTACTTCAGATGATTTGAATCATGCCATTAACACAGCAAAGGTCAGGTTTAAATATGGGCAAAACATTCTCGAAAAAGTAGGAATGCCCAGCCAAAAAGTGGAAATAACAAATATTGACACTACCAGCCTAATCAACTTTGACGAAATGCTACCAGATGACGTCAGTTCATTATCTTCCTTATTATATAAGTTGAAGTTTGTAAGTGTCATGGATATCAGAAGTGCAGCGTTTGTAGAGATCACGACCTCAGGCAATCTTGCTGTAATTTCAAATAGTGAGTTACGTTCGGAAATAGTAGAGTTCTATGAGCATCTAAAGGATTGGGCCGAATCAAACAGCTTTTTCAGAAGTGCAGGAGAACGTTACATTGAACAATTAGAACTTGCAGGAATTGGGCTTTTAGATATGGATG
>MDSX01042843.1_pt1 | contig 11041 bp, 7 predicted proteins | sample 811141 | NCBI WGS metagenome assembly MDSX01 (sample SAMN05326642, study PRJNA326480) | marine metagenome | isolation source: seawater | place: Atlantic Ocean: South East | collected 2010
CAGAGACACAACTGAGCCAGTCGCCGCCGGGGCGCTTCCAACCTTCATCGCACATGCAATGAGCACCGCTACCCTTGCCCATCACCCATCCGTGGCCATTACAGTCTATCCCGGGAGGTAGGCGGCTGATATTCGAGCCACTTGGTGCGAAAGCGAGATGGGTGCTGGAGCCGAATCCAATATTATCCAGGGAAATATTGGTTTTCACCCACTCCCATTCTACATCATCCCACATCATAAGATCCCACGTCCACGACTCGTTTTCTGACCAGCCTCCTATCGTTCCGTTCTCTGGGTGATACGCCACTTCAGGGTTGGAGGAATTGAATGCATATTGCACGAAATCAGCACCACTCCGAACGAACTCGACATCAGTCCAGAGCGTGTCCACAACAAAACTCTCCCCGTCCGGATTCAAGACTGCGACCCTGTTCGTACTACCTTCCGGAGGTACGCTTGCATTGATGTGGTCATTATCCACAACCACATTCCAATCTGACCACACTTCTACCAAGTAGTTCACATCGGACGAGGTGAGGTGCTGCCACTCGTACCCCACAGACTCTGTCCATTTGGCAAATCTGTCAACAGTGTCCCTGGCTGGATCGATAGTAATCGAGAGGAACACGACCTCTTCTTCGATAGCCGGATCCAGATTCGTCTTTATCCATTGTAGATTCGATGAGATGATCAGACAGACGTCCGGACATGATGTGTAGATGAATGCTAGAACGACAACCTTCCCCTCGAAGTCAGATAGAGTCACCAACTCGCCATACTGATCTGTTAGAGTGAAGTCCGGGGCTGAACTTGGGTCTCTGTATTCTATGCCGTTGAAGTCGGAGTCCTCGACGCTTTCGAAGCATCCTGCCAAGCTGGAGCCCATCAGGATCAAGCATAGGGAAGGTGCGAACCATCTCACGCAGATTCCTCCACAAGAGCCATTATGTCATCTAGGACCATGTCGGCATTCCATACGAAATCGCCCCAGTAGACTCTCTGGTTCCCCGCCCTGTCGACTATGATGGTGCCTGTCGTGTGGTCGATGTAGTAGAGCGGGTGATGCATGGTCTGTACGTCCCCTTCAGATTGCTGGGTTTCAACGCCACAACCGTCAGCATCTGTTTGCTCGCCTTCGGGCGTATCGGGGCATAAATCGAATCCGTCCACTGTCCCGTCGCCATCGGTATCGTTTGCATATGTCTCCAATCCGACATCGAAAGACCTCCACACCGGCTCCATGGTCTCTAGATCGGAGGACAGATGCGGCCATTCTAGGCCTCTGTCATAGGCATAATTCTGCATGACACTCGAATTATCGTACCAGGGGTCGACAGTTATCGATAGCAGATGAACTTCCGTGCCGAGATCGTCTCCAAGCTCATTCCCAATCCAAGCCATGTTGGCGCTGACTTGTGGGCAAACATCCGGACAACGCGTGAATAGGAATGCGACAACCACGACGTCACCAAGAAAGTCGTTGAATGCCACAGGGTCACCGTTTTGGTCCATCAAGACGAAATCCGGGGTCGCCCTTGGCGGCACGATATCCTCTCCGTAGAATACATCGATTTCTTCGTCGACCCCTAGGCAACCAGGTGCCAGAAGTATCGAGAATATCATGAGTGCCTTGAATCTCGGACTCATTGTTCCCGTTGTCTCAACCAGAGAAATGCTCCCAAGCATATAGCCATGCCCGCCGCAGCAATGATTTGAATCATTCCAGTCCGCGCGTCCTCGCTCGACGCTTCCCCCAGGTTGATCGTGAATGACGCAACAGTTTCGCCATCGGGGCCCATGATAGCCATTTCATGGCTCCCATCCTCCCACTCTTGTCCGGAGAACCATATCTTGCAACCTTCGCCGTCACTCCCTCCAATTGTGCACAACGCAGAAGACCCGCCATCTGCTGTTACGGCCTTTATCGAGACTATGGTTTGAGTAGACGAGAATACATACAGATTGCTGCCCGGAACTAGATCGATGGAAGTCTTACTCAGGCTAAACTGGCCCCCCTCCTCGCTTATTGACAGCATATTTTCGGCCGAGGGGTCGAAATCAGGAAGTAGCACATATGGGCCAGGGGCTGAACCCTCCGTGTGATTGTCCGGCAAGAGATCGACCATCACGTCTTGCCATGACGATCCGTTCTGATATATCGTGACAATATACTCTCCCGGACTCCATGTCCCGTTCTCGAAAGTGAATTGACACTCGTCCGCATTGGAAGAAGTGTTCTTGCCGGTCATTTCACAGGCATAATCATCGACCCCATCTCCATTCACATCGATTCCAGCGGACCTGTTCCACGTAACGGTGTTGTAGAGGACCAGTGTATCGTTTACTAGGAGATCAGCCGACTCGGGCTGTACGCTGGACGTTCTCACTATGATCGCGTAACTATTCGCTCCGTGCGCCGCAACCTGTCCCGACAGGACCGCTACGAGGATAATTGCAAGGATACGCCTCAAGCACTCCCCTCACAAGTCGGTATCCCACAGGGGCGGGTATTCGAATCGTGGATCAATATCCTCATCGAACTGTACCACGTACACCCCGCTGACCATTTCGGATATGAATACGAAACCACGGGGGTCGAACTGAAGCCCCCAGTCGAAGGGAATCATGCACGAAGCCCAACAGTCTGCCATGTCGTAGCCCATATCTTCTGATGCGTTATCCGACCACTCGGGTCCTGCTGGGAGGTAGTACCCGATCGTGTGGGTCGGCGCCAACTCCTGGATGCCCTGGAAACCAAGCTCTGGATCTGCCACTCCGTTCTTCCATACTATCTCGTCCCATATTCTGCCATGATCAGTTGCCCAGACTCCTGCATGATAATGCGTCCAATACACCATGCCGTTTGCTGCGGTATCGCCATTGTGCGGGCTGTAGATGTAGCCGCCAGGGATGTAGTGGTGCGGGTGCTCCTCCCCGTCCTTTATGCTCGTGCCCGGGAGCTTCCACTTCGAGACAAGGAAAGGCTTCGCGGGATCTGTCGTATCTATCGTCCAGATGTATCCTGTGTGGTTGGCGTTAGTGCCGTACTCAGGAGCTATGTACGTGTAATGCCTCCAATTGACGCCTTTGGAGGGGTCCTCCGGCCCACTTCCGCACTGGCTCGGCCATTCATCGACCGGGTCCATGATGCTCACCCCGCTGCAGACGAGATAGTCATTCGGAACCGCGTAGTGGATGTTGTCATTCCCCTGTTCAGCATCTAGCCATTCCTCGGGGCCCATGTTGGCATGGCCTCCTCCGTCTGGGCCGTACCAACCGGAGTCATCTGTGGGGCAACCCAGCCATCGACCGGTTTCAGGCGGCCACGATATCCCTAGCGGGTCTGCGACCTGAGGCGGCTCAGATACATCGACGAGTCGCAATCCAGCCCCCCAATATGATATCGCTAGCATCTTCTGCTTTGTTATCGGGTGTATGAAAAAGACATTGTCGTGATTGAATATGGAACCGCCGCAAGTCGTCTCAGGCTCAGGGGTGTATCCTCCCCATCTGAGAATCTCACGACTCGCATTCTGCTGCTCTTGGTTGTCAAATGGATTGAGGCCCTCGAAATCAATCAACGCATAGAATACCTGGGTCCCCTTGTAGAATGTCCCGCTTGACCCTTCCACCATCTCGGGATAAGGGTCCGCGCCGAAGAGGAATAGGTGGCAATCATCTTGCCATGCTGCAGTCGGATTGGCCGGGGTCCAGTCGCAGTAAACATGCAGATCCTGATTGTGGAATCCTGCTGGAGGGTTGTCCCATTCGGCGACCTTGATCGGGCTTGTTTTGTCGCCTACGTAGATCAGATCGAGCCGGTTAGCGCCGCTGTTCGCATCATCGTCATTCGGGATCGGATCTAGTTCGGAATTGGTAAGCTCATGATTGATGAGGGCCCAGTTGTTGTCTTGTGTGACCTTTATGTCGATAATCCTCGCAATCTCGGCGTAATACGTCGATAGGAGCCTGATGTCATTGGGCCTGCTTATGTCAAGTATCTCGAATTGATTGTACGAAGATACGTACGCGAAGCAACCTCCCGTGCCGTCCCCATAGATCTCGCAATCCTCGAGGAAGTTACCCTCTATTGCGATCTCCGAGTTATCGCCGGGTGTTGGTCCCACGTTCTTGAATTCATCATAGCAAGGTCGACCCGCTACGTTATCCAACTCGGCAGGGGGCGTTACTTCCCCGTCACAGTTCAGATTGTGGTAGTCAATCATCCTGGCATTTGGGGTTTTCAGTCTGTGCGCCATCAGGTCGCTGTGAGAGTGATTCTCATCTTCTATCTCGACTACTGGGTCGACCCACTCCCACTCGTCCTCGTCGTCTGAATCCCCTCCTCCAAGGCCGAAACAGCCGGATAACACCGCGGAAAGCATTAGCAATACTAGGGCAGATGAAGTGACGGTTTCACTCTTCATGTAGAGGCCTCTGACGCCACGGGAGTCAGGACGTCCTGTTGAAGGTGATGGTCTCAGGTACCTCATCTTGTAGCATAGGGGGCATCGATATCAAGTTGAACAATGTACAGGCCAGATGTGATACAGGACAGGTACGTGTACCCCTCGTGGTATTCTGCCGCCCACAAGAAAGGCGTCCAACCAAAATCGTAGAAGGAACTCTCAAGGGGCGTCCCATCAGCCCCATGAGGGAGATGAAAACCGACCGTTGAGTCGAAGTGCACGTCGGTTACATTGCCTCCTTCCATCCCTGCGAGCATGAGGGTCTCTATGTCGACGACCCACAGTCCTGCATGGTAGCTTGATAGGTATATTCTGCCATCCCATGTGCCGCCGAGACTGGTATCCTGATACGGCCCAGTAGTCTGGAATATCTGGGTGTCAGCGTTGTGCGGGCTGAATAGGAGCCACTCCTCGCCCCCCGGTATGAAGTGCTCCTCAGCAAATGGAATCTCGTAACCGTGTATGAGCTTCGGGAGGAATCTCAACTGACCGTTGACCTCCTCGTATTCTGTCGTGTCGAGGAGATACGACATTCCGGTTCCAACATATGTCTCGAGAACCTCTGTCGACAGGAGCGTAAGGTGCCGCTTGCCCGCAGGATACCCTATGTGACTCGCATCCACCATCTCGTCTATCGGCTCAGCATAGTGAATGTATGATGCCCGCCCGCCATTCTCGTTGCCGTTGGTGCCGCTATCCGGCAAGCCATCGCCGTCTAGATCTGCGAATTCCATCCAGAGCCCCACTTCCGGAGCCCTCCAGTTACATCCCAGTTGGGTTCCGAAGGTAGCAGTGCAACCACCTGCGATGAATGCGTACTCGATTGGTGTATTCGTAGGATGAGGGACATCGCTCACATCGAATATCCTCAGTCCAGCCTCCCAGTAAGCGCCGTAGACGTATGTCCTTCCAAATCGTGGATCATTCTGATCATCACCGGGCCATGTCTGCACGGTCATGTCGTGGATGTAGATCCAACCCCCATTGGTCGTTTCCCAGTTTACCTCAGCCTCACCCACCTTGAGAATAACTGGCCGATCTCCCGGTCCATCGAAGTTCAGGTGGGCTATGGTGATCCCGCCGCAGGCATCCCCCTGTCCAACATCGCATGCATCATAGTCGGGATTCGCGACGAATATGTACCATTCATCGTCTATTATGTGCGTGTAGAGGTTATGCGGCCCACTGGGGTGATCAGCGTCATACCATGCATCGATGAATACTGGGTCTGTCTTATCCGTGACTTCAACCAATGTGACTGTGACCTGTGCGGGGTCTTCCCAACTGCCCACATTGGGATCGGCAGCACCCGGGTCCACTAACTGATTCTGAACGATGATGTACTCACGACCATCATATTGCAGGTATTTGACATCGAGAACCTGCGTGTTCGGGTCATAATACACTCCTGTCACTGATGTGTTGGATGGATCGGTGACATCGACGATATGCATCTCGCTCCATCCGGCTATGTACGCGTAAACCCGTCCATCGGGCGACTCTGCAACCTGAACTTCTGCATTGCCCGGAGCAGTTAGAGGATCGTATCCTAATGGCTCTATATTCGGAGTAGAGAGAACGTGCTGGCTAGCGTTTCTATGGTCATGTTCCTCTTCTTGAAGAAGGGGGTCGAATATCCCTTCATCAACGACCGCTCCACCATCGCTGCTGCTATCTGAAATTAGATATCCGACAGAGGCCCCGATCATTAGCAGAGAGAGGGTCAGACCTGCTAACAAGGCTACACGCCTCCCGACCATCAGTCGACCGACAAAGAGCCATCTGTTCAAACCATCGCTAACTCGAATTGGATAATCATCGAAGCGATGCCAGGATATCCGAATCCAATCTTTCCCACGAGAAGCCACCATCTTCCTCCGCTGGTCGACCGAAGTGCCCGCCAGCAGCAGTCCTTGCGTATATGGGGTTACGCAGAGCCAGTCGATCGATTATCGAAGAAGGGCTGAAATCAAAATTTTGCATCAATTTTTCCGTAATCCACTCATCACTTACCCCATTTTTTGCTGATCCTTTGGTATCGACATGTATTGCAGTGGGTTCAGCCACGCCTATGGCATACCCTAGTTGTATCTCGCATACATCTGCTAGACCTGCCGCAACCACGTGCTTAGCTGCCCATCTGGCGGCATATGCCGCAGACCTGTCCACTTTGCTGGGATCCTTTCCGCTGAATGCCCCTCCCCCATGACATCCTATACCCCCATATGTGTCGACTATGATTTTCCTTCCAGTGAGTCCCGCATCAGCATAAGGCCCTCCGAGAATGAATCTCCCTGTACCATTGACCACAACTTTCGTTCCGTCGTTAAACATCATTTCAGGAATTGTTGGGCGAATGATTTTCTCCATGATTTCCGACTCTATGAATCGATGTTCTTCAAGAGTGTCGCCTCCAAACCGTTTGCTTGCGAGATCATCATGTTGGACTGCCATTATGAGGCTCGTTATACCGACGGGTCGTCTGTTTTCATACAACACTGATACCTGGCTCTTCCCATCAGGCCTAATCCATGGGATGGCGCCGGACCTGCCTGCGCGCGTAATGGCATCTGTCAGACGATGTGAGAGCATTATCGGCATGGGCATGTAAGATCCTTCCAAGCCCTCGATACCTTCCGATTCGTTAGAAGCGAATCCGAACATTATGCCCTGGTCCCCAGCACCTTGGCCCTTGTCCTTGCCCGCGCCGATGTTGACGCCCTGGGCTATTTCTGGAGATTGCCTCCCGATAAGTGTGATCACGTTACAGCTATCGCCACTCGCATCCATCCCAACCGACTGGTCGTCATAGCCGATACGAATTGCAGTCTTCCGTGCTATTTCCTCGAAATCCAATTCATGCCCCTCATTCAAAGTGACTTCTCCTGCGAGCACTATGGTGCTTTCATCGGCCATTCCTTTGACCATGGACTCAACAGCTACTCTTGCGAATGGGTCCAGCTCTATACAAGCGTCAAGTATCGAATCGGAGATCGCATCACAGAGTTTGTCTGGATGTCCCGCAGACACGGATTCCGAAGTTAACACGCGACCCATATCCTGTCGGTGCAGGGATCAGTCCTTGAAACGCTCGGCCAGAATTCCGATCATATGGTGCCGCACATAGACTCATTTAGAACTACTAAATCAAACATACATGACCCTGATGTCTAGTAGCGAAAAATATCTCGTGGCGGATCTCAATCTTGCTGATTTTGGACGCAGAGAGATAGCAATGGCAGAGCATGAAATGCCAGGTCTGATGGAGCTAAGGACCAGATACGAATCCGAGCAACCTCTGTCCGGCGTCAGGGTGACGGGTTCACTCCATATGACGATTCAGACGGCTGTTCTGATCGAGACTCTATCAGCACTCGGGGCACAAGTCCGATGGGCAAGCTGCAACATTTTTTCCACACAGGACCATGCTGCTGCCGCAATAGCCGCCTCAGGGATACCGGTGTTTGCTTGGAAAGGCATGACTCTCGAGGAATACTGGGATTGTACATTCAGGGCACTGACTCATGACGGCGACCTGGGCCCCCAACTGATTGTCGATGATGGGGGCGATGCGACTCTCTTGATACACAAGGGCTGGGAATTGGAACATGGAAGCAAATGGGCCGAAGAGCCATCCTCGTCATCAGAAGAGGCAGTGATCAAGACCCTCCTCCTTCGCGTAAATGAAGAGGATAGTACGTTCTGGACCAGGATGGCCAGCGACATCATAGGCGTCTCCGAAGAGACGACTACAGGCGTGCTGAGACTCAACCAGCGCGTTGAGGAGGGCTCGTTACTGTTTGCCGCCATCAATGTCAATGATTCAGTCACCAAATCGAAGTTCGACAATCTCTACGGGTGCAGGGAGTCTCTCGTTGATGGCATAAAACGTGCCACAGACGTGATGATTGCCGGGAAGCACGCGGTCGTCTGCGGGTATGGCGATGTAGGAAAGGGGTCGGCAGCGGCCCTGAAGGCACAGGGCGCGCGCGTCACAGTCACCGAAGTCGACCCAATTTGCGCACTCCAAGCAGCGATGGAGGGATTCTCCATCGCCACTCTCGAGGACACCCTCGGAGACGCAGACATATACGTGACTGCGACGGGGAATAGGGACGTCATAACGCTCGAGCACCTCAAGCAGATGAAGGACCAGGCGATCGTGTGTAATATCGGCCACTTCGACAACGAGATCCAAGTTGAGAGATTGCAAAATGATGATCAGATAGGCCATCAGAATATCAAGCCGCAGGTCGATCGGTACGACTTCTCAGAGGGACACTCGATCTATCTTCTCGCCGAGGGCAGGCTCGTCAACCTGGGGTGCGCCACGGGTCACCCCAGTTTCGTAATGTCGAACAGCTTCTGCAACCAGGTTCTGGCACAGATGGACCTCTGGAAAAACCAAGGCACTAGGGAGAAGGAAGTATACCTCTTGCCCAAGCATCTTGACGAGGAGGTTGCCATGCTTCATTTGAACCGAATCGGGGCCAAACTGACCAATCTTAGCGAGGAACAAGCCGAATACATCGGAGTCGACGTAAGCGGCCCATTCAAATCCGCCAACTACCGGTACTGAAAGTCGGACATCTTGATACCCTCCAAGCCACACCGGCCATTGTGAAGGCGCTCATCCCGCTACTGGCCACTGCCCTGATTTTGCTGCCACCGGTCACGGCGCACGAGGCGAAGGATTACACGATTCTCCTCACATCTGAGGGCACTTCACCAGCTTCTGTCCCGGAGGGGGTTTTGGTGACGACTGATCGACTGTTCTTCATGATGGTTGATAGCAGGAATGACACTCGACACATGGTCACTTTGGACGTCGATAATGATGGGTCCTATGACGGTCCGGATGATCTCTCGTCCCCATGGCTCACATCATCATGCGAACTCGATGAAGAAGGCAATAAAACAGATTCAGATTGCAAGGTCACATATACGCTAATATTAGGTCCTGAAAATGGCATACTGCCCGGTAATATATCATTATTAATTAAAATATATGAAAATGAGAATATCACGAATCACACATTGAATGCCTCTTTCACCGAAGATGTCCATACGCCGCCTCAGAATCTACAGTCCCCGGTAGATTTGCAGCCCGAAGCAGAGCAAGATGACGCTGCCATCACGGATACATGGCTCTCGAGATTGGCCTTGGTAGGGATCTTCGTAGGAATAACCATGGCGTTAATTTCAATCTCAGCACTGATCCGCGACAAAAGCAAACAAGATTGAATATTCCCTGCAAGGGATGCAATCAAGACCTACTTGTCTGTCGTAACCACAAGGGGCGCTTAGCTCAGCTTGGAAGAGCACCTGGTTTGCAACCAGGTGGCCGGGGGTTCAAATCCCCCAGCGTCCACCATTATGAACATGAAAAGTGACTCAGATGACTAACAAAAAAAACAACGGGAAATGATTAATTTTTATACGATAATTGACACTCACTCCAGGCAGATAACTTGGATTTTGATAAGGCCTTGAACCGTCTACCTTTCATCGATTCGTTTTAATACGGCAAAGCAGCGTAATCTATACATGCACGTAGCCATGCTTAGACGAACGGTTTTCTCCCGAGAGGATGTCTCAGGAAATAATCCCAAATTCCAAGGAGATAGGGCACATTCGACCCATGTCAGACCGCCGGTACTCCTCGGTCTGATTTCGATCATGATGATAATTCTAGTCAGCTCAACAGGCCAGGGTGGCGACGTGGAACTGAAAGACGGTGTGAAGGCTATGCACACTTGCTCTTGGTCCACCGGTGCAACTGATTCTGTGAACGAAGGCGTCACTGCGGTTGAAACGCTCTCAGCGACGTCGGACTCCTCAGGCACCTGCTCTTATTCGATAATAGGCGGTGCCGATTCAGGCGACTTTTCATTAAGCGGCGCTTCCCTAAGCTTCGGCACAGCACCAGATTACGAGAGTCCCGCCGATGCCGATAGCAATAACGAATATGTCGTCCAAGTCAGGGCGACAGACTCAGCAGACTCGGCCAACACCGACCTCACCATCACAGTCACAGTAAATGATTTGACTCTAGCAATCGGATCCGGTCAATCATTCGCCCTGTCTGAAACAGCATCCGACGGAGACTCTGTAGGTACCGTTACCTTGTCTGCAGATACTGCTGTCGCATGGTCTCTTTTGAGCAACGGCGCGGACGCTGACGGTGACGGGACCTCGCCATTCTCGATCTCCTCTTCGGGTGTAATCTCCCTCTCCGATTCAGGAGACATCAACTTTGAGACAACGACGTCCTACTCGCTGAACGTCCTAGCAACCAACTTCGACGAATCCGATATCAAGGCCGTCACGATCACAGTCACCAACATAGCACCAACCATTACCGACGATGATACAGGCACTGTCTCTGAGACAGCGGCCAATGGAGCCACTGTGGTAGATTTGGCTAACACAGGCGATGATGACGGAATTACCTGGTCGATAACTGCGGGCAACCTCGACCCCGACGGCGACGACAACAAGGTGTTCGCGATCAACGCCGGCACCGGCGTCATCACCGTCAACGACGCCGACGACCTCGACTACGAGGTCAC
>MDSX01036002.1_pt1 | contig 11038 bp, 4 predicted proteins | sample 811141 | NCBI WGS metagenome assembly MDSX01 (sample SAMN05326642, study PRJNA326480) | marine metagenome | isolation source: seawater | place: Atlantic Ocean: South East | collected 2010
CCGCGATCGCATGCACCGCGTCGCGCGCCGCCTCCGCTTCCTGCTGCACGGCCAGCGACTCCCCGGCCAGGTGCAGCGCGTTGGCCAGCACGCCCGACGCCGGCTGCCAGCCATCGACAAGGTCGAGCACGAACTTGCCGCTGACGGAAAGGTACATGCCCATGCGCACGCTGTTGTCGCAGTAGACAGACGAGAGAAACCCGCTCGCGCGCAGGACCTCGTTGCGCGTGGACACGGTCTGCACCCGTTCGGCGAGCTGCCGGTAGGCCAGCGTCCCGGCGGTGCGCAGCGCAGCGGGGCCGGAGTGGACGGTGCGGTCGCACATCGCGCGGAACTTGGAGGCCTGTGTGGTGGCGGTGTGCGCGGAAAGGGTGCTCGCGTTCTCGGCCTGTTCCAGGGCCGAGAGCCAAGCGGGGTGCTCCATCATGGAGAAGTACTGCACGTCCTGCACGTATCCTCCGGCGTCGATCCACTTTCCGCAGGCCTGGCGGTGTGGCTGCGAGGCCGATGCGTCGGTGATCTCGTGGTTGATGGAGTCCGGGAACGGATAGTTGGTCGTGCACTCCACCTGGCCACTGAGAGCGCTGCGCTGCTGTCGCTCGCCCGGAGAGCAGACCCCGCGTAGCACGAGCGCGAGTGCGTCGGAGGAGGCGTTGGAGGCATAGGTCGCGTACGCGGAGGCACTGCGGGTGGTGGAGGCATAGGCCGCGTGCGCAGCCACGCCGACGACGACCTTGTTGGAGAAGGCACAGACCCCCTGGTCGCCCTCTAGACAGTTGCCGCTGTCGATGCAAGAGCTGCGCGCTAGGCATGCAGCCCGTGAGCATACGATGGCCGCTGCCGCGCCTGTGAAGAGTATTAAAGCAGCTTGAGCGTTGAAATGGTACGCGTCCCCCTTAAGGCGGTCGTAGGACGCCATCGCGCCGCTCTACGTTCTGTAGATGGCGGCGGCAGGTTATTAACGCATGAGCTAATCCGGGGAGATAAGACAAAGTGTGGCATCACTCGGTAATGCGACATGCCTGCTTCTCTGGCGGGGGGCGCGCTGGCGCGTCCACCCGACAACAGAGAGTCGCTGCGGGACGCCGGGCGGCGTCTCTTGGAACAGACACGCGTCTCCATAGGAGGCCCGCTGCGGCCTCCGGCGGCGGCGGACGCCATAGACGAGGGTTCCTATCCAGAACTAGACTTGGTAGCCGTGGTAAGTAACTCCCTGGATCCGACGAGAACCGCGGTGGAGCGCAATTCCTACGCGGCCGAGGCAGCTCGTCGCAAGTACATCGCCTGGGAAGAAAGGGAGTTTGCATTCCTGAAGAATGCCGGGCCCGTTCGGCTTGAGTTCTGGAAGATCCTCTTCGCGGCAAAGGGCGGATGGTCCGCTTACGAGGCCGACATGCACGCGACCAACATGCCGGTCCCTCTCGCCTCGGGGCTGCGGCTCTGGGTTGAATTCCGGAGCGCGCGCGCGTCTTACACGACGGAGAGCAACAGTATCTCGAAGCTGATGAACACCATCAGGGACATGGCGGCTGCATTGAACACTCTCGAAGACCTCTTCAAAAAGAACTCACTGGAGGCTGAGATCAAGAAGCTGTCAGAGACGAACCTCAGCATGCAGAAGGCATGGAACACCGTTTCGGCCAGGGTTCCGTGGTACTACAGGACCGAGAACGTGAGAAAGACGGCCCTCCTACAGGAAGCAAAGCTCCGTCCTCAAGAAGGAGTCGAGTTGCGCTTCTTTGGGGGGGTTGGGGCCGATCGCAGCGGGAGGAATTTGACACCTCCCGGCGACTACCAGGCGGCGCCAAGGGACGTTGACATCGCTGCCTTGATCTCGACCACCAAAGAGGTGACTATGCAGTGCCAAGAGTCGAATAATCTGGTGAATGAGTACAAACGGGACGCCGCCTTTTGCCTGCGGTTGACCACAGGGCTGACGGCGGCAAAGGAGCGAACGGCCACCGAGGAAGCAGCCCGAAAAGCCGCGAACGCAGCGCGGCTGGAGGAAGAGAAACAAAAACAAAGGGTGGGAAAGGAAGACAGCAAGGCAATCAAGGACGCAACCGACGCGGCTTGCAAGGCACAGAAGCTCAATGCCAGCGCGGCGGCGCTGGCGGCTGACGCGGAAAAGGCACAGAAAGAGGTGGGGAAGATCCCGGGCGAAATCAAACAATACATGAAAGCTTTGGATGGGGAGGGTGACAGCATGCCCGACGGCGAACTCGATTATCTGCTTGTCCAAAAGAAACGCGAACTCGATGCGCTGCTGGCCGAAAAGAAATCCATCATGGTCCAAAAGCTCGAGGCTGCAAACAACGCGCTTGACGAAGTTGAAGCGGCCGTGCGGGCCGCCAGGACTGAGGCGGCTGCCGCTGCAAAAGCTGCGACGACTGCGAATGGGTTTCTTGTAGAGGTGAGGGCAGCAGTACCCGTACCGAGCGAAACCGAGGAACAAACGAGGGAGCGCGTGCAGCGCCGGACGCAGCTCGTGCAGTGGACCACGGACCACACGAATGCGGCGAAGAATGCGGAGGACAACGCAAGGACTGCCAAGAAGGCTGCAGTCGACCAGCTGGGCATTGCGGTGGGCAGCCGAAACGCGTGCTCGCGGGAGCTGGAGACGGTGAAGACTGCAGTCGGGCGCTTTGTGGCGAGGAAAGCTGCTTCCGATGCGAAGAAGAAGCAGGCAGGCGAGAAAGAGGAGGCAAAGAGAAGGGCGGACGAGGCCCGCGCCGCGAAGGCGGCGGCGAAAGAGAAAGCAAAGAGCGAGGCCGCCCTCAAGCAAGAAGAGCGCCGGGGGGAGAGGGAAGCGGCGAAGGAGCTGTCTACGATTCAGAAGGTGAACCTCTGGAAAGAAAACCACGCGGACGAAGAAGACGCAGCGGAATCGTTGTTGCTGTTCACCACCGAGAAGGAGACGTGGAGCGAGGAACGCAAGAAGGCCGCGGAGGGCACACCGGACGGAAAGAGCGTGGTTACTCTGCAGCAGTACATGCTCAACAAGGGCAACAAGAGGCGTGCGATGATCGACCTGGTCACAAACGGGTCTGTTCTCAGCAAGAAGATTCCGATGCCGTATTCAAGATGGCAACAACGTCGCGAAGAGTGGCCCTGGCACGCGGTGGTTGTCGTCGGCGAGATCATGGGCAGCGCAAAGGGGTCTAACTCCGTCCTGGACGAGATCTGGGAAGAGGTTTCTTACAAGGCAGCGGTTGATATGGATCTACAAGGCAGTGTGCAGATGGTCGCGACTTCGAGCTCGGAGGCGATGAAGGAGTTCGTCAGCGACAACTTCCAAGTGGACGGAAAGGGGGTCGATGACGTAGGATCTCCACTGATGAAGCGCTTCCTGGTAGCCATGGAGGAACTGATTCGAAGGAGCTTTCCAGTAACCGGCGGCGATGTCGACAAGGCCCTGAACTGGCTGGCGGAATGCGTCTTCCGCATGTACTGTCGCGCCCAGGACTTTCTCGCCAACCCCGACGACGAGCTGGGAAAAGAGTCGACCTTTTTGGATGAAGAGAAGGCAGCGCGGATCAGCATACCAGCCAAGTACCCTCTGACCATGCGCTTGGCGCTGATCCGGCAGGAGAACGAGATGCGCCTCTTTCTGGAGTGGGCCAGAGAAGAGGCGCTTCTTCGGGTGACGGCCATGAGCGGCGGCTTTGACGAGGACGCGGAGACGGGGGACGCGGAGATGGCAGACGACGATGACAGTCTCGGCACTTCCAGCACTCCCGCCTCCAAGAAGCGCAAGGCGGAAGGAGGAGCCGGCGGCAGTTCCAAAGGCGGAAGAGTCGCCGCCATCGGCTCCCTCTACTCGATGTCCGACAGGTCCAAGAGCGCGCAGGGCCCGAAGTACAAAGATGGGACTGCGCGGTTCGACTGGAGAGATTTTGAGTCTGCCAAGGAAACATGGGCCGCGTCGGCTGCGGGCTGGTGGAGCAGCGACTTTACAAAGTTCATCAAGGCCTCAGAGGAGAGCCTCAACAGCCAGCTCGAGGGCAAGGACGACGTCGATCTCAAGGGCTACGACCAAAACAAGGCGGTCGTGCTCAAGGAATACTACAGCAGGACGCGAGACAAGGAGCAGCTGGCGCAGGAGCTCGACAAGTACCTGGACCTTGAGACCGCCGTCAACGACGCCGAACGCGAGCTTGCCGACGCCGAGGTAGAACTCATACGACTCGAAGAAGCAAGGACCGGCGCCGATCCGAAGAAAGTAGACGAAGCCACGAGGAAGATAGACGAAGCCACGAGGAAGAGGGACGCGGCAAGCAGGGCGGTGGACAGAGAGAAGCGGGAGGCCGTCCATGTCATTCTCCAGAAGAAGAGGCAGAAGGCCAAAAGCGACGAGAGGGACAGGCAGGAGCTCGCGCGGATCCTGGCTAAAGACCACACAAAGAAGAACGAGCTGGACGACCTCACAGGACAGCAGCGGTCCAAAAGGGAGAGGGAGATCCTCGAAGACGCGCGAAGGAGACGCAAGCAAGAAGCAGTTCTCAAGAAGAGGGTGCAGCTCGCAAAGCAGGCGTCCGACCGAAGGCTCGCGATCAGAGACAAGCTGGGAAAGGAACTCGGCGTCCCCCCGGAGTCCGTGGCGGAGACGGTCGTCAAGATGGTGGACTTCGACAACGAGAGGCAGCGTCTGGCGGAGGCGCTCGAAGAGGAGTACAGTCGGCCCGGGAGGAAGGACAACCTGGAACTGGAGAAGATCCACGAGGACGGCGACAAAACCCGGACGGACCCGGACGCAGACTTCAATAGGCAGCAGATAGGCCGCCTCTTTGCGAGCTCTCAAACCGTGGACAGCATCCTTCGCGCTGCAGTGGGCCTGGATACCAGGACGGCCACCCGCGAAGCGAAGGAGGGGCCGGTCGTGTTCAACCGGGGCTACGCGCGATACCTGCTGCGCGAGCACGTCGAGGCCCTGAAGAAGGCGCACGGCGACTGGAGCAACGCTGCCGGCGACGCAAAGCTGAAGGAGGAGCGAAAGGACGCGAAGTTCTGCAAGCCCCACGCCGCCCTGGGCGACGTCGACACCCCCGAGGGCGTCGCGCGGGTCGTCGAGCTCCTGCTGCCCTTCTTCGAGAGCATGTGCATGTACAGGCAGTCGGTGCTCGCCGCCAAGCGCGCCCTCATCATTCGCGAGATCGACATGCTGAAGCCGTCGGACGACAAGGCCGACCAGTTCAAGGAGGAGGTCGTGCGGCAGAAGAGGCGCGTGGACAAGCTCAAGAAGCGCCTCGTGGGCAGCAAGAAGGGGGTCCTCGACGAGAGCATCTCGGCGGACCTCGGCTTCCTGGAGGACTGGGAGCTCGACGGGCAGCGCATGATTGACGCGGCGGCGGGGCGCGTCCGCGACCCGGCCTCGAACAAGCCCGCCACGGACACGGCCGCGCTCGTCCCCAGTCAGCCCACGTTCATGCCGCTGCGCGTGTTCGCGCCTCCGAGAGTGGGGAAGTCTGCCACCGCGCTGCTGGTCGCGTCTCTGGCGAAGCGCCTCGGCATGCTCGTGATGTACAGCGTCGCACCCAACAAGCTCACGCCCATCTACGAGCTCGAGCAGAAGCTCAAGAACATCGGGTGGAAGCCGCCGGTGGCCGACAAGAGCCTGAAACAGTCCAACCTGTCGCTCCAGTTCAACGCCGTGCGCATCGACTCCGCGATCAAGCAAGAGCTCACGTACAGGAGCTACGCCGACAAGGGGAAGGACAACGTCACCAAGCGGGTGGACATGGTGCTCTACTCGAGCGAGGTGGACTCGGACGCCAGGCGCGTGGGCGGGCTGCTCGCGCACCTGAAGCTGCGCGGCCGCCCCGTGTTCCACATCCGCGACGAGGCACAGTCCATCGCGCAGCAGCTGAACAACGAGGACGACGCCACCCACTCGACCGACGTGCCGTCTCCTCCGACTCTGCAGTACCTGCGCGCGTTCTACGGCAACATCTACGGCCTCAACTGCCACGTGACGGCCACGCACTTCCCCACGCTGCTGGAGGAGGGAACGGACATGTGGGGCTACATTGGCACCGCACAGCAGAACTCGAACGCGGGCATGCCCCCCGCCTCTCGCGAAGGAGTCATCCGGAAGTTCCCGGCGACGCACGTTCTCCCCCGCCTGCTGCCAGCGCTGCTCCCGACCATCCCCGTCGGCTACGTGGGAGTGGAACACATGCGCACCTTCAGGAACCCCGAATCCTCTGAAACCATCAGAGCGGCCAAGAAGGCGCTGGACACCGCCAGACAGGACGCGGCCGACGAGAAACAGACAGCGCTGGCCGCCGTCGAAAAGAGTGCGGAGATGACGCTGTACGCGGGCAGGGTCGTGGGGAAAAACGAGGACGGGTCGCTGATCAAAGCCTACCAGGAAGACCCTGCCTACGCGGAGAAGAAGCGCAAGAGCCGGCGGGCAGAGAAGCTTCGGAAAGAGATCAACGCCCTGGAAGGGAAGCTCCAGATCTCGGAAGACATGCAGGATAGGATCAATGAAGGCCGTCTGAGGAAAAGCGCAAGAAACACACAGAGTGCCAGCAAGGAGGCCCGCGAAAAGCTGGACGACAAGCTCGCCAAGTTGAAGGCGGAGCTTGAGGCCGAGGAGGGCGCGCCAGCCCCCCTTGCTACCTCCCAAGACGACATCAAAGAAGCCGCGGGCCAGGCAGTGGGGGACAACAACGAAGACCCGGCTTACGTCGCCGACTCCTCTGACGAAGAGGCCGACAAGGCGGATGACGCAAAGCAGAAGCCAGAACAGCTGCGGGAAAAGCTTAAGCAGCAACAGAAAGAAGACGCGGAGAGTGTGCAGAAGCACTTTGCTGCGTTTCTGGAAGAGAGAGAGCTCTCGGCTGCGCGGGACGTGCAGGGGGAGGAACCCCAGTTCCTGGTGCCGACTTACGTGGGAGCCCTGAACCGCACCGTCCAGAAGAACGGAATGCTCTCCATAATGATGATGCTTGCCGACCAGGCGCGGGTCCACTACGCAAAAGGCGAGGAGAAGCGGCCACTCGCATTCGTCCTGTTCACGTCGGTGATCAACAGCAAAGACAAAATACCAGGCATCAGTGAAGATGCATACAAGGAGGGCGACTCCGGAGCCTCCGTGTGCATCGGTGCCCAGAATGGCAAATCGCAGCAGAACTGGAGTCGGGAGAGCAAGGAAACTCCCAAGTCCGCCGTCTGCTTCGAGTGCTCCTTCAACAAGGTGAAGGGAAACATGAAGATGAGCTGGAAATGGTTTTTCGTCTCGAGTGCCGGGGCCGCCATCGACTACATGCACGCAGTCGCCGGAAACAAGAAGGAGCGGCCGATGGTCGCCATCCTCGGATACGACATGCTCAAGGCTGGATTGACCATCCAGAAGAGCGTCGACAACTACCACTACTGCCCTCGCCACCTCGCGCTCGCCACCTCCGAGTTCATGCCCCTGGACGCGCAGCTGCAGATCGCGGGAAGGACGTTCTTCGACTTCTTCCCGGCAAAGCTGCGGACGGCCGTGTGCCCGTCGAAGGAAGAGTGGCCGATTGACGTGCTCGGCTCCGAAGGCCTCGTCGAGCGCCTGAAAGACTACTCCAACATGGAGGAGGTCCTCTCCCGGGCTGGAAACTCCGCCATGTACAAGGCGGTCCACTCGAGCTTCATGGCCTCGGTCGTCCAAGCCAACACGCGCGGCGGCCAAGGCGTGGTCGGCTCCCGCGGCGGGGCAATCACTCCTCTCCTCGGGTTCACCCCCTACGAGTACGCGCGGCGCCTCAAGATCCAAGTCGACCAAAAGAAGAAAAGGCTCGGCAAGAACGTCGGGGCCGACCTCGACGCCGAGCTCCAGAAGCTCGAGAGCGCCGAGGCGAATGCGGAAATGGACGCTGGAGAGGCATCGAAGATCGAGCAGGCAGAGAAGGAGACAAAGCAAGCGCAGCTCCAGGGCGCGCAGTGCGGGCTGGTCGCACCGGACGTCGTCATGAAGGACGCGGACGCGGCGACGGAGAGCGCGGCGAGTCCCGTGTAGGGTGTGCTAGACGAGTTTTGGGCCAGGTGGGTTTTGGACCCACTGGGAGTCTGGCTAGGCCGGCGGTGGCATCTACCACCGCGTACCTTAGAAGCTAGGACGGGCTTCGGTCGGGGGTGACACTGTGGTCGAAAACTGTCCTAGCACATTCTAGAAGATGTCTGCTCGACCGAGCCCGAGCCCCAGCACCGCTCTCTGGGTGTGTAGGGAGTGCTAGTTGGCGCGACGGCTAGCATGTTGTGGTCCAAAACCCATCGAGCACCTCCTAGACTCGCGGTTTTGCTCAGTCTAGCTGCAGACTACAACAAGCGGACGTCGGCAAGCTGGATCACATGGATCTCGCGCGCCGCACCGGCGACGAGTACGGCGGCCGCTACGTCGTTCACTTGGCTGACTTCGTGCTCAACAAGTTCCCCGACCACATGCGCGCATGCATCGCGAGCTTGTGGCCCAAGGACGGCGCAGGTCCGGTGCCACTAGTTGGCACAAGCAGATAAACCTACTCTCTGGATCGATCCAGTGGAGACCTTCTTGCGCCTCCACGCCCGCCGTTTTCCCGCCATGGAGCCCATTCTCAGCCTCGATGCCGAGCAGATCGAGACGGCGTGTATGGAGGTCAAGGCGAAGCCGCTGCCTTCGACTCCGGTGTGTGGCTTTGACTCCGGATCCGACAGCACCAGCTGCACGTCCGGCGAGCTGATCGCGGGAGCCGCAGGCAAGGGGATTGCAGCCGCTTCTCCTCGAATTCGCAGCAACATCTCCAGCCAACGCCTCGATCAAACGACAGACGAGGAAGAGCCGCTTCTCCAGCCCGAGGGAGACCGGTACGCAGACTTCCCCATCAACCCCGTCTACGAGAAGGCATTCACTGCGTACAAGACGCACGTGGCCTGCTTCTGGACGCTCGAAGAGATCGACCTGGCCGTGGACAAGATCGAGTGGAAGGACGACTCGAAGCTGAGCGACAACGACCGCCATTTCGTTAAGCACGTGCTCGCCTTCTTTGCCGGCGCTGATCGCATCGTCAACGCAAATCTCGAGGAGCGTTTCATACAAGAGGTGCAGCCGACCGAGGTGCAGAAGTTCTACCGCTTCCAAATGGCCATGGAGGACATCCACTCCGAGACGTATGCCTCCTTGATCGACTCTCTTGTTCCAGCCGACGAGAAGCAGAGTCTCTTCGATGCGATCCGCACGATGCCCTGCGTTGGCGCCAAGGCCGACTGGGCGAAGATGTGGATCTCGTCCGACCAGTCCTTTGCGCACCGGCTCGTGGCGTTTGCGATTGTGGAGGGCATCTTCTTCTCTGGCTCCTTCTGCGCCATCTTCTGGCTCAAGAAGCGCGGCCTGATGCCCGGCCTCTGCTTCTCCAACGAGCTCATCTCGCGGGACGAGGGTCTCCACACGCAGTTTGCGTGCATGCTATACACAGACCACATCGTCCACCGCGTCCCCCGCAACGAGATCGAGGAGATGTTCCACGAGGCGGTCCGCACCGAGAAGGAGTTTGTGTGCGACGCGCTTCCGGTGGGGCTCATCGGAATGAATGCGACGCTGATGTGCGAATACATCGAGTACGTGGCGGACCACCTGCTCGTGGCACTCGGAGAGGAGAAGCTGTTCCATGCAAAGAACCCATTCGACTGGATGGAGTCCATCTCTCTCCAAGGAAAGACAAACTTCTTCGAAAAGCGCGTTGGCGAATATCAAAAGGCGGGAGTGCTCGCCGACCCAGAGAAGCAGGTTTTTAGCATGGAAGAGGACTTTTAGCCTATTTATTCGGTAGACATCGTTTCGAACGTGCATCTTCGGTTGTTTTCGCCGCGGTGTGTTTCCATCCATTTGGGCGGGAAAATATAAAAGTTACCCCCCCCGAGATGCTCTCGACAGCTCCGCGCCGGCCTCGGGCCAGGTCCGCGCAGGCCGCGCCGACTCTCCACCTCCGGCTCGGCGCGAGGCTGCCGATATCTGAGCGCTAGAGCTCATGACACAGACCAAGATGGGGCGAGAGGAGGGATGCGGAGCACGCTGCTACTTTGCGCTTTTGCACTCGCGGCCGCGGTCCGGACCTTCCGGGGCGCGGCGGTGGTGCACGGCACTGTGGGCCGGGACGCGTCGCTTTCGCTGCTGAAGAGAAAGGTCCCACTCGGAAGGCTGCGGTGTGACCTGTTCGTCAAAGAGTCAAACGCGCGCGCTGTGCTGTCTGCTTGCGTCGCCCTCCGCCACAAGTCTAGCTACAGCATCTTGCAGATTCGCGAGGACGGAGCGTCGATGTACGTCTGTACAGTTAAGCGCGATGGCGTCCACCGCGTTGCTGCCATTCTCTCCACCGACGGCGCGACGCCGATCCAGAGTCTGAAGCAAGCAGTAGCGTGGCATGAGAGCGTGTTTGAAAACGTGACTCTTTGTCTTTAGACCCAGCGTCTTTGAATTCCGTCGACTTCTAGACATTCTAGCGTTCAGCTCCCCTTCAACTGCTTAGCACAGCTGGAAAAGCTAAGCTTTGCCAACGAATAGCCAGAGCCCCGCGGTGCGTACACGCGCTCGGCCGCGCGAGCCCGGAGCACAACCAGGACAGCCAGTGCCTTTAGTGTTCCGCGAAGTAGGCGGCGGACGCGGAGGCGAGCCTCGCGGCTGTGCTTGCGCAGCGCGAGAGGGAAGCCGTTTGCCACAACGTCTAAGACGCGCTTGTTCGCGAAGGGGGCCTGATAGTCAACGATGAGGCTGGAGTGCCTCATCGCGTGCTTCTGAGCGAGGTGGCCGATGTACTTGTAGTAGACAGAGGACGGCATCTTGTAAAGGATGTTGCACTCAGAGTACCCGAACGGGTGGCCCTCGACGCCGAACCGAACGTACCAGACGTACTGTGCCTCCGTGCAGTTCACAGGAACGCCCCGAACGACTACGACGGCCAGTGGGTGAATGTCCTGGACTGAAGGCCAGCCTCTTGCGCTGCGCAGGGCGTCGATGTCGGCGAAAGAGCGCACCCAGTGCACCCCCTGGCGGTCGCGGACGCGCCCGTTGCGATCGCCGTCG
>MDSX01071665.1_pt1 | contig 11038 bp, 9 predicted proteins | sample 811141 | NCBI WGS metagenome assembly MDSX01 (sample SAMN05326642, study PRJNA326480) | marine metagenome | isolation source: seawater | place: Atlantic Ocean: South East | collected 2010
AAGAAAGACGATTCTGAGAAAGACGTTGATGAAGCATGTGGAGACATGAAAGAAGAAAAACTTGATGAATGGGCTAACGATGCAGGTAAAAACGGCACCGATACTTCATTTGAACAAGATATCGACTTTATGACTAAAGTAATCTCTGGTGGAATTAACAAACAGAAGTCAACAGGACAAACAACTATCCCGGTCATTGCTGGTCAAGAAGACAGAATGGGCTACAACGGTGCTGACTTAGTTAAAGAAGGTTCTGTTATGTCATCTGATGGATTTGCAACTATTCTAAACAAATTAGATAGTCTAAAATAACAAGAAAACTCGTTGTACCCACTTAAATACCCGGCTCAGTCGGGTATTTTTTTATCTAAGTAATAAGAACTAAGATTGATAAATACTAATATTAGGATAGAATTACTATGGCACAAAGAAATATTGACTTCGGAGCATTCCCTGACGATCCAGATGCAGATGCAATACGATCGGCGTTTGAAAAAGTTCAGTTAAATTTTACAGAAGTATTTGCAGGGTTAGGTGATCAAGCAGTTGTATCAGTAAACAAAACTGCAGGACCCGGAGTATACTTAGTAAACGGTTCCCCAGTTGGGAACGTTGTATTAGGTGCAAACATTGCTTGTGTACAGTTTTCTTCAACAACATTATCAGTAGGTCGTTCTCCAGGAACAGGACCTGGATCTGCAACTATTACAGATTCTACTCAAACATTATATATTGACTTACCCAATACAATAGCAAATATTACTGACGTTGTAGTGTCAGGTAATATTCAGGGTAACACAGTCATAGGTAATTTATCAGGTGATTTTGGATATGTATTAGCAAACACATCATCTGGAAACGGCAACATAGATGCTAATAACATAACATTAACAGGTGCTATAGCGGCATCTAATGTCAGTGGTAATGGAGCCGGTTTATCAGCATTAGCAGGTTCAAATGTAACAGGACAGGTAGCAAATGCACTTGTTGCAGGTACAGTATATACTAACGCACAACCAAACATTACATCAGTAGGTACTTTAACAACACTAGACGTTCAATCAACAGTAACGTCACCAGCATTCACAGCAAACACAGGTTTATTTTCTGGTGATGGCGGCGGATTATCAAACATAGTAGGCGCTAATGTAACGGGAGAAGTTACTAACTCTGCAACAGCAAACGCAGTAGCAGGCGCAAACGTAAGCGGAGAAGTAGCATTCTCAGCAGTAGCAAATTCAGTAGCAGGATCTAATGTCTCTGGTTCAGTAAGTTTTGCAACAACTGCTAACGCAGTAGCCGGAGCAAATGTCTCTGGTGAAGTTGCATTTGCGGCAACAGCAAATAGTGTTGCTGGAGCAAATATATCAGGTGAAGTTGCATTTGCCGCAACTGCTAACACTGTAGCAGGAGCAAATGTGTCCGGAGAAGTTCCTTTTGCACAAGTAGCAAATTCAGTAGCCGGTTCTAATGTAACAGGCGAAGTTAGTTTTGCAGGCACAGCCAATAGTGTTGCAGGAAGTAACGTATCAGGAGTTGTAGCAAATGCTACACATGCAGTATCATCAGATAGTGCTAACTCAGTAGCAGGATCAAATGTAACAGGAGAAGTATCGTTTGCCGGAACAGCAAATGCTGTAGCAGGAGCAAATGTATCCGGAGAGGTTACATTCGCACAAGTAGCAAATTCAGTTGCAGGCGCAAATGTATCTGGAGAAGTATCATTTGCCGCGACAGCAAATGCAGTCGATGGCGCAAACGTATCAGGTACTGTAGCAAATGCTACACATGCAAGTACAGCAAATGCAGTAGTCGATGCCGTACAATCAAACATTACATCTGTAGGCACATTAAGTTCATTAAATGTGTCAGGCAATATCGATGCCGGTAACGTAATTATCACTGGTCTTATTAGTGGTGACGGTGGCGGTTTATCAAACATATCTGTATCAACAGGATCTTATATCGAAGCAGGTACAAGTGAAGCAAGAGTTGATACTAACGGACCTTTTAGAGTCACTGTTGGTGGAACAGCAAACGTATTACAAGTTAACAATTCAGGCACAGAAGTAGCAGTAACAGGTTCGATGTCTGTATCAGGTGGTTTTGATAACAACATAGACTTTAACAGCACATCTAACTTAGGACCAGTAAGTAACGTAACAGTTACTGGTGGTGTCAATGGAGCATTCTTAAAAACTGATGGATCGGGCGTTTTAACATGGGACACAGCAACATTAGTTCCAGCCCAAGGTACAGATACACAAGTCATCTTTAATGACGGCGGAAGTGATTACGCAGGTATTTCAGGATTTACATTCAATAAAACATCAGGCAACTTAAATGCACCTGGTCATATTATTGCAGGTAATGGAGTCAATGGCACAACATTAGGCGGAAGTCTAACAACTAACGCACAACCAAACATTACATCAACAGGAACATTAACAGGATTAATCTTAAGTGGTAATCTTAACACTACTAGTGATCTTATTACTAACGCAGGTAATATTACAATTGCTAGTGGTAGTGGATCATTTATAGGAAATGGTGCAGGATTAACAAATATTACAGGAGCAAACGTAAGTGAAGTTCCTTTAGCAACATTAGCAACTACTGCAACAACAGCAAACGCAGTAGCCGGAGCAAATGTCTCTGGTGAAGTTCCTTTTGCACAAGTAGCAAATTCAGTAGCCGGAGCAAACGTATCTGGCGAAGTAGACTTTGCGGCGACAGCAAACGCAGTAGACGGTTCTAATGTATCCGGAGCAGTATCAACGGCAACAGTTGCTACTACTGTATCAGGAGCCGCTCAATCTAACATCACTAGTGTTGGAACGTTATCATCATTATCTGTTACAGGTAATGTGTCTGCAGGAAATGTATCGGGCACTGGTGGTGTCTTTACATACGTATCAGGTGATGGCGCAAACTTAACAGCAATAGATGGACAACAAGTTACTGGTGAAGTAGATTTTGCACAAGTAGCAAATTCAGTAGCAGGAGCAAATGTAAGTGGAACAGTAGCATTAGCAACATCAGCCACTTCAGCAACAACATCAGGTACAGTCACTACTGGTGCACAACCAAACATCACTTCAGTAGGTACACTGTCTGTACTAGGTATAAACGGTATTGTAACAGCACAATCATTTACAGCAAATACAGGTTTATTTAATGGAGACGGTGGAGGATTATCTAACGTAGCGGCAGCCAACATTTCAGGCATCGTTGCAAACTCAACATATGCAACATCAGCAGGTAGTTCAGCACTAGCATTAGATATTACAGGAGCAACACAGCCCAATATCACTGCTGTAGGGACATTAACAAGTTTAACAGTGTCTGGTAATATAACTAATCAGACTCACATTATTAAAGACGTAACAACAGTCACTGCAAGTGGCACAAATCAAGGAAGTGCCGCGGCACTGAGTGGCGCAGATATATTCTCAGTCACAACACCTAGCAATGACAACGGTGTTAGATTGATGTCTGCGACCCCTGGTTTATGCATATATATTAAAAACTTAGATGCAACAGATACATTACAGGTATACCCTGCATCGAATGATGCTATTGACGGTAACGGAACCAATGGAGCAATGTCAATAAGTCCTTTAGGACAAATTCAATTTGTAGCACATAGTTCATCGCAATGGTATACTGTCGGCGCAACATATGCATAATGTTTTGCATCTTTAAGAAGGATAAAAAACAAATGAGATTATCAAAGAATTTTACACTAACAGAGTTTGAAAAGAGTCAGACTGCTTTACGTCAAGGCTTAGACAACTCTATGCCCGAAGAGCATTTAGAAAATGCAAAAGCATTGTGTGAAAACGTATTACAAAAAGTCAGAGATCATTTTGGACCTGTCATTATTAATAGTGGATATCGTGGATCTGCTCTCAATAAAGCAGTAGGCGGAAGTGCTAAATCACAACATTGTAAAGGGCAAGCCGCAGACATAGAAATACATAGTGTATCTAATTATGATCTTGCTAAGTGGATTGAAAAGAACACAGATTTCGATCAAGTAATCTTAGAATTCTACACGCCAGGTGTGCCTGATTCAGGTTGGGTACATGTTACTTACAATACTGCAGGAAACAGAGGCAAATCTTTAACTGCATCTAAAGTTGATGGTAGAACTCATTACTCTTTAGGTCTTAACAAATGAGCAATCATCCTGATTGGATAACACCAGCCGGAAGTATAGGCGCATTCCCGTCTCAAGTTCCTATGACATTTACGTTTGTAGCAACTCCAGAACTTCCTGCAACAGCAATCACTTATACAATATTAAGCGGAAGCATACCTGAAGGACTATCTTTGAATAGTGAAACTGGTGTACTATCAGGAACACCTTTAATAGTTGGCCAAGACACTACTTACAATTTTGCTGTCAGAGCAACAGACGATTATCTAGGAGATACACAACGTATTTTAGATAGAACGTTTAGTATGATTATTAGTGGTGTTGCAACGCCTGTGTTTATTACTCCTACTGGTACTATCTTAAATTCTAATGATAGTGTGTGGAGAGAGTTACAAATAGAGTACACAAATCCAGTACCCAGTAATCCAGTTTCAATAAGAAGAATTCAGGGTGCATTGCCTCCCGGTTTAGAAATCAATGATAAGGGTTTAATCAGAGGTTATCCTGATGCTCCGGTGATTAATATTGATTACAGTTCAGTTAATACATCAGTATTAGCAATATCATCTAATGTTTTAACAGTATTGAGTACAACAGGATTTATTAAAGAAAGACCTATTATATTTAATGGTGCAGTATACGGGGACATTGTAGCAAACAGAACGTATTATGTCAAGGATATTATAGATGCTACAACGTTTACAATATCAGGTGCACGTGGTGGTACAGAAGAAATCTTAGTAAATGGTGCCGGCACTTTTGGAGCATCGTTGCCACAGATACAAACTGGTGAACCTACTGTACAAACATATTCGTTTACATTAGAATTATCATCACCATTAGGAAATGCATTAGAGTCATATAACATTGTTATTGCTAATCAGAATGCACCGATTAGTGCAGGTGGTCCTGGTTTCCCACCAAATAGTAGAATACCTAGTATTCTAAACACAAGGCCAGAAACATTTAATGTTGCTGTAAATGACCCCATCAATTATGGTTATTATGTATTTCCTAATAGTGACTTAAACACTACATACCCTCCTGGCGAAGAAGCAGATATTGGAACATTTCAAAGTGGAGAATATTTTTCATGGAAAACATTAGGAAAAGATTTTGATGGTAATGCATTAGAGTACCAATATACAGATTTACCTTTAGGGTTAGTGGGAGATTCAGTCACCGGATGGATAACAGGAACACCTGTTATTGCTGATGATAGTATTTCAAATTATACATTTAGTGTAAACGTAAGAAAAGCAAGTTTCACATCTATACAAAGTTCTACATTTAAATTTAAATTGACAGTAACCAATGACATATTAGGAGTGATCAATTGGACAACACCTAGTGATCTTGGTAAGATGAATAATAGTGAGACATCGATTTTAGCAGTCAATGCAACTAGTGATGTAGCACTTGAATACAGAATAACAAGTGGCACATTACCTCCCAACTTACAATTATTAGATAATGGAGAAATCTCAGGCACAGTAGCATATCAACCCAATGATACGTTTACAGAACCAAATGCTGAAACTGACTTTGCATTTACAATTGAAGCATACTCACCTCTTTATCCTGTTATAAATTCTACAAGAGCATTCACATTAACAATTGTACAAGAGTTTACGCAACCCACAGATACTTTGTATATTAAATGTGTACCAAACGTTGCAGACAGAAACATTATCCAAGGTTTACTCACAGATAACACACTTATACCTAATGAAGATTTATATAGACCACAAGATGTAAACTTTGGGAAAGCAAGTAACATTACATATGAACATGCATATGGTATATATGCAAGTGACTTTGAAGAATATGTAGCCGCTATAAACAAAAATCACTATTGGAGATATATTACATTAGGTGAATTAAAGACAGCAGTTGCAAAAAATTCTGCAGGAGAAATAGTTTACGAAGTAGTTTATTCTGAAATACAAGACGATTTAATTAATCCAAAGGGTAAAAGCATCAGTAAAGATATTCTGTGGCCAAGAAGTATACCTCTTAATAAAGGACCTTGGTACACAAGTGTAACTGATATCTATACAAGTTATATAGACACTACCCCTGAAGGGCAACAGATCCAAACACAAGAAACGTTTGAAGATCAATTAGTGATATCAGAAGATGGATTAAACTTATTAACAGAAACAAGTGCACCTAACTATTATACAAGTTTGACTCCTGAGTTTGCGAGAGCATTATATCCTAACTCATTACCAAACATGAGAGATAGAGCGGGAGAAAATTTAGGGCAAGAATTTGACTTTAGACTTCTTCCTGAATGGATGACTAGTCAACAAGCAAATGGCTCAACGTTAGGATATACTCCTGCTTGGGTTATTGCATATTGTAAGCCAGGTACTGCTGATACAATCAAAAACAATATTGAAACATTATGGTTAGATCCTTTAGGTAGACCATATACATTAAACACAATTAACTTCCAGTTAGATAGAATAACTGTTGATAAGTCTGCTACATTTGACTATGATAATAACACAACTCCTCCTTCGTGGACAGGGTTGCCTAGTGCATCTCCAGAACCTAATCCTATTGATTCTGAAGATTTTCATGTCTTATTTCCTAGAAAAACTATCTTACCAGACGAAGGAAATGTATCTGGATAATTTGCGTTGATAAATAGTATATTAAGAGATTAAATAAATTATGACTAGTACAATTAATACAAACGGAATAAACGGAAATTATCCGACTCCGGGACAGAATAACAATTCTCAGGGATTCAGAGATAATTTTACGGCTATCAAAAATAATTTGAATACAGCAGGCTCAGAGATTTCAGAAGTACAAAATAGTGCTGTACTTAAAACGGCTTTAAGTGGTATTCCATTAGACAATAATATGGCTAATACTTTGATTAGTAATGCCGCTGTTAGAACGTTTCGTAATACTACATATAATTTAGGTAATAATGTATCAGGAACAGTCATAGTCGATTGTACACTAGGTGATGTACAATTTGCAACTATTACAGGAAACACTACGTTTCAATTTGCAGGTTGGGCACCTACTGCAACAAAACACTCTATTACATTAGATTTGACTGTTGCAAATACTGATGCATTTTTATTGTTTCCTGCTGAAGTTGTTGGTAGTGGAGACATTTTAGAAAATAACATAACGGTTAGTGGCAATTTAGCAATTGCTAAAGCACCACATGATGTAACTAATCTAGTATATGATTTTTCTACTATTGATTGTGGTAATACAATCTTAGTAGAACCAGTTAACAGAAGTTATCAAATAACACAAATTGAGCAAAGAGAAGCAATTATCCCTACAGGATATGTAGGTGATAGAAACGGTGACATTGCATTCTCTACAGTTATTGAACCACAAACAGTAACTGATACAGGTAACGTTTTTACTGCTGGAACACTTGTAACTGGTAGAGAATATATTATTGTTTCTACAGGCGACACTGATTTTACATTAATTGGTGCCGCAGATAGCAATCCAGGAACTGTTTTTGTAGCAACTGGACCTGGCGCAGGTACTGGCACAGCAAGTGATAATACACTGTATACAGACAACACTACTGGTTTTTATATAGGTATGCCAGTAGAGTTTACAGGACAAAATGGCAATGTGGTATATGGGGGAGTGTCTGCGGGTACAGATTATTATGTAACATTTGTTGAAGATAATATTAGTTTCGCAGTAAGTACTACATTAAACGGTAGCAACATAGCATTGTCAACTGGAAACAGTACAATGCAAGTATCACCTATTAAACATGTTTATTATGCTACAGGAACATTTGACAGTACAGTAAATACTGTTAATTTACATGAAACTACTGCATCATCAGATTTAATTGAATTGGCAGCCACTAGTCCAAATGTAGCATCATATGGATTAAATCAACCTATCGTGTTTTCAGGCAGTGACATAGAACTAACAGCCGGCGGCCTCGAAGCAAATACTTCATATTACATTTCTACTATCGACACCGGCGGTGCAAACACAAAAGTATCAGTAAGCCGATCACGTACAAATGGTGTAGCAGACGGCAATGTATCATTATCTGATCATACGTTTACTTCAAATATAGCATTGGGTAATGTATATACTCAAGGGCATGACATTTGGAAAAGAAGTAGGCTAGATTCATTTTAAGGGATAGGCTATGTCAGGCATGCATCATCCATTTATTAGTGATCTCTCTGATAAAAGTATAGAAGATTTGCAAGAAGCAATTTCTGATCTTACTCAAAAAATTACATTTGCACATCGCATACAGAATCAATCTATGATTAGCCAACTTGATATGATTATGAATAGTTACAAAGCCGAACAAAAGAAAAAACTAGACAAATTGTTTGCCGAAAAAGATATAGGTGACAACATTCAAGTAGATAGAAAATGAGTACTAGAATAGAAAAAGATTTAGGTTTTTCTACAGCAATACATTTTGCTGATACATTTATGTTAAATGAATATCTAATGACTTTATCTATGTTAGTTGAGACCGAAGACATAGCAGAACAAAATATTGCACTAGAACGTCTACTACATTTTGTTATACACATCTTAAATAATTCTATTTTCATTAATGAAAACAATACTAAAGAAATTGAAAACTATAAGAACGCAGGTATTAGAGTTTGTGAATTGCCTGATGATCCTTTCGATCAGATTATTTCTATGGCGCTTTTACAAAAGTTTAATTCTATAACTGAAGGAAGAATAAAAGTAACTGATTGCACTTTAAGTTCACATCTAAGTGACGGAGTTCGTTTTTGCACAGTTTCAGAAATAGTAGAAAATAATATAGATCAAAACAATCACAAATGGTGGAATTGTAGTACACTTTGCATCGAACATGCTAAACCAATCGATGATGATAACAATATTGTAAAACTCTTTTCTAATGATGAATGGGAAAAACTGTCACTCAACTTCAACAAAAAGGGCAAAAAACCTACCAAGAGTTAGACCTTTTTGCTTGTATTTCAACTATATTAGTGTATAATATATCATATGATTAACGATTACTACGGACGTCCTATATACACTGAACGAGATTTAGTAGATATCTATATGAAGAATCCGGATCAGAAGTTAAAACAAGTTCTTACTGACGGTAAAATAGAAATTGATCCAGAACTTGAAATAGAAACTGTCCCGGAGTTATTAGAACATACACTCGCACAAGTCTCAGTTGCAGATTTCGATGAAGAAATGCGAAATAAATGGCACATGCCTAAGAAATACAGAGAATTTGATATTGCCGCGTGGTTACTCAAACAATGTAAACACGAAGAAGAACTTCAACGAGTAGGAAAAGAATTGTTATTGTATCAAAAACGAGGGCAATTTCTGCTTTTACAATATATGAAATATCTTGTTGATTTAATGAGAGAACATAATATTGTTTGGGGTGTCGGAAGAGGCTCTAGTGTATCAAGTTTTGTTTTATTTTTGATAGGAATTCACCGTATAAATAGTATATATTACGGTTTAGACGTTGAAGAATTTTTAAAATAGGAAAACAATATGGGAAGAATATACAAGACAGCAAGAGGAAAATCATTGGATATGGCCTCTTTGATTGCAAAACAGGAAAAAACACGTGCTGTTAGTAATATCAATGCAATTAATTCTCGCGGAGATGAAATTGATCAAGCAGGAAATGTAGTCAGACCTAATACGCAAAGAGTTGCAGATTCTTATGCATCACAAGTAGGAACACAAGGTGCAGTAACTTTACAAGAACGTCCTGAAAATCCTAATCTTAGTAAAAGTGCTAATCCAAATGCTCCACTGTCACCCAAACAAAAGAGAGAACTTGAAGCATTAGAAAAAGTAGAGTCAGGTTCAATAGATGGAAAAGCGCCGGGTGAGACTCCGATGCTAGACAAGTTAGTAGAAGAATCAAAACCTCAAGTGCAAGAAAGTGTCGAACCAGTAGCAAAAGTGGCGCAAGAAAGTGTAGAAGAATACGTAGCACCCATTGAAGCAGAGATTGCTCCTATTCCCCCTGCAGAGCCTGAAGAATTTGTAATGAAATCAGCAGACGAAGCACCAGATAGTTTTCCAGCAGAAGGCGAACTACATCCTGAAGAGGCTGAGTTAGCAGAACTTGAAGAAGACTTTGACATCGAAGCAATTAAGAAAGCGGCTTTAGAGAACATTGTAACAGAACAACCAAAACCAAAATCTAAAAAGAAGGGTAAAAAGTAAATGGCAATAGGACTTAAATCTAATATCAATCGTATTCAGTGCAAATCACTAAGAGCAATTAGTGATAAGATTATTGTACATGGTATGGAGTTTGGTGGACAAACACTAGATTCTGGTATTATTCTAATGGATGATGATAAGAAATCAACGGGTATCAAGCCTCGTTGGGCACAAGTCTATTCGTTAGGACCAGATCATAACAGTGGATTAGAAGTAGGTCAATGGGTTATGATCGCACATGGTCGTTGGACACGCGGAGTAAACATTACCGACGAAGAAGGTGACAAAACAATTCGTTGTGTTGACCCAAAAGATTGCTTATTAGTAAGTGATGAACCACAAACTAATATGGCATATGGAGATAAAGAAGGAGCATAGTTTTCGGATTGTTTAGTTGTGTGTTCATGCGAATGCATACTTGAAAAATTCAAAGGAGACTATATGAAATTTTTTATTTTTACCCTGGCACTATTTTCATTCGGTGCTACTGCTCAAACTGTTATCAATTATGAAGACGGTTCTACATTGACCCTTGCAGAAGGCGAAATGATTCACGTTACTAAAGATTTGTTGTATCGACAACAAAGTTACAGCAACGGTCGAACTATTCAGTTCAAAGTTTATCCTGAGACTACTCGACGGGATTATGTTGAA
>MDSX01085285.1_pt1 | contig 11036 bp, 10 predicted proteins | sample 811141 | NCBI WGS metagenome assembly MDSX01 (sample SAMN05326642, study PRJNA326480) | marine metagenome | isolation source: seawater | place: Atlantic Ocean: South East | collected 2010
CAAAAACTTGAAGAAGCCTTTGATTATGTATTTGCCTCTTACGGAGTAGTTGGCTGGCACCACTCTGCTGCTGCTTGGATGGATGCTGCGTTTCGCTATTTAAAGCCCGGTGGTCGGCTAGTTCTTGTTGATTTTCATCCTCTATTATGGATTCTTGATGACAAGTTCAACCAAATCAAGTATCCCTATTTCAATACAGGGGTGATCAAAGAAGAACGTGTGGGATCCTATGCATCTGATGAGGCAAAGAAAATGGTCAATTATACTTGGAATCATAGTTTGAGCGAATTGATACAACCAATATTGTCGGATTCAAATCGCAACCTACTATTACTGAGTGAATACGACTGGAGTCCTTATAAACTATTTACCGCAACTGAAAAAATAAAGGGTAAATATCAGATAAAAGGAAAAGAAGGATTACTCCCTCTTGTCTATGCGCTCAAAGCGAAAAAAATAAAATAGCAATAAAAAAGCCGCGATTTCCGCGGCTTTTTTATTAGTGTATTCTTTCTGTTGTCTTAAATCCTATTATGGCTAAAGCTGCTTCAACAGTGAACCAAAAACGGATTCGATCCAAAACTGGATTTAACCATGGAGTGAAAGTACAATACGACCTAGTTTCTGGTTTCGTATGATGTCTTGCGTGATCCTTAGGCCTCTGGAGAATTCTAAATCTTTGGAGTAAAGTAACAAATTTAGGACGTTCGTCATTAAATTCATGTGCCCAACGGTGCACTATATTCGCGTTGGCACCAAGAATACCAACAAACCACCATTGCCAAGTTAATTCTCCAGTTACTGCATAAGCAGCAATCCACATTAGGGAAACTCCTGCCCATCCACTTTTACAGAGATACCAATAACTCCTAGTAGTCATCTTACGAGGGTTTTCATGGTGCCATGTATTAATTTCAATAATTGCCTTGCCTACTATAGGCATATCCTCTTTACCATATCTGTCCATCCACCAGTGAACTAGACCAGTGAGAAAGTCCAAAAGAAAATACAATGCTATCGCCTGAGCAGCGATTAGAATGATTGATAACATCATGTTAGTTGATTAATTTTTGTGCAAGTTAGTACGATTGGATACATTATTCACCAATGTATCTTCTCAATATTCACAAATAACAACCATTAATGCCAGGTAATTGTTTACAACACGTTTTAATAATCTCATATATGACTCAAACATAACTGAGTAACCACGTTTTTTCTTTTTTTTAGGTACATTGTATTGCATAGTACCTATTTATACCCATATCTTTGCATAGAACAATCAACACCTGCAATTTATGAAGCATACTTTTCTCATGGCCCTATTTCTCCCCTTCTTTTCTTTAGCTCAACCAAAAGGAAAAGCAGATGAAATCTATGAAAAATACGAACCTACTCCTCATGTAAGCGGATTTAGCTTTGGTGGCTCATTGCTAAGTGCATTGCCATTAGACTTTGAAATATACCCTGGAGAAAAACTAATACAAACGCTAAATGGGGAAATCAAAAGAATACAATGGCTAATTGTGAACGACGATCGTTACCTATTTAAGGTAACTCAGGAATGGGAAAGTTTCCTTAGTCGCACTAGATACAATATAATTCCTATTCACAACGGAGGTGAGGAAAGTCAGGTGTATATCAGGGGAAGTAAGAATCACTTTGATGAAGCACACTTTTTAATTTCAGAGGAAGAGTTCAGTATTCTAATAACCGCTTATGGGGATTTTTACCTAAATAAAAAACTTAATGAAAATAGATAACACTAAAGCACAAATGAGAAAAGGAATTCTTGAATACTGTATTCTAGAAATTTTGGAATCTTCTGACGCATATGCTTCTGATATTATTGAAACGCTCAAAAAGGCCAAATTAATAGTGGTAGAAGGCACCTTATATCCGCTATTAACGAGACTAAAAAACGCAGGCCTTTTGGAGTATCGATGGGAAGAGAGCAATTCAGGACCACCAAGAAAGTACTATTCACTTTCTAAGTCAGGGAAAGAATTTCAAAAAGATTTAAAAATAACCTGGGAGGAACTCCAAACTGCTGTAAAAATCATCACAAATACCCCAAAGAATCATGAATAAAACAATAAATATCAACCTATCTGGCATCATTTTTTACCTTGATGAAGAAGCTTATAATCTCTTTAACAGGTATTTAATCCAAGTTAAGAACGAATTAGAATCGCAAGAAGGTGGCGAAGAGATCATTGCAGATATAGAGGCAAGAATTGCCGAATTATTTACCATACGATTAGAAAAATCTAGACACCAAGTAATTACAATACATGATATCAATTTCATTTGTGACACTCTAGGATCACCCAAAGAGTTTATGGGGGAAGAAGAACAAAGCAATGAAGCTCATCTAAATGAAGTCAAATCAAAGAAGAGATTATTTAGAAACCCAGACGAAAAAGTCATTGGAGGCGTAAGCAGCGGAATCGCAGCCTATTTTGGCACCAATATGATTTTGATTCGTATTATATTTCTCTTATTCCTACCATTTACAGGAATTGGTATCCTGTTGTATGTTATTCTTTGGGCCGCAATTCCTGAGGCAAAGACTACGGCGCAGAAACTACAAATGAAAGGGGAGCCTGTAAACCTGAGTAACATAAAAAAAAGCGTAACTGATGAGCTTGAAGGCGTCAAAGAAAGATTTGGTCAATTTGGGAAGAATAGTAGCGCGAAGAATAACTCGTTCATCATTTTTTTAAATCGAATAGCAAGTTTTATTCTACAAGTAATCGAAGTCGTTCTCAAGTTCATTTTCAATTTCATCAAAATTGTCCTAATCATTGTTGCAAGCATTACAGGGTTCGTTCTCTTCATGATTTTATTTGGTACAATTGCAGAAACTTGGAATATTAGTGGTTTAAATGTTATTTCAATTAATGGAAACTTATTAGGCCTTAATATCGCTCAAGCTATGCTTGGAAATGGTATTGACTTGAAGCTTTTGCAGGCAGGTACTCTATTAATCTTACTCTTCCCTATTTTAGTTTTAATTACACTTGTGGCCAAAGCGTTAGGTAGACCTCTAACAAAAGCAAAACTTTTTAACGTAATTGGCGGAATTAGCTTCTTAATTGGTTTAGCATTTATAGTATATACAGTAGGACAAGTCGCAACGTCATTTCGAGTGAAAGCTACTGAAATGAAAAAAATACAGCTTAGTGGCCGTGTTTTTGATATTCGAGCTGATATATTGGAACGTAATGAAGGGTTTTTATTCGAATTAAATGACGATCGACTAAGAATTGAAAATATAGAGCTCCAAATAAAGGAGTCTAAAGATTCTACGGCAAGTCTTATTTTGAAACATAGGGCTAAAGGAAAGAGTAACTCTTTTGCACGTCAACGCGCTCGTCTATTTGATTATCCAATTGACCAAACCGGCGAAATATTGAGTCTAAGCGAATACTTTTCAGTCCCAAAAGAAGCTTTATATAGAGGTCAAGCTTTAAAGGTAACATTATACCTACCCCCTGGTTCAGAAATATTTATGGATCCAAGTATTGAAAACTTAATCTTTAATATTGAAAATGCACATGATATGTTGGACGAAAATATGTTGGGACATACTTGGAAAATGACTGAAGATGGTCTTTTATGCGCCGATTGTGAAGCAATTGATTACTTCAGCGGTAGTGATGTTAATGGGATTATGAAGGACAAAGAAGGGAAAGAAGAGAAAGAAGAATCTTCGGGAATGCAGCGTAAAATAAAAGAACTTGAATCAGAGATTAAGCGCTTGAAAAGTGAATGAACCTAAAGCTCTACTTGAATTTTTAGAGCCGACTCTTTGGAGTCGGCTTTTTAATAAATCAGATTTAGTGCACCAAAAAACACAAGCAATGAAATCCAAATCCAACTACTCAATGGGTTTTTAGCAGTTCCATTAGCTGTAACTCCAGCAAATAGTGCACTGCAAAAGAACCAGGCCAAGTAATTTTCTAACGGAACTTCTGACTCCGTCCACTGCCAAAAATTAAGTTTAATTGCGACCGGTTCAATGAGAAAGTCTAAACTGACCATGGACAAACCAGTAAAAATGCTTTTGTAAAATTTAGAGGACGTGAAGTAATCCAATAAATCGTAAGCTGAACGAATGAGCACCCACCATAAAACACCTATCATGAGCGGTGTGCCAAAAAAACCTGGCCCAAGTATGCTACTGTAGGTATATTCTCCAAAAGGAAGTCCCGTATTAGTGCCTATTAATTCAACAAACCAACCCATTAAAGCTGGCATGAAATATAGAGCTAAGGACTTTGGAACTTCAGATGCAAAGAAGTAAAGTAACGCAAGTATGAACAGATTAACGGGCGTTAAGAAAACATAGGTGTCACGCCAATCTCCTCCGAGTAATACCACGCCAACAGTATGAATGATTAAAAGTAACCAGCCGCCGTAGGTCCTAATTAGTTGTTGTATTTGTTCTTTATTCATGAATGTCTTCAATACACCAATTTGCAGCTAATTTACCACTCAATAAGCACAATGGAATTCCTCCGCCAGGATGCGCACTTCCTCCACAAAAATAGAGTCCTTTATATCCGCTTAACTTTTTATTTGGGTGCCTAAGAAAGGCGGCTTTTCGATCATTTGAGCTCGTGCCGTAAAGCGCTCCTCCCTTGCTTGAGGTTAACTGTTCAATCATCATAGGATTCAAAATACGTTCCGTTGAAACGTGCTGTCTCAAATTGACCTTTAACTCTGCAGATAATCTATCAAGAACATTATCCCTTAGGTCGTTGGTGATTTTTTCCCAATCTTGCCCTTCATTCGCAGGCACATTAATCATCACGAACCAATTCTCACATCCCGCAGGGGCGTCTGCTGTTTCTATCTTACTTGAGATATTCACATAAATTGTCGGATCTATCCAAAAGTTTGAATTATTCTCTATTTGTTCGAATTCTTGCTTATAATCCTTAGAAAAGAAAATGTTGTGCAGATCTAATTGGTCGAAATCACGATTTATTCCCCAATAAAAAATAAGAGCGCTTGTACTTGGGTCTTGAGCTAAAGTTTTTTTGGGCCGCTTAATTTTTTTATCGAGTAAATGTTGATAGGCAAAATGAACATCAGTATTTAGAATAATCGCATCATAGAACTTCTTTCTACCGCAAACAAATAGGGCATTAATTATTTTACCGTCAGAACAAACCTCTTCTACATTTTGGTTTAAATGAATATTGACTCCTACTTCGCGCGCAAGCGAGGTTAAACTTTTTGCGATTTCATGCATACCACCAATAGGCAGGAAAGTGCCTTTACCGTGTTCAAGATGATTTATCATTTGCATTATTCCAGGTGTCTTATAGGGCGACGAACCATTATAGGTAGCATATCTATTGAACAACTGCACCAATTCTTCGTCTTGGAAATATTGCTTATTTACATCATTCAATGTGCTAAACAAACCAAGCCTAAGGATTGAGCCCAGAACCTTGAATACTCGTGAATCTAAAAAGGTTTTGAAACGATGAAGGCTTTGTTGAAGAAAAAAAGGTTCCGTAAGCTCATATTTTTTTTTGGAATCATTGAAATATGCTTCGGCGGACAATGCAGCACCTAGTCCGAAACTAGATTCTATTGCCTTAATGTTGTGTTCCATATTTGATTTGAGAACCAACTCCTTACCATTTTGCCAGAAATATTTACAAGCAGTGCTGTGTTGTGTATAATTGAAATAATCCCTAGGGTTTTTGCCAGATAATTCAAAAACCTCATCTACTAAGTGCGGAAGGGTAAACAAGGACGGACCGGCATCAAATCGAAATCCATCTTGCTCATAAACAGTCATTTTACCCCCCGTATAGGGGTTTTTCTCGAATAGGTCTACGTGGAACCCCTCGTTTGCCAACCTTATTGACGAGGCTAGTCCTGCTAACCCAGCTCCTACAACAGCGACTTTCTTTCTAGACATATGCACTTTAGGTATTTATTTTAAACATCACGAAAGCAAATTTGTTGAGAGTGAATGGGAAATAAGCTGTACAAAGCTGCACTTGGATTCATTTCAGTAGCCTTATTATTGAGTATTCTGTGGCCTTACAATCATAAATTAATTGATTTTGATGTAGAACCAGACTTTGCTGTATTAGAAAGTGATGAGATATACTTCAATAATACTCGAATAGTACATTACCGGACTACTGAAAATGAAGATTTAACTGCGGCTGGGTTTAAGTTGCACCGAATGACTAAAATCTTGGAAGACAGTTCTAGTTCTCACTTCAATTTCGCCATAATCAATCACTGGAGAGAGGATCGCGCCTACATTGTGGCAGAGCCAAACAATAGATTTGTTTTATCCGATACAGTTTCTGTGGCTATTGGTGATACTTTGCTGACATTACCTCTAGACCATATGGACTATAAGGATCATTATGCTTTTGCTACTGAAATTTTCAAACGAAGTTTGACCTATGATCTTCCTTATCTCATTGAAGGTAAAGACTCGATTTTTTTATTTGGGACAAAACCCAACGCCAAAACGAATCAAGTTATTTTGAAAGATTATTTCCGACTCATAGGGAGATTCAGATAATCTAATTTTTGACTTTTTCTTTGGCCCTAATACTTAACAGCTGCACAATCAGTGCAAAACCAACAGAGCAGTAAACATATGGCTTAGGGATCTCAACATGTGCACTTTCGGCGATTAGCACTGTTCCAATCAATATTAAAAAAGACAACGCTAGAATTTGAAGAGAAATATGTTTCTTGATATATCTGCTAATTGGTTCTGCGAACGACAACATTACCAACATTGATATGACCACAGCAGTAATCATCACTCCTATATTTTCCGTCATTCCTATGGCCGTAAGAACACTGTCGAAACTAAAAACTATATCCAGCAGGCCTATTTGAATTATTGCACTTACAACACTTGTAGCCTTCGAATTTTCCTTCTTTTCTTTTCCCTCTGTCTTATGCACAATTTCTATTGATGCTTTTGACAATAGGAAAATACCACCCAAAAATAGTATGGCATCACGACCACTAACTGCATGTTCTAAAACAGTAAACAAAGGCGCCGTTAAGCCAATAATCCAAGTTATGCCCAACAACATTATCACCCTAAAAACTAATGCCAAAATTAATCCCAATCTACGCGTCATTGGTTGTTTGGAGGCCTCTAAATCCTGCGTGATAAGAGAAATAAATATAATGTTGTCTATTCCTAAAACGATCTCCAGTAAGGTGAGAGTAAATAATGAAATAAAGCCGGATAAACTGAATATAGATTCGAAAAGCATATTAATAACAATGTTTTGTGGTAGTAGAGCAATACTCGCTTATTTAACGATATTTGGAATATGACCGATAAAGAGAAAATTGCTCATTTAGAAGATAAAATTAAAAATCTTCACGAAGGATATCGCAAACAGCTTTTAAATCTTGAAAAATTTAAATCTATTGTGACGAATTTGAATTTAGGGCTTTTGGTCGTTGATAATGATGATTTCATCACCAAAGCATTTCCTAGTTTTCAAACATTGACTGGATATTCTGAAAGTGACTTAATTGGGAGACGAGCAAGTGAAATGTTTCTTCGTAAAGGAGATGTTATTTCTAACTTACAAGTTAAAGAGCAACAATTACTGCGGGAAAAAGATGAATCTAGTGTATATGAAATTCCCATTGCTACAAAAAACGGCGAAGAAATTTGGGTGACCATCTCTGGGGCACCTTTGTATGACAAAGATGGAATTAAAATTGGCTCCATTGGCATCCATCTTGATATCACAAGACAGAAGCGATTGCAAAAATCACTTCAGAAAGCTCGTGAACAGAGTGATCGTTCCAAACGAGCAGAAGAACGTTTTTTAGCTAAAATGTCTCATGAAATAAGAACTCCTCTGAATGCCGTTATTGGCATGTCGTATCTTCTTAATGAAACCGTGATGAACCAAGAACAAGAGGAGTTTGTAGAAGTAATATCTAGGTCCAGTAACCTATTATTGAATCTTATCAACGATATACTCGATTATAGCAAGGTTAACTCAGGACAAATTCAGGTTAGACAAAGTCCAACAGATTTAGATGTTATGCTTACTGATTTAGCACAAACCTTCAGGCTGAAAGCACAGGGAGGGTCCGTTAAAATCAATACAAGATTAGAAATCGATGATTCACTTGTTCTAACCGATGAAACTCTGTTAAATCAGGTGTTTATGAATCTTTTGAGTAATGCAGAAAAATTCACCAAAAATGGAGAAATATGCATTGAAACCAAGTTATTGTCCGAATTGGATGATATCCTGACCTATCAATTTTCCGTTATTGATACTGGAACAGGAATAGCACCAGAGCGACTTGATGCCATATTTCAAGAATTTGTTCAGGAAGACGGAGTATTCCTAAAGAGTAGCGATGGTACGGGTCTTGGGTTGGCAATAACTAAGAGAATTGTTGAAATATTAGAGGGTAAAATATGGGCAGAGAGCACCTTAAAATCAGGGTCTACTTTTCATGTGGTACTTCCCTTTGCAAGGATTCCGAAAGTCAAAACAGAAAAAGTAAAACCTACTAAAACACAAGTCAAAGAGGGAACTAATCATATTCTTACTTCATTGAGTGTACTCATTGCAGAAGATAATACTATGAATCAAACCTATATTGGGCGTATTTTAGATAAAACAGGGGTTTACTATGAAATTGTAGAAAACGGTCTTCAAGCGCAAAAAATTTGTAATCGTCAAAAATTCGATGTGATTTTCATGGATCTTTTTATGCCTGTGATAGACGGGTTTGAAGCAACCGAATACCTACGCCAAAACGGTAATATCAATCAAGACACTCCTATTTTTGCTTTGACCTCAACTGCTGTGGTTCAACATAAAAAGAGAGCGCACCAAGCAGGAATGAACGGATTTATAAGTAAACCTTTTCATCCAAGCAAAATCAAGCAAGTTTTATCGGAAATCTCAAAGAATAGCGAACTTATATCTCAAGAACATTTTACGGAGGATCCCGATATATTCAATTTTCATAAAGCATTTGATCAACATGCACTACAAACGTATTATGACGATAATTTAAAGTATGCTTCAGAGATTTTTCAAATATTCATTGTGCAATTGGACGAGTCCGTACCCATTCTCTCAGAGGCTTTAAAACAAGAACAAACAAAGAAGGTGAGAAAAATCGTCCATAAACTAAAACCCACTTTTACTATGGTGGGGTTTCCAAAGATTACTGCCTTTTTTGAATCCTGGGAGAATGAGTTATATAAAGGATTGAGTAATGAACATTCCATGCTCAAATGGAATACCATACAGAAGGAAATTAAAACTATTAATAGATTGGTGAAACAAGAGATAAAAAAAATGAAACCTTTTATAAATGACTCTGAGTAAATCACTTCCTAACTGATCGTTCCCAAGCGCCTCCCTGTGAACCATTGATAAAGCGCTGAAAACCAATAATTACGGCGAAATTCATTAACACAAAATAGTATAATGCTAAAATAGGGCCTGGTAGGACCTTATCTCTAAACTGATGAGCTATAAGCGCAGTAAAGTAAAATGCGCTCTGCGCAATAAATAAAATTACTAAAAACGGTTCATTTGAAGTTAATGCAAATGCGTTAAGCAGATAAAGTATAGGTAAAGCAAATGCTGTTATACTCCAACGAAGAACACGATGAGAAATATACATCCACGCTTGAATTGGCCGTCTAAATATATTTAACATAAAAAACAGACGACTCATAGATTGCCAACCCCCAGCAGCTATTCTGATTTTCCGTTTAAGTTCTTCTTCTACATTGATTGAACTTGTTTCCTCCGCCTTCGCTAGAGGTTCATATACCATTATATACCCTTTTTTTAGAACATTGAAACTTTGCATGAAATCATCCAAGATGGTATCCTCAGGCAAATCCAAAACTAATTCTGATCTAAAACTGACTAATTCGCCAGCGGCTCCCATGAGACTATTAAAATTACTATCTGCATTTTTTATTAAGTTTTCGTATTTCCAATACAATCCTTCACCCTTGCTTTCTGCTGAATCTTTCTTCTTCACTATGATCCCCTTTGCTCCGCTAACCCCTCCAACCTTTGGCTCTGCGTAATGCTTAATCAATTGCTTTAAGGCACTACTTGACACAATTGTATTTGCGTCATTAAAGACTATGATATCGCCATTTGCGAATTTCTTAGCCCTGTTTTCCGCGGCGGCCTTACCTCCTCTTCTATTCTGATGCAGTACCTGTATGTACTCATAATTCTTGGCAATATTGGGAGTTTGGTCTGTAGAACCATCTGTGATAATGATTATTTCAAGTTTGTCTTTGGGGTAATCTAAAGCTAAAAGGTTCTCAATTTTACTTGAGATTATTGCCTCTTCGTTAAAGCATGGAACAATCCAAGTAACAGATGGTCTTGAATGCACATCTACTCTCCTAGTCTGCGGAAACAACTTTGCCAGTATTACTATTAATACAGGGTATCCCAAATACGTGTAGCATACCAATGCAGTCAGTACAATTATTAATTGGAACATGACTTCTGATATTCTAATAAATATTCTTCAGTGGTATTTGACCAGCTATATTTCTTTGCAATTGAAATGCCCTTTTCAAATAATTCTAAAGTAGGATTTTTATCGACTATACAACCGTTTAAGCCATGTAGTACTGCATTGACATAGATTGTATTTAGGCGCATTGCAGCAACTTGAGCAACTCCTAAAGAACTTACCAAAGCATATTTTTTTTTCAATTTCAACCAATAAAAGAAGCTGGATATTCAAATTAATTACGCAGAGATTTATTCCATGAGTGTTATAAGTGAAAATACGCTGAGCTTGAATGGTAACTCTCATACAACTGGATGTATTACTCCTCGCATGGCACCTCTATATAACGGTACTAATAAAGAAAATTTTCCCTTCAATACGTAATCTAACGTATCTCTTAAAAGAACAAAAGATAATAAGTAAAGTACTGTGATATATGTATAAGAGGTATTGCGTCTTCTCGCAAATAATATTCTATTTCTAAA
>MDSX01094634.1_pt1 | contig 11023 bp, 8 predicted proteins | sample 811141 | NCBI WGS metagenome assembly MDSX01 (sample SAMN05326642, study PRJNA326480) | marine metagenome | isolation source: seawater | place: Atlantic Ocean: South East | collected 2010
TACAGAGCTAAATTAATCAATCAAGAAAAAAAGAAGTTTTCATAACGACTTCAACTATAATAGTGAGCACCCGCCCTTAACAACTATAAGTCGGAGGAAATTTTATAATTGCTGGGCAAAGTTACATTTATTATAAGAAAACATTATTGAATTGGATGGGATACTTTTGGAGGGACCCAAAGCTCAAGCTCAGCCTTTGCCTTTACTGCCTTAGGAGCTGTAGTCCATCCCATCAGCTGATAAACCCCCACAACAGTCTCTCCACCATGTGTTGTCATCTCTAGATGAACAAAATCGCCTTCTTCATCGATCTGTAAAATTTTTCCATCGATCATCATGAACTCCACCAATTAACAACATAAATCCGACCCCCACGGATATGGGGTCTTAAATATTTTTAACAAGGTCGAGAAGAGAGATTTAGAAATAATATAAAGAAGCAAGAAAAATCAATTTTAGCTTAAATAGTAATAAAAAAATTCTCTGTTAATTTTTTTATTTAACTTAGTTTATTTAGGAAATTGCTTATAATATCAAAACCATAAAGAATTCCCAAACCTCCGATAAGGATTAAAAGCAACCATAGTGCCGCTTTTGCCGCCACAATCAGGTCCTTACTGCGAGTATCTTTAGCAGACTTTTTTGACGGGGAGTTTCTTTTTATTGGAGATAGAACGGGCTTGTCTTCTTGGGCGCTTTTTTTAGCTTTTATCTTAACGGTTGTATTAAAAATGGTGGCCTCCTTTGAGCCACCAGTTTTAGCATCATAAACCTCACTTATTACTTTCGATCCCTCTATATGTGGATCTGCGTAAAGAGCCCTTGCCGCCTCAAGGGCCTCCTCCCGGTCAGGGTAAATCGTGTCGGTTTGCCACTCTCCACCTTTAAGGCTTAACACCTCGTACGTCGTCTCTTTGGACATTACACATTACCGCTCTGGTGAAGTAAAAATAATTCACAACATTGTGTCTATTCGCGTAATGCTTATATAGCAACAGAAAAACGCCGTCATCTCTTACAGTTCTTTTCAAAAATATTAGGAAAAGAAGGGCGGCAGAGATACTGGCGCCCAAAGTTTTTCCTGTTAGTCACGATTTCCAAAAAGGCTCAGGAGCATTATGAAAAGATTTATAAAATCTAAGTAAAGTCGCAAAGCACCATAAATCGACTTCTTTGCTTGTGTCTCAGAGTCATCGCCTTCCCAATATTCATTTTTAATTGACTGCGTATCATATGCGGTAAGTCCGGCAAACACTAAAACACCTACAACCGAAATTCCAAACTGCAACATTGATGACGCCAGGAAAATATTTACAACTGAGGCTATTAAAATACCAATCAGTCCCATAAAGAGGAACGACCCCATTCCAGTGAGATCTTTCTTTGTGGTGTAGCCATATAGACTTGTTCCTGCAAACATACCCGCGGCAATAAAAAATACTCGCGTTATACTTTCTCCCGTATATACCAAGAAGATACTAGATAATGAGAGGCCCATTAGAGCAGCATAAATCCAAAAAACTGTTTGCGCAGTAGATGAGGCCATAGACTGTATCTTAGCAGCAAATAGAAAAACCATACCTATTGGCGCGAGCATAATTACCCATTTTAAAGGAGATACGTAAATAGCATAACCAAAACCTGTTAATTGGCCACCTTGGATTGCCAAAAAGGATGCGCCCAGAGCTATTAGGCCAGTAATGGCCAATCCAATTGTCATATGGTTATAAACACCAAGCATATATTGGCGTAATCCCATATCAACCTGAGCATCTGCGGCTTGCGTTCGTGACATCATACGCGGATCTAAAGCCATCATTTAACCTTTCTAAAGCTTACAACTACCCTACTATATAGACAGTTAGTAAATTAAATTCAACGGGATTAACATATTAGTATGGTGATTTTGGCTAATTTTAATCTGTTTGAATCATAACTGAACAGTCTCTAGAGTGTCTGGAACTCTGTCTCGCTTTTTTAATCTTAAACTCTCGGATTTCAATTGCCCACATGCGGCTAGAATATCACTTCCTCTTGGAGAACGCACTGGAGATGGATAGCCTGCAGCCATAACAACTTCTGAAAATTCTTGAATTTGAAGTGCATCCGAACACTCATAAGGCGACCCCGGCCACGGATTGAAAGGAATTAAATTTATTTTAGCAGGGATCCCATCCATTAATGCCACCAATGCTCTCGCGTCCTTTAGGCTATCATTTAAGCCTTTTAACATTACATATTCAAAAGTAATACGCCGGGCATTATTAACACCTGGATAGGTCCGACAAGCATTTAACAATTCTTTTATGGGATATTTTTTGTTTATAGGAACCAGAATATCTCTGATTGGATTAGTCACCGCATGTAATGAAATAGCCAAATTAACATCAGTTTCCAGACCACATCTATGGATTTCAGGCACAATACCAGATGTCGAAAGAGTTATTCGTCTCTTAGAAATCGAAATACCCTCATTATCCATAATTATTTTAAGTGCTTTAATGACATTGTCTAAGTTATATAAAGGCTCCCCCATACCCATCAAAACAATATTCGTAATTGGCCGGCCTGGCTGCGCCGATGGCCAGGCTTTAAGAGAATCCATTGCCGTTAACACTTGTCCAACTAATTCTTGTGGCGTCAAGTTTCTGACCAGCCTTTGGGTTCCCGTATGACAGAATGAACATGTTAGGGTGCACCCTATCTGGGAGGATATGCAAAGTGTGCCACGGTCCTTTTCTGGGATGTAGACCGTTTCCGCTTCGGCCCCATCAGCAAACCTTAACAACCATTTAATAGTGCCATCATCACTTTTTTGTTCTTGCGAAATATGAGGTCTCGATAATTCGTAACTTTGACACAATTCGGCACGGATTGTCTTAGACAGAGTAGTCATTTCAGAGAAATCTATCTTACCTTTATGATAAATCCAGTGCCAAATTTGCCCCGCACGAAACTTCGCAAGCCCAGCGCCTGTAAGAATTTCTTCCAATTCTGGCCTAGTTAAACCTACTAAATTTACTTTGGGCTTTATATCCTCAACGTACGATGTATTTATTATTTGCATGCCTTATCAATTCTTTTTTTCACAGCCGTAAAACCAGACAATGAATATGTATCTGTAGTTTTTGTGCCTCGGCTAGAGGTCCCGATTACGGTCATTCGGTTTCCATTCTTCATTGCTTTTACAAGCTTCGCATCTACTGAAGGTTCACGCGACCATGCCCCATCCTGTTGCGTGAAAAGATCAAAAGTCTTCTTGTTAATTTTTACTTTAACACTACTATTTTTCTTGTAATTGTAGCCTGCTATAAAATTAACCTCACCTTTAATATTTTCAGCCGGCCTATTTGTCACTAACGCATAAGGTTGGCCCCGGTTTTTTTTCTTATACCTTCCCTTTTGCTTCTTGGGAGCACTAGCAATATAACAAATCTTTCCTTTTTCTCCCGCAAATACATAAGCAGCCCAATCACGTTTTTCATAAATCTTTTTAGGTTCTGCAGCGATTGTGTAAGGTATGAATACAATTAAAACTGCACAAATAAGGAACCCAATAGAGGTAAATTTTTTCATATAACCAAATCTCTAGTTAACATTAAAAATGAATGACACGAAAGCTATGTTAGTTTAACGCTCGGCCACGCTATGGGTGTTACTAGCACATTTTTTTTTACAAAAGTAGCAAAGAAGTGAATAAAAACCTCAATAGATGAAGCCAAATACACGGTATTCTTTAAGCTCAAACAGGAAACAAAACATCCAGTCTTTTAGCCAGTGCTCTAGACTGTTCTGTCGGCATCGTAGTTAAGGGAGGTCGGACCCGCAACCAAGACGATGAAGATTTACGATGAGAAATCAGTGCTTTAACCGCCGGAAAAATAGGATAATTAATCAGTTCTTCAATCAAAATTGGTAGGTTTGGCTGTTCAATTCCGTCATGAACAATCGCTGTTATTATATCTGGGATAAAATTGGCAGTGCCAGCGATAGCGCCAGTTGCTCCAACCCTCATAGCCCTCTCTAATTGCCCTTCATGTCCGACAAGTATTTTCAACCGTCCTCGATTTTTTATAAGTTGGCTAGTATGCGCCCAGTTTCCAGAACTATCTTTAACACCAGAAACTATCTCAGGAAATGCATCTGAGAGTCGCAATACGAGTTCTAAACTTAACTCTACCTGAGTTAAGGCTGGGATATGATATAAGATGACCTGCCCTGTACTAGAACCCGCTGCTTCCAAAGTTTCACTAAACCAACGATAAAGGCCTTCATCATCAACTCCTTTGTAAAAGAACGGAGGTGCTAGCAACACGTGCCCACAGCCCAAAGAGAAAGCACTAAGGATAGCTTTGCCTGCCGACTGAGAGCTAAGTCCAAACACACCAGCCCCAAGATTTTGAGGTTTAATACCGGCCTTACTACATTTTTCTATTGTACTGTTGCGTTCTAAGCTGGAAAAACTGGCTCCCTCGCCCGTCGATCCAAAAAGCGTCAAAAAGTCTAACTTGCGTGAGAGTAAATATTTCAAGTGAGTAATTAATAGTGAGTTATCGATCGTAAAGTCTAGGTTTAAAGGAGTTGACACGGCAGCTCCTGCTATAAGTTTTGTATCCATAATGATTTCCTCTTTACTGATTAGAGGGTGGCGATATTTTTCAGGCCAGTAGGTGAAATAGTTAAATAAAAAATATTAAGTTTAGAATAAAGTTTACTGCACCTGGTTTTTAAATACTAGCTCTCCAAGTTGGTCTGTTATTGAGTTTCGGCTTGGTCGCCATAAACCTCGCTCTTTTGCTTCCGCAAGACGTTCTAATATATCAGTCAAAGCTGCTGGGTTATGTTGCCCCAGAAAATCCCGAACATTCAGATCTTCGATATAAGCCTCAAAAACTGAGTCAAAATGATGGTTCGCAACGCATTGGGATGTTGCAGCAAATGCAAATAAATAATCTACCGTTGCAGCTAATTCAAAACCCCCTTTGTATCCATGACGCATCACACCCTTTATCCATTTCGGGTTTGTAGCCCTTCCTCGCACTACCCGTCCAATCTCATCCTCAAGCGTTCGCACTTTGGGAGATTCTGGTCTTGAGTGATCTCCATGATAAATAGTCGGTTGCTTTCCAGAGAAATGTCTAACGGCGGCACTTAAACCACCCTGAAACTGATAATAATCGTCAGAGTCAAGAATGTCATGTTCGCGGTTGTCTTGATTATGTAAAACAACTTGAACCGTCTCTAAACGAGACCGGAACAGTTCCTGTTCTGACTTACCGTACATATTGGATCCGTAAGCAAAACTACCCCAATGAACGTATGTTTCAGCAAAGTCAGAATCCGTATCCCAAATGCCCTCATCTATCAGTGCCTGCATCCCAGCTCCGTAGGTTCCTGGCTTAGATCCAAAAACCCGCGTGGCTGCCCGCCTCAATGCTGTTTCTTCATCAATATTATTATTGAGCATCTTTTCAACTTCACCTTTGAAAGTCCATGCTAAGGGGTTCATATCCTTCGGTTCATCAAGAGCGGCAACAGCTCTAATTGCTGAGTCTAGTAAATCTATTTGATATGGAAATGCATCACGAAAAAAGCCAGACACACGAAATGTAATATCTACTCTAGGTCTATCGAGCACAGTCAGAGGCATAATATTAAATCCTGTCACACGACCTGAAATTGGTTCCCATTCTGGGCTAACACCCAAAAAAGCCAAAGCTTGAGCAATATCATCGCCACCAGTCCTCATATTAGCGGTACCCCAAGCAGATAATGCAATAGTCTTAGGCCACTCCCCATTATCCTGGAGATGCTTATCGAGCACTAACCCAGCTGACTTCCATCCTAGTTGCCAGGCAGTTGGCGTTGGTATTGACCGTGTGTCTACCGAATAAAAGTTTCGTCCTGTTGGTAATACATCTAAGCGACCCCGAGTAGGAGCACCCGATGGTCCTGGCGCGACAAATTTCCCCTCCAATGCATCGCAAATACTCTGTAATTCAGAACTTCCACTCAATAAAACCGATGGTTTTATAGTGTTTTCGAGAAATTCCATTACTTTGCTTGTCTTCAACCATGCCAGATCTAAACCCACAGTCCCTGAAACAATTGCTTTTGCAAGTAATTCTAATCGCTCGACGGTATCACCATTGCTCCTCCAGGAAGCAGCAGGTAAAATATTTACTAACTGTTTGGGTCTTGGTCCCGCCCAGGCTTTAGACATTACACAATCTAGAGGATCAAATTCCAACAACCCAAGGTCGATACCCAAGGCCCTTATTAGAGAAATATTTTTATCTCCTAGACCAGGGCGCGGTACTCTCAACAGGGCAACCAAAAAGTTGTCCAATAGATCACCATCCGGGCTTTCTCCTAAAATATGAAGACCGTCCCTAATTTGCATTTCTTTTAAATCACAAAGGTAGGCATCTAATTTCTGTAGTTTTTGAGAGAAGGCGTCACTTTGTCTTATGTCGCAATCAATATCTATTTTTAATGTTTGTGCCTGATCAATTATTTTCTCAGATAATATCTGTGCTCGCGGTGGATCTAAATTTATTGCCTGGTAATATTCGTCTAGTAAATTCTCTAAATCAGTTAACCGGTCATAAGTTTCGGCCCGAGCCAGGGGAGGAGTTAAATGATCGATGATCGTTGCAGCAGACCGCCGTTTAGCCTGTGTGCCCTCACCCGGGTCATTGACAATAAATGGATAAATTAACGGGGTGGGTCCAAGACTAGCCTCTGGATAGCAATCTTCTGATAATGCGGTAGATTTTCCTGGAAGCCATTCAAGATTACCATGCTTCCCTAGATGTACTATCGCATGCGCTTTAAATGATTTTCTCAACCAAGCATAAAAAGCCATATAGCCATGCGGAGGCACAAGTGCTTGGTCATGATAAGTGGATTTTGGGTCAATGTTATATCCTCTAGCCGGCTGGATACCCACGACAACGTTACCAAAAATATGTATCGAGAGAACAAAATCACTCCCAATGACAAATGGATCATTTTGCACACTGCCCCAGCGACCTTCTATTTCTGTTTGCATTATGACAGATAATTCAGAAAAAAAATCTAAGTAATCGGCAAGTGAAATCCTGACTTGGCTTAATCTAGTCTTCGTTTCTTTTATGTTGTTCGTTGGTCCATCAAGAAGTTGATGCATTAGAGACGTAATATTGGAAGGCACATTATTTATCTTATACTCACGCTTCTCCATTAACCGCATGAGGTTTAGCAGGCTCGCAGGTACGTCTAACCCTACTCCGTTTCCAATTCGGCTATCTTTATTTGGGTAGTTACTTAAAACAATAGCTACTCTTTTTTGATTTTCGGGTATTGAGCTTAATATTACCCAGTTTTTAGCTAACTGACAGGTGAATGCCACCCTTTCTAAATCAGGTTCGTGGGATACAATTGTACATTCAGTACAGGAGTCATAGCTGGCGTCAGATTTGAAGGATATTGCTCTAGATATTAATCTACCATCGACCTCAGGCAAGGCTACATTCATAGCAATATCTCGAGATGACAGTCCTGAATCCGATTCTTTCCAAGTTTTTCTATTATTCCCAGATAAGATTATTTGAAAAACTGGGCAATTCGCCTCCTCAAATGGAAAAATTTTGCCTGTAAAACCTGGCTTAGAAGAAGCAAAACTCGTGGAGTTCAATATAGCTTTTATTTCTTGGCCATTTATTGTGGTTTGAACTAATTTAGCAGAAAAATCATCTTTTAAGCTCGACACATAAATTGGCAGCGCATTGATTTCCAGATCATTTAACTGACTAATTATTGCATTTATGGGTTCCAAGTTACCAGCTTGCATTAAGGCTCTGTAAAACGTGACCATTATTGTCGGGCGCTTAGGCTGCCAATACTTTTGTAAGTCCGTTAAACTGGGTAGATCCATCAAAGGCCAATAGAACCCTGCCTTTAATAGGAGAGCTGGTTCTTTCCATAGCACCTCTTTCCCTAAAATACAGTTAGCATATTTTAATAAATTGAACGCATTATCCACACCACTATGAGTGAAATACATCCAGAACCTGTTGACTATCTCTGAGGATAAAGTGGAGTGCCCCATCAACTCCGGGTCCGACTTATCGTCTCCGGGGACTACAACAAGTTTAATACCGTATTCTATTGCAATTGCTCTAACTTCACTCAAGCCATAGGGCCAATAACTAGTGCCGCCTATTAGCCGTACAACGATCATACGAGCGTTTCTTAAAATTTTTTCTACATATAAATCAATCGATAGATTATGATTTAGTCGCAGAATATTAGCCAAACGAAGTGACAAACTCCCATCAGTCATTCGGTTTTGTGCAGCCGATAAACATGCAAGATCGCTATCTGCAGCCGATAAAATTACAATGTCACCAGGTGTTTGCAAAAGGTCGACAGCCTCTTCGCCATCAGAAATAACCCCAGTTGTGGAAGCAAGTAAATGCATAACCTTTATCTTAAGCTGCTAAAGTATCCATGACGCTTTTCTTGTTTAACCCCTTTATCCCAATCACAACTAATTTTGAATAGCGTTCAGAGCTTTGCGGCCAATATTTATCAAAATAAGTTTCAATCCGAGTCCCAACAGCTTGGATTGCAAGCCGCATGGGTTTGTTTTCGATAGATAAAAACCCCTTAACTCTCAAAATATCATGTTGATCTATTGCTGTACTTAGTTTTACCAGAAACGCTTCTTCTAATTGATCTCCTTCGAGATCAATAATAAAGCTATCAAAGTCTTCATGATCATGATCATCCGATGTCTCATGATGAGAAGGTCTAGTTTCCAGATCAAATTCCGCCTCCAGTCCTAGACCCAACAATATCGAAGCGTCAATTCGTCCATAGCTTGCGCGTAATGATTTAACTCTAGACCTTTGATGTTTAGCTACCTGACTTTCAATCTGCCCCCATGTCTCATCGGGTATTAATTCCGCTTTATTATATATAATAATATCGGCAGATTGAAGTTGCTCCTCAAAAAGCTCCTCTAGAGGGCTCTCATGATCCAGGGAGCCATCTGCCTCCCTTTGCGCTTGAACAGCCATTGGATCATTTGCAAATAACCCCTCAGCCACTGCCATTGAGTCGATTACAGCAATAACCCCATCAACAGTTGCTCGAGTACTTACTTCTGGCCAACTAAAGGCCTTTAGCAGGGGTTTTGGTAGAGCCAAACCCGAAGTTTCAATAATTATATGATCGGGCGGGTTAGGTTTATCTAATAGTAATTGCATTGTTGGTAGAAAATCATCCGCAACCGTGCAGCAAATGCAGCCATTTGCCAATTCAACTATATCGCCTTCACTACAATTCTCTATGCCACAACCCAACAAAAGCTCTTTATCAACGCCTAAATCTCCAAACTCATTAATTATAAATGCTAACTGCAGACCATTAGCGGTCGCTATTAAATGCTGTATCAGACTAGTTTTTCCAGAACCAAGAAAGCCAGTAATAACGGTTGCAGGTATCTTTCGAAGAGGTTGTTGTTTTTTTATAATACTCATTAAGCACTCCAGAAACGTAAGCAGAACAAAAGCTCGCCACCTCGCGGAGTCCCCGCATTCTAGAATCACCCCGACCTAGAATTGGTAACGATACCATTGGTAGGTCTCCTGGCTCACGGGTCGTCGCTATTAAGCCAACCTTCCCAAGCTATATATACAATTAGCCCAGTGGCAATTAAGACTTAACACTCACCGCTTACAGTTGCGGGGGCAGCCGCAGAATTATAACTGCGTTCCCTTTTAATCCCAAAATAGGAACCATTGATAGGCACATTTGACAAGACAAGGCAGGCATAAGTCAAGTAGTCTTGTTAGTTATGAGAATTCGTGACAAAACAAACTCATTACGCTGGTTCCTACGGTGGCCAAATGTTAGGACAGCCAGCGAGTTAAACTTGTGAATGAGTAAATGTCTACTCAACCAAACTGCCTAGGCAAATATTTTAGACTACTTCTTCAACGAAACCTGAAGAGATATTTTGGTAGTTCCAACGATCGATAAAAATGAAACAGAAAAACTTTGTTGATACCTTATATGGACCGAATCGTACCTGGCTTATTGCTAGTATCCTAACCGCAATAGCCATAGCTTCACCAATAGTTGCTATTATATGGGTCGCTATATCGCCAGATGAGAATGTATGGTCGCACTTGGCAACATCGGTTCTTCCAACATATATATTCAATTCTGTTATTTTAATGATGGGTGTAGGCACCTGTGTTGCAATTATTGGAACCGGAACAGCGTGGCTTATCGCCATGTATAAGTTCCCAGGATCAAACTTTTTTGCTTGGATGCTCATCTTGCCCATGGCTATGCCGGCGTATGTAGTTGCGTATGTGTACACCGATTTTCTTGAGTTTTCAGGGCCACTGCAGACCCTTTTGAGAATTACTTTTGATTGGAGGACCTCTCAAGACTACTGGTTCCCAGAAATCCGCAGCGCAGGAGGAGCAATCACTGTATTAAGTCTCGTTTTGTATCCATACGTCTATGCGCTAACAAGGGCTGCATTTTTAGAACAATCGGTGTCATCTGTAGAGGCAGGGAGAACACTAGGTCGAACAGCTTTCCAGAATTTTGTATATATATCCATACCATTGGCAAGACCAGCGATAGTGGTCGGTGTAACGTTGGCATTAATGGAAACATTGAGTGACTTTGGAACTGTAGATTATTTTGCTGTCCGCACCCTCACAGCTGGAATATTTGATGTTTGGTTTGGGATGGAAAATCGAGGAGGGGCAGCTCAAATTGCGCTAGTTTTACTCGGTTTTATCGTAATTTTAATTTGGCTAGAACGGTCTTCTCGCAAGCGGCAGCGCGTTCACAACACATCTCAAAAAAAAGCTATGATAAAAATAAGATTAAGAGGTTGGTATTCCTGTTTAGCCGTGTTGGCTTGCCTGCTTCCAGTAATATTGGGCTTCATACTACCAACAACAATTCTTTTGGATCATGCTTTGAATAATCTTGGAGGATTTTTTTCAGAGAA
>MDSX01055248.1_pt1 | contig 11022 bp, 9 predicted proteins | sample 811141 | NCBI WGS metagenome assembly MDSX01 (sample SAMN05326642, study PRJNA326480) | marine metagenome | isolation source: seawater | place: Atlantic Ocean: South East | collected 2010
ATCCCAATGCTTTGAGTATTGATATTGCTGTAGACCCCCTAGAATGCACAAATCATTGTGCTAATGATTCTCCGAATGCAATAGCAGTTCTTGCAGCTGCTCCTCGGGGAACTTTACTTCATGCTCCAGATTGCTATATGGATAAAATCGCTGGACCTGCTGAATTATCCGGAAAACTTTCACTGGAAGCTGATGTTTCTTACAATATTGAAGAAGCATCCTCTGCTTTGGATAAACCAACTAGAGATATCTTAGCTGTAGTAATGGATAGACCTAGGCATAAAGATTTGATTAGAGAACTTAGAGAATTAGATGTACGGATTCGGCTAATAGGAGATGGTGATGTTTCCGCTGCCTTGGATGCATCGAATCCGGAGTCAGAAGTTGATATTTTGATGGGAATAGGGGCTGCACCAGAAGGAGTCATTACAGCCACTGCTCTTCGTGGATTAGGTGCTCATTTTGAAGGAAAACTAATTTTTCGAAATGAAGGACATAGGGAAAGAGCAGAGGAAATGATTGATGGAGACATAGAAAGGATTTGGCAGAGAGATGATTTGTGTATGTCAGATGATGCAATATTTGTAGCAAGCGGTGTCTGCTCTGGATACATTCCAGGAGTCCATTTCCATGATGGACAGGCTCACGTGCATAGCGAGATCATTGATGTCAAGAAAAGAGAAAGAACTCTTACTTCTCGTTCGTATGAAATTTGATTGAATAGTCGGCGAACCCTTCAAGGACCCATTTAGGGTGCACATACTATGGATACTGAACTTTTGAAACAGACTGCAAATTTCCTTGTGAGTCCTGGTAGAGGGATTCTTGCCGCTGATGAGAGTAATGGAACGATGACTAAAAGGCTCGAAGGAGTAGGAGTTTCCTCTTCCTCAGAGTCTAGAAACGCATACAGAGCAAACCTGTTTGCAATGCCCACTATGGCTGATGCAATTAGTGGAGTAATCTTGTATGATGAGACAATTCGACAAACAGCTGTTGATGGAACCTCAATTCCTGATTTCTTACATGGAATTGATGTTCTTCCAGGTATTAAGGTCGATACTGGTGCAAAACCTCTAGCAGGATTTGAAAATGAGACTGTGACTGAAGGATTAGATGGATTGAGAGAAAGGTGTGCCGAATATTTTGCTATGGGAGCGCGTTTTGCAAAATGGCGTGCAGTTATTCGGATAGCTGATGGTTTACCATCAGATGCTTGCATCTCCACTAATGCTCATGCTCTTGCACGTTACGCCGCGATTTGTCAAGAACAAGGTTTAGTTCCAATTATCGAGCCTGAAGTACTGATGGAAGGAGATCATTCATCACAGCGCTGTTTTGATGTTACTTCCACAGTTTTAGATGCCACCTGGGCAGCTTGTAAAACACAAGGAGTCTTTTTGCCTGGAGCTTTATTGAAGCCAAACATGATTCTTCCTGGGAAATCACATTCGCATAGAAGTGATGTAGAAACATGTGCTAAGATGACAATTGATCTTCTTCATAATCACGTTCCATCTGAAATTCCTGGTATTGTTTTCTTATCAGGTGGTCAGACAGAGGTCGAGGCTACAGCCCATCTTAATGCTATGAATAATATGGGCCCCCATCCGTTCGAATTATCATATTCTTATGGCAGAGCATTGCAATCATCTACTCTGAAGACATGGGCTGAAAATCAAGATGATATATCAGTTGCTCATTCTGTTTTTGCTCATAGATGTCAAATGGCGCATTTAGCAAGATTCGGAAATTGGTCCGAAGATTTAGAGGCTTGAGGAATGAGAATTGTTTCCTGGAATCTTAATGGGATTCGTGCAGCTATTAGAAAAGGGTTAGACGATTTTATCAACACCTTGGATGCCGATATTTGGATGTTCCAAGAAGTCAGAGCCCTGCCTGAACAATTGCCTGCAGATTGGAGACCTCCTGATGAATTTCAATTGGCATGGCACCCTGCTGAAAAGAAAGGATATTCTGGGGTATCTACATGGTCGAAAACTGAAATGGAAGTTATTGGAAGAGGTATGGGAAGGGGAGATGATCCTGAAGACCTAGAGGGAAGAGTCCTAATTACTGATCATCAAGGAATACGTTGCATCAATACATACCTTCCAAGTGGTTCTGCGAAAGAAGAACGTCAACAGTATAAGGAACGATGGATGGAAGATTGGCTGGAATGGCTTTCACCAAATCTATCAATAGATACTCCTGTCATTGTAGCAGGAGATCTGAATGTCGCCCATCAAGAAATTGATATCTGGAATGCGACATCTAATCATATGACCTCTGGTTTTCTTCCCCAGGAACGTCAATGGTTTGATCGTCTTCTAGAGACAGGATGGCATGATCTATGTAGAGAAGATTGGGGTCCAATTCAAGGTCCCTATTCTTGGTGGTCAAATAGAGGTAGGGCTCGAGAAGAAGATAAAGGATGGCGAATAGATTACATTCTCGGTAACGACGCAGCAAGAAGTTGTTTTCAAGGTGCTAAAATAGTTAGAGCAGGGGGATTACAAGTGTCAGATCATGCTCCAGTAGTAGCTGATTTTAGACTTTAATCAAAATCTTCTTCTTAGCCGCTCCATTAATTCATCAGACTTACCTAAAGATTTCAGACAAGAATCTACATCTCCAGATTCAAGTGCAATTCTTGCCTTTGAAACCTCAGCTTCACATGCTAGTCTATCTTTGTCTTGTGGACCAACTCCAGAGGCTTCTAGTTTGTTACGTATATCTTTCCATTCATTTTCGATGAAATTCAATAATTCCTCAGTATCTCCTTGAGCAGCATTTATTGCATCTAAGTCTGAAGTTAATGTGTCCATTTTTTCTAAAGCTACTCTCCACTTCTCATTCTTGGTATCATCTAGAATTTCTTGTAATCTTTCTTCCCATTCATTTTCTTGAATATGCCCTTCCCACCTTTTGCGAAGCGACTTTCTTTGTCGTAATGCTCTTTGCATTGATGACTTTGCTTCTTCAGTTGCGGTTATTTCTCTGATAATTGAATCAGCCAATCCTCTAGCCATGGATCCATTTCCTTCATCCATTGCTTGTGTTGCATTAGATAACATTTCATCCCAAATTGTTGTATCTAGGCCATCGGTTCTTGATAGCATTTCTTTTGCATCTTCGACTTTAGAAATCGCTGCATTCATGGCTTCTCCTAAATTTTCAACATGTCCTGGAATTGCATCAGCAATGATTAGAGCCTCTCCGGGATTTTCATTATCCATTGCATCTTCTGCTGCAGTCATTAATGCCTGCATTCTCTCTAAATCAGAGCCAATTAATCCTGTAATTGCCTCTCGAGCATTCTGAATAGAAATTTCTGCATTTTTCCAATGTTCAATAATATCTAGAGCCCTAATTTTTGCTATTCTGAATAGTTTTTCTGCTTCTCTTAAACTTCCTAATTCCAGTTCTCTTTTTCCTTGATTCATTGCTTTTCTAGGGCGTTCTGTTCTAGGAGCAATTTCCTCTGAAAGTATTACTTTTTTTTCTGAATTGTGTTCTATATCTGTAATATCTTTTGAAAGAGACAGTGTTCGTTCAATGTCATCTTCTGCTGAGTCTAACAATTTCATTCCTTCAGAAAAGTCAGTCCATCCAACTTCGTTTGCTCTTTTTATGAGAGATACCGATTGATCAATCACTGCCCCAGAAGCTCTAATCTCAAGAATTCTCAATTGCAATGCATCATATCTGTTGGAAAATTCCTTTTTTTGTTTTCTTTCTTTTTTACCTAATCTCAAATCTAAAGAGAAAATGAGGGAAGCAATCAGTAAAGGAATTAGAAAGTAAATCAGGAGAGATTCTGAAGAATTAGAAATAATCCAAGCAGTTGCGATTGCCATTCCCATTAATCTAGTCATTGCCCTATAACGAATAACTCCAATATTATTCTCATCTTGAAATATGAATGCATTACAAGTGAACAAAATAGTTCCAGCAATAATCCAACTTATTCCTCCAATTAATTGATGAAAATTTTCTCCCTCTTGTGTTGTAATAGCATTTATTCCTGCGATAGTTACTATGGGTCCAATTAATCCAGATATTGTTGCAATTCTAGTTCTTTGTTCAGGTCCATTTTCTATGATTTCTGAGACTATTAAGGCAGAACCTACAAGGAATAGAAGAGGTACTATTGACGCAGAAGTCAAACCATTTTGTAATCCTGGGAAAGAAGAATAAGCTCCTAATAAGATGCATCCAAAAATGATGAAAATTCCCAACCGGTCAGTTTTTGATTTCCATTTTTCTAGTGCTTTTTCAACAGAGTCTTGAGTGCCCCCCGCCGTCTGCATAAATCTAATCAAATCCTCAAACATCATGAAGCGTACGGAATTATGAGTTCCCAAACCGTCTATCAAACAGAGTTCCAAGACAATACGCGATTAGAATTATCTTAATTAGAAAACGTGCAGTTTCTCTCCATGCCGGCTCGATAGATGGTGTTGTTGACTCAATAGAAAAGGTTTGATCATTTACTAACCATTGAACAGATACTGTACTCCATCCAGAAGGAAGAGAATCAAATGACAAAACTGCTGATGAAATTCCAACTCCCTCTAAACTTGCTCCGACGACAACAATCGTCTCACATTCATTTTTGATACAAACTTCTGCATCCGTAGACTCTGCACCATGATTGAAAATTATCACAGTAATTTCTCCAGGTTGTCCTGACAAAACTCCAGTGGGCACCATAATGTCTTCAATAGACAAAGTTGGTACTGTAGTTGGATGAATCTCAATAATCATGCTATGGCGTCCTATATTACCTGACTGATCTATTCCTGAAACCACTAAATCATGTATCCCGAAGTCAAGTGCTGGAAGCGAAAAACGAGAAATTTCCCCCCAACTTTGATTTTCAAAAAGAGTGAATCCATTTAATTCAGCAGTCCAAGATATATTGTGTATTGAATTCAAGTCATCAAATGAGTTGTTTAAATCGATTTCAATAAATGAAGAGGTACTAGCAAGATTCTCAATTCCTAAAATTTCCCCATTAACTAGTAATCCAGGTCTAGGAACAGGAGATCCGAGATCTAAACTTGTGAATGACCAATTCTTTTCTATTGAATTTCCTACAGAATCAGAAATCGAGACATGTACCCATCGTTTTGCAGGTTCTCTTTCTCGATGTCTTTCTTCAGTACTCATATGCATGCCATTAATGTCATCAGTTTGAGGCCAAAATTCAGCGAAAAATAGCCTATCATCTGATTCTCGAATCCATCCGTCGCTTCTATTTGATGTCATAATTATTGAAACGGATTCACCATTATTATCAAACGTTTTAATGTCAAAAATAAGTGTACTTGTTGCATTTACTGATATTTCGAATGATGTCATTGAATGATTGATTTGTGCCCAATATTGAGGATGATCTTCAAGCATGATAATATCCCATACAGGAGCAGTTCCATCCAAAATTAGATTTCTTTCTTCAGCCCCTATTTCTCCATGTGAGTCTACACATTCTCCAATGATTTGAATTTCATCTCCTTCAGAAAAAATATCCGAATCTGTTGAAAAATTAAGATACTTACCTTGAACTATTGACAATCCTCTTTTATCGGTCATTTTCCATCTTTGAACAGTATTTTTTTGCACCGAATCTTCACACGACAAACTTAAGCTTGGATTACCATCAAGAATAACATACTTTTCCGATGCCCCAATACTAGATATAGATGGAATAGGGACATCATTTTCTTCTAAATTAAGGGTGATTTCTCCTATCACACTCAATTCACTACGATTAATGAAAATACTTTCTCCAGAAGAAACAATAATCTCATCTTGGGGAGAATGTCTTAATTCCCATTGATTTGGTAAATCAATTGTTAAGTTTGCAGAATCTCTAATATGTCCTCGAAATGGAATTTTCAAAGTTTGAATACTTGAATCTGAAACATTTCCACTTAATGTTCCTGATTCATCCCATCCCCATGATAGTCCATCTGCAAAAACCTCTCCCGTTGCTGGATCTATATGTCCTCCAATAGGGTAAATCGTTTCAATTGCAAGCATCGCTTCTTCGTTTAAGGAACAACATGCAGTATTTTCTGCATCTTTCCATCCTAATGAACTAAGAATATCTGAGAACAAGTTAGATTCAACTGAATCTACTGCTCCGTCCCAATTCCCAATAAATTTGTCAATTTGATACATGATTCCAAGATTGGAGGAAGGAAACATTGGATGACCAATATGTGAAGGAAGCCGTATACTTGCTGACCAGTCAGCATATTCTACGAAATTATGTTCTTGACTTTCTTCTTCAAAATCTAGGAACATCGTTGAATCAAGAGAAATCGAAATACTTGGGTCAGTTGAAAGCCAAGAATCTAATGATTCAAAAAGAGCATCATCAAATGAATACGGGATTGATTCAGGAGTATCATCGATTAATCGCCATAAATACCATTTTCCACTCTCTATTCTAGGTAAATCATAATCTAAGGTTCCGTTGACAGAAATCATATCTTCCCAACCACTTGGAGAATGACGAACCAATATTGTTCCATTCCAACCTGAATCTTGGGCCATTATACGCAAAGATCCTTCTGAAGGGGGCCATATATCTGTTAACCCACAATCAGCATCTCCATTTATTTCACAATTAACAGAGAATAGATTATGAGAAATTGAATTATCATCATCTGTGTATGTTGTTTCTATCCACCCCTTTCCCTCTGGAAGTGTTAATGAATCCGTCCCATTAATCCAATCAATAGTTTGTTCTCCATTATATTTCCAAGAATCTATTTCATCTACATTAAATTCGAATACAGAAGAAATATTTGCTTTGATATATGTAGTCACGGAAGAATTTGGGCTGATTGTGGGTAATAATTGAACAATTATTCCATTTTCCTTTGATCTAATTTCGGGTCTTATTGGTTCCGAATCTTCTAATACAATCTCTATTTTTGTATCGTTAGTAATTTCATAATAAATTACTTGTCCTGTCCAAGGATCAATCAATCTAATTTCAAATTCAAATGACGTAGTGAGCGAATTCCAATTTTCATTGACCCAATACCCCATTTCAATATCTAATATGGTTCCTTGATTCTCTTCAGCCTGTCCGATTGGAGTAGACATTAGAATTAGTAAAGAAATCATAATTATTGCTTGAAAACGAATGGGCTCACCCCCATCTTTTTCCATCATCATGAATTATTGTTGAACCGTGACTATCGATTAATAAAGGTAGAATTTTATGTTTTGAATCTAGAGATTTTTCTAGACGTTCTTTAATCTCCTTATCTCCATGAACTAGGAAAAAACCTCCTCCTCCTGCGCCGAGTAATTTAGCACCGGTTGCTCCAGAGTGAATCAATTGATCGTGTAGATTATCTAGTAATTCTCCTGTAATTCCATCAACCAGTTTTCGTTTAATTTGCCATGATTCTTCAAGTAATCTTCCAACTTCCTCAAGCCTACCACCTTCTAAAGCAGATCTAACTTGGAAAGCTTGAAGCCTAAGTGTTGATAATTCTTCCATTCTATCTGCAGTCAATTCTTTTTGTTTTGAAAGAACAGAATTTGCAGATCTAGTTAGTCCCGTATAAACTAGTAAAAATTCATTCTCAATTCGTTGTTTTGTATTATCTGACAGAATAAGAGGATCTATACTGACAGAACCATCAGGCAAGAATCCTATTGTATTCACTCCACCAATTGCAGCTGCATATTGATCTTGTTTTCCGATTGGTTGACCAAGAACATCAATTTCTATTCTGCATGCTTCTTGAGCTAATTCTTCAGACGACATTGGATTTCCAGCAAGGGATGACAATGCATTTAGTAGACCAATTGTAACTGCAGAAGATGATCCTAGACCTGTTCCTCTAGATGGAATATCTGCTATTGTAGTGATTTCAATACCATGTGTAACTCCTGTAGATTTCATTGCTTCACGAACTAATTCATGCTGAATTTCATTGATATCATTTACAAATTCCATCGATGAGTAGGAAATTCTAATTGAATTATCAAACCTTGGATTTACAGTGACATAGAGATATCGAGCCATTGCAAGAGAAGTTACTGCACCCCCATCAAGGTGATTCTGATAGAATGCGGCAAGGTCAGTTCCCCCTCCACAGAAGGATGCTCGGACCGGCGTCCTACTAATCAGCATGGTTCTGGGACCTAGTCCCCTCACATCAAGCCGACGGAGTGGTGTGAAGATAGATGTCAATTCAACGGGAAGGAATATGGTCGGAGTTCTCCCAGTCTGTAGAAGGGGACGAGTATGAGTGGCCTAATCACTGTGGATGACCTGACGAATGAAGAGATATTGTCTATACTTGATGATGCAGAAAGAATGCTACCTATAGCAAGAGGTGAAATCCACTTACCAATCCTTGCTGGCAAGGTTTTAGCCAACCTTTTCTTCGAACCTTCTACAAGGACAAGAATGTCTTTTGAAACCGCAATGAAAAGACTTGGAGGTTCAGTATTAAATTTAGGTGACGTTGCTAATTCTTCAGTAGTTAAAGGCGAAACCTTGTATGATACTATGCAAATGATGGATGGATATGCAGATATTGCTGTGATTCGTCATCCACGTCAAGGAGCAGCCCGTTATTCCTCAAATGCAGTTAAAATCCCTGTAATTAATGCTGGAGATGGTGCTGGACATCATCCAACTCAAACACTTCTAGATCTTTTCACAATTCGTTCTTGCCATGGAACACTTGAGGGACTGAATGTTGCATTAGTTGGTGATTTACGATATGGTCGTACAGTTCACAGTTTGTCGGAAGCACTAGCTCGTTTTGGGTGTTCTTTGACCTTTATTTCTCCTAATTCTCTAACTATGCCTCGAGAAATAATTTCAGATCTTCGTAATACAGGCATTTCAATTGAAGAAACAGGAGATCTTCATGGATCTATTGAAAATATCGATGTGATCTACATGACACGTATACAGAAGGAACGCTTCCCTGATGAAGATGAATATCACAAAGTTGCAGGAGTATTCAAATTAAACCGTTCTGATTTGAGTTCTGCTAAGAAAGACATGATAATCATGCATCCATTGCCTCGTGTCGACGAAATTTCCCCAGATGTCGATTCAACTGTTCATGCGAAATATTTCGAACAGGCATTCTATGGAGTAGTTGCCAGAATGTCGTTATTATGTCGCTTACTAGGAGTTTCAGTTCCGGAGGTGAGCCAATGAGCGAAGAAGGTATGCGCCGAGTAACAGCTATCCAAAATGGAACTATTATCGATCACGTACCGGCGGGTTCTTCGTTGAAGGTATTAGGAATGCTAGGGTTACTAGATAGTCGTAGTACTCCAATTTCATTGGCAATGAATGTTCCAAGTAAGAAGTTAGATCGAAAAGATGTAATGAAGGTAGAAGATCGTGAATTGACTCAAGAAGAGTTAGATAGATTAGCAATAATTGCTCCTAATGCTTCTGTATCAATTATTCGAGATTATCGGGTTGCTGAAAAGAGATCTGTAGTACTCGGAGATGAATTAACAAACGTAGCTCGTTGTTCTTTTTCTAATTGTATAATGAATAATCCTAGAGAACCTCTTCCACATCGAATTCTAGTTCATTCAAGAAATCCATTAGAACTTCGATGCGCTTATTGTGGTAAAACACAGTCAGTAGACGATATTGTTAATCATCTAATCTGAATATTTGTAAAGAGAAATGGTGAAATTATGACAGAGGAATCGAAGACTAATCGAGCACCTCGTTTGACTATAATTGCTGGAGCTACTGGGACTGGTAAATCGACTTTAGCTCATATGGTTGCACATGAACTTGATTTTAGCAGATGTGTTTCAACAGATACCATTAGAGAAGTATTGAGATGTAATATCAGTATTAACGAATCTGCCGCTTTACATCGATCTTCTTATTCTAAAGGAGAAACAGGAGATCCAGTAAACGATTGGTTAGATGCATCAGAAGCAGTAGAGAAAGGAGTTGATGCCGTAATAGATAGAGCTAGAGCTCAAGGTGTAGACTTAGTAATTGAGGGTGTACATATTATTCCTAAATCATCTTGGTTAAGAGATTGGAGAGAAGCAGGTGGTAGAGCTATTGGAATAGTTGCTACTGCTGATGCTGAAAATCAACATAGAGAATTTATCATGAAACGAGAAGAGGCAACATATAGAGGATCATCACGTTATGTCTTGGCATTCGATAGAATTAGAGCAATTCAACGAGCAATAATGGAAAGGGGTAGAGTAGCAGGATGGGTGAGAATTGACCCCCTTCTTCATGATGATCCATTATTACGAATCCGTCAAAATTTAGAGTAACTATGGTAATTCGATAGTTGCATCTAACATTAGTAGCATTCTGCTATTTCTATCGGCAATTCCTGCTTCAGCTGATACGTGACATTCACTTCCTTCAATTGAGACATTTAGTCCAACTAAAATCACTTCAACTCCTCTATGTTCTCCATGTCTAACAAGATCATTTTGAACACTTTTCGCAGCATCATTACAGATTTCGTAATCAGTTCCTAGTCCTGCTAAGTTATTGATTCGTGATTGTATTGTCACTTCCCACACGTCATCAACTTCTGCAGCAGTCTGAAGAACTGCATCATCAGAGGAATCATATGGCTCACCCATTCCGACAACTTTGACACCATAAATTGCCATAGAAAGTAGTGCAAGAAGAAGTACTACACCAGTTGCCAATAACATCTGTGCCTTATCATTAGGATTGTTATGATTCATTAAGCACCACTTCCAATATGCCAAACTTGAAGTCCTACAGTCCAAAGATGACCTTCAATCGAATGTAAATGCATTACTGTAAGACTTTGTCCTGGTGGAATTTCTCCAATCCCTTCTCTTTCCATTGGTTCAGCATCTACTGCTAACCAACAATTTCCAGTTACAGTTTCAGGTAAATTATCCAGAAGAATAGTACAAGCTTCTACTCGTTCATCAGCCGCTAAATGAGAATACATGATCGACGTTCCATTTTGATCTACTTCTGCTGAAGAA
>MDSX01020103.1_pt1 | contig 11020 bp, 11 predicted proteins | sample 811141 | NCBI WGS metagenome assembly MDSX01 (sample SAMN05326642, study PRJNA326480) | marine metagenome | isolation source: seawater | place: Atlantic Ocean: South East | collected 2010
ACCCAAGAATAATTGAAATGGATTCAACTGATAAACTACGTCCGGGCATGGCAGTAACTGGCACAGGAGTATCAGGAACAATCGTAACAGTTAATTCAACTACGTTGTTTACCCTAAGCGCAGACGTGACAGCAACCAATACAAACACAACACTCACATTCACACCAAATGCTGCCAGTGCTAATTTGATGATTGATGGAAGTACTCAAAGAGTAGGTATAGGCACGGGTAGTCCTTCTGCTAACTTACATGTGTTCGGTGATATGCATCTATCTGCTTCGGAGGGTGCTTCACCGACAATTTTGATAGAAAACGATACCAATACTAATGGTGAAGCAGAATTAGTGTTCTATAGAAGTACAACGGCTGTCGCAGCATCTATGGATATAGGACATATCAAGTGGAAAGGAAGAGATGATGGAGGAAACATCCATTTGTATGGTTCTATATTTGTTGATATGTTAGATGAAACAGGAGGTACAGAAGACGGAAGAATGCTGTTTTATGCCGCCAGAGGGGGAACAGAGAGTGTAGAGTTTATGAGATTCGGTGGAACTGAATTTACTATTAATGAGAGTGGCGTAGACACTGATTTCCGTGTTGAAGCAAGCGGTGAGGCTAACGCCCTTTTCGTACAAGGCTCTGATGGATTCGTCGGTATAGGAACTAACGCACCTACCACTGACTTACATATTGTTGCAGCAGCCGACCCAACTATTACAATACAACAAGGCTCTGAGACTGGAAATCTTAAGATTAAAGGACTACAAGATTCACACGCACAAATCATAGCAGAAAATCAAACAGCGAGCGAAGAGGTTATACTAGACATAGATGCTAAAGCAGTTTCAGGGCAAAGCCAAGAAGTTCGCATCTTTAGAAACGCCAATACCGCTAGCGATGGCTACTTCAGCATAAAGCAACCGGGCGTCAATACTAATGCTTTCTTGTTCTACTCTGATAAAGACGGTACAGACCACGAAGCACAATTCAACGCCCCAATTAAAATCGGAGAGCGAGCGGCTGCAAAGAGCGATACCGCAGCGTATGGACAACTATGGGTGAAGACAGCAACACCAAACGAACTGTACTTCACAACTGACGCAGGTAATGATATTCAACTAACAAGCGGAACATCAATCGCCGGAGGAGGTGGTGGGGGCACCATAGGTATTGCTAATGGTGAATACTTAGGTGCCAATGCTAACGTAGCAGACAATGATTTCCTAAGAGTAGATGGCACACTTATCGAGGGCAGAAGTGCGGCGCAGACTTTGAGCGATATTGGCGCAGTAGATGCGGCAGGTGCCGTTACAGCAATTCAATCAGCGTCTTCAATAACATTAGCCCAAGATGCTCCATTTTTGGCAACAAGAAGCGTAGTTGCCGACCTTGCCACTAGTTCCCACCAATGTCCCATCCCCAACACAACTACATTTGAACTACAACCAATCGCTAGAGGGCATGTACTTATTGCAGATGGTAGTGTCACCGTTATTGGATTACCAGACCCTAGTTTCAATCTAGCCGGAGATACTTATGTTATTATCAATTCTACTGGCCTTCCTATAACAATTGACAGAAGCGGTTCCGTTGCTGGTTACACACATGCTGTTGCTCAAACCTTGAACGGCGGTACAGCGAATGGAACATTAGCATCCCATGAGGCCGTTACTTTGGTTTGCATAACTCCCGACACTTGGTATGGTATAGGATTGTGATACCATGTGGGGAATGACAGCCATGACAAAAGGCACTGCCATGAAGGATAAGAAGAAGCGGGCGGCGGCGGCCCCAAGCACAGGAACGTACCCTGACGAGTTCGTGGTCAACGGCTTTACCTCTAAGTTAGGAGTAGGTTCGGGCGATGTGCAAAGTCGTTCGGCTCCTAGCCCTAATTTACACGCCAGCCTGTATTATCGAGATGGAGTCACATCCAACGGGCAATTCTTGCAAATTACAAATGCCGCAGGTACCAACGCCAACTCGCAAGGGGTGACAGCCTTCACAATCGCAGATTACGTTGCTACCGCTTTACGAGGAGAAACGCCTGTGACTTTAGGCGGCGGTGCACTGAACGCTCCGGCACAGCCCGGTGTGATATACGTTCCCAACGTAGTCAACCAAGGTATTGGAGTAACAATGTTTTTCCATACAACTGCTGTTGATGCCAATATTCCTTCTTTTAATGGGGGTACTGCAACTGTCAGTGCAGTAGTCAATACTGCAAGCCTTACTGTGTCCGGAACATTAAGCGACTCTATGAGTAGCAACCCTCCGGTGCAAGATAATTATTTGGTTGTTACTATTGATACCACCGGCATTACATCCCAAACAGAAATCATACTTGAGTTCAGAATACAAGGGAATGGTAAACAACCCGGAGCACAAACTACTAAGCAAGCAAGCGCATCAGACATTAACAGCGGTTCAGCATTGAAAGTAGGTTCTTGCTACGTGAAGATAGTATTCCCCTGATTGAATAACATTATGTTCTACATTAGCGTGGCCTAGAGTATGGGATTCAAGGAAGTTAAGACTGGCTACCGAGGTTCAAAGTCTCAAGACACAGTAGATTTATCCCCTGTATGCGCCACAGCATGGTTTGACTGGAAAGACGGTAATGAAGAAGCAGAAGACCGTTCCTGCTTATTTGTAAGCATAGAAGAAGGGATGCTAGTTGTTGGCGGTAAAGAACCAATAGGTGTGACTGTAAAGGATTCTTCTGCATTCTATCCGGGGGCACAAAAAGTAGCACTTAACGGAGTTGTAATGGTGAAAAGTGATGTGTCATCGGAACAGTTGTCGGTCAGCACGTCTTCAGGGAAGAAACTATTCGTATCTCAATTGACTGGAAAATTAGAAAGCAAACGTAAGTTTGGTTCAAAGAAACAGGGTTTTCTAGTTCTTGGATACCGAGAGTCCCCCGGCTCAGTGAAAGTGAAGGTGATTTTGTAATGGCGATAATTGGAACAGTTATACTAGAAAATGGATTAGAAATTGAAGACGCATACCTAAAGGTAATCAAGGCGGACATAAGGTATGTCGAGCAATACAGAGAATGGTATATGGCGTACACTGTTGCAGTCTATGCTAACAAATTAGCAAGAAGGCAAAAGAAAGAACCCGTGTCTTGCGAGAACTACATGATGAAAGTAGACCTAAGTAGGGGCGACAACAAAAAGAACATCATAGAAACCTGTTACGCTAATTACTACGAACAGAAGCCAGAAAATAACTTTGAAGCAGTTTGAGATTTGTTTATGACCCACTTGTAAGAAGGGTAGTTCATGGCAAACGCTATTGATGGAACCCAGAGTCAGACTAGGACCGCAGAAGAAGTGAACATTGACATTGTAAAACAAATGGCCAATCTAGTTGCTTCATCACTTGGTCCAAGGGGCCGTGATAAAATGCTTGTCGATAACACAGGCGGTGCCACATTCACTAACGACGGTGCAACAATCCTAAGAGAGACAAAATTTGAACACCCTACTACAAAGATTATTGTTGGCCTAGCAAAGACAATCGAAAGTGAAGCGTACGATGGTACAACAAGTGGCATTCTATTAGCAGGCGAATTATGCCGTCAAGCGGAGATGCTAATGAAAGAGGGAGTACATGTTGCTCAGATTGAAGACGGATTTGAAATCGGAAGGAAGGCAGCCCTTGAACATCTAATTACATTAGGACTCAAAGACTTCACACTTGAACAGATTGCGGGTACCGCAATGACGGGAAAGCAAGCAGGTATGTCAAAGGAGCATCTAACTAAGATGTGCATCAATGCGGCAACCAAAACAAAGCCCTCGGAAGTAAATATGGTTATTCGCCCCGGCTCGTCTATTACAGATTCTTATGACCTTGAAGACGGTATTATCATTGACAAACAAAAGATGAACCACGGCATGGTTGAACATATTGTTGATGCGCATATCGCTTTGTTTGATTGCGACCTAATTATTCCTAAGTTCACCGAGGGAGTCAATGTAAACTTTCAAACTGGAGCAGACGCAGATGCATACTCGCAGAAGCGTAAGGCCGATATTCTATCAATAGGGGCGCATCTCAAGGATATGGGAGTCAGCGTCGTGGTCGGAGGCAGGGATATTGACCCAGTACTCTCCGAGTACTTTGCTCGTAATGACATGATGGCCATCCGAAGATGCAATGCAAGTCTATTGGAATTGATTGCAGAAGCAACAGGCGGAATGATTGTTTCAAGTATTGGCGACTTGGCTAAAGAAGACCTAGGACACTGCGGGGAAATCTATAAACATAGTCTACCATCATGGGATAAGCCAGTACTGCATATTGCAAAACTACACGAGAACCAACAAAGACATTCAGTATTATGCACAGGCCCAAGTCAAGAAGCGGCTGACGAAGTTGCCCGTGCTCTTGATGATGCCATAGGAGTAACATGGTTGGCTCATACATCATCGGATGTAGTTACAGGAGGCGGTGCACCGCAAGTAAGTATGGCACTATATGTTCAGCAAGTAGCAAACACCATTGAAGGTCTTGAGCAATTAGCAGTTGAAGCGTACTCTAAGGCACTAGAAATCATTCCTCTAACACTAGCGAAAAATTGTGGACATAACCCAAGACTATCGGTTATCAACCTCAAAGCATCACATGGCCAAGGAAACACCGATGCTTTCTTGAACGTCGCTAATGGTGGAGTGATTACTGGGAACCCATACGAGGTCATCGAACCAATGGGCGTAATCGAAGTAGGACTAAAAGCAGCAACAACTGCAGCAATACAAATTCTAAGGATTGATAATATCATTCAAGCAAGGGACCCGAACCAATTCGGAGCGTGAAACAATGACAGAACAAACACCAGCAGAACAAGAAAATAAAGAGAGTGGACTACCAGATGGACTTGTAAATGGGCTAACCCATTTACATGAAACAGGACTTAGATTCCTAACCATCGTGGTTCAACCAAATGGAGAATTGACAATGCATACCGCCAATGGCTCCAACCGTATTGAGATAACGGGGCTATTGGAGGTGGCCAGAGATGCCATTCGGTCCTGATAGCCCAATTGGATTTACGGGCAACCCACTATTGGGTGCAATGATGGGTTCAGAGGAAAACGTATCACCAGAAATGGAAGAGTATAGAGAAAAGCAACGTGAGCGAGAGTTGCACCTATTGGGTACAATGTTATTCCAAGCGTTAATGCTTGCTTTGTCTATCTTACTATATGTTGAATGGACATGGAGTCATTTCAATAGTGCATATGAGTCAGCAGTATTCTATGGCTTTGCAGGATTCTCGGTTCAAGCAGGTTTCTATTTCATTTACCGTGCTATGTTTGAAGACAGTGCTAGCCACCGTAGACAACTAAAGAAGATGAGAAGCGGTAATAGACGCAAGATGGCAGGGATGAAATTCCAAGTAGAGAAGAGTCAGCAGGAAATGATGCTTAAGCAACAAATGATTCAGTTTGAAATGATGCTTCAAAACTCTATGGCTGACGGTGTTATTGACAATCAAGAAGATGCTATGCTTCAAAATCAAATGGCTAATATCCAATCGCTAATCAGCACAATGAAACAACCCCAACAAGTACAACAGCAGGTGAGTCTAGACCCAAAAGCAATGGGTCTAGACCGTCAGCGAATCATGGGAATACCAGTAGGCCCAAGCCTAGTACCACAATACAATATGCAACCAGTGGCTTCGGCACCAGTCATTCCACAGGAATCAATATCTACAGTGCCCTCACAACAGCAAAACACTCAGAGCAACCTAGTACCAAGCGGAGCAAACAACATACTCCACTCGGAATAAGATGCGAAGGGCTTACATCAAAAGGAGCACAGTGTAAAAGAAACGTCATCGGTACTACATTATGTTGGCAACATCGAGGTTAAATTATGGTCAAAATTTTCAAGGATATCAAAGACGACCAACAGGAAGGACTGATGGAAACAATCTTCGTCGGCCAAACATGGCAGTTTAGATATCTAAAAATTAAAGCAACTATTTGGGGTGTTGTGGCGACATTAACAGGGATGGCTACAACCGCAGTAATAGACTACGCTATTTACAGCAATACAAATTACGGAGGAATCCTTTCTTGGATATTGGGGTGATAATATGGGCTCCACCGAGATTGTGTTTGCACACACCGTACTTGCACTAATAGATAAGGTAAAAGAATACATTAGGTATGACATAGGCGTTTATGGCGCATCTATGACTGGGAAGACCACGCTAGACAAGCAACTCACTACTCCGGGCTTAATCAGACCGCTAGGTGAAAACCAACGCACCCACCATAAAATAAAAGCATTATCATCATCACACCGAATGCCAAATTCAAGCGCAAAGAGATTAGTAAGTAAGGGACGCAAAAAGACTGTCATTAGTAGGGATATAGGAGGCCACGAAGAGTATCAATATATGTGGCTAAAAGATATGTATCAAAGAAAAATAAAAGCAGTAGTAGTGGTTATAGACCATAGACACTTACTAGACGAAGACAACACAGATAATCAAGTTGCTCTAGGATATTTGGTAGAAGCACTGGCATCAAAGAAGCCACCCAAGTCATTAGGTATGTGGACAAGATTCAAGAGAAGAAACTACAGACCAGACAAAATCATTATTCTAGCGAACAAAGCAGATGAGTGGCTTCAAACAGACAAAGATTGGGATATGTGGGAACACGGGCTAATCGCCAACCACCCTATCTTTGATGTATTCAGAGAGCATTTGTTCTTACTCCAAGAGATGAGTATTCCAGTTCACATTGATGCAGTATCAGCGATACGCAATTTCAATGTACAAGAAACCTTGATGAAGGCAATGGGGGTAACAGAATGAACTATAGAGAACAAAGACTGCTAGAACTAATGAATAACACACCACAACAAAAAACCGAAGGTAACTTCGATGCGGTAGTACCCGTTGTCGAATTTTCTTTCAGTGACCACCCAGACCCAGACAAGGCAAGAAAGAAAAATATTAAGAATGCTATCAAGGCATTGAAGCCGATGAAACGATGGTACACCCTACCGGGTACAGGACTGTTCAGTACAGGACTTAGATACCGATATACGCTACCTCATCAATGTGCAGTGGATGGTTCAGACTGCAGGCATCAAGACTATGGAGACTTATGGGAAGAGTACATGACAGATGGTAAAGGAAACATTACTCCGTTCAGACCATGGACAGGAGTATTGTATGGTCGTGGAACACAACTTCCTTCTACACTATGCCCTCAACATTTGCAATTGTATCATTTACTGGTTCAATGGATTCAACAAGAAGAACATGAGCACGATAAAGGATTCTTTAAGCGAATGAAAAAGCGTGGAGTTGCATTTGTACCAGTAGTGAAAAAGAAAAGTACAGTATCACAACACCCGCTTCTTGCTAAGTGGGAGCCAGTATTTAATGAAGCAATTAAAGACGGAATTCAAGTGACACACTACAAGAATGCTGAAACAGGAGAAAACGATTTAACCATGCTAATTTTCGACAATAGGCTGCTAAAGGTCAAGAGAGCCCGAGGCACAACACTTGAAACTGATTACGTAGTCGGACCACCTGAGTCGGAACAACCGGAGGCGGAACTAAATGAGTAATTGGGGCAATTCACTACAACCATCAGGTACAGGAAACGGAAACAATATGCAGAATATGTTTGAAAGTGCAATGGAAGTTGGACAACAAACAGGACTAAATCAGCAAATTGCAGGACAAGCAATGAATATGGTTACAGGTCCGCTAGGAAATGAAGACCAGTTAGGTAAAATCTATCACCTATTCGCAACCCATCCTAATGAAGTCAGTACTTTCTTCCTTCATCACCTAAATGAAAAGAATCAACCTACGCTATTAGCGGGGCTTGCACAACTTATCTCCGCCATCGTCCGCAAAGAAATCTACACATTTTTCAATGGTGAGGCATTTACCGGAGACTATGTTAATGCGGAGAAGGCTGCAGAACTAGGATATTCTACCATCACTGACGAGAACATTGACATGATTATCTCTAACATGGTACCATTGCAGCAAATTGCGTCAGAAGTTCAACAAGCAGACGCTCAAGCAATGCAAATTGTCCAACAGGCTAAGTTCCAAGCATTATCGGTTGAGCAGCAACAGCAGCATCAACAACAGCAGTGGCAAGCACAACAACAGCAGCAACAGTGGCAACAACAGCAGCAAACAATGATGCCTCCTCAACGCCCAAGTCTATTCAAGAACATTTTGAAACTAGGAATGGTTACAGGAGCAGGTGCCGTAGGCGGTGCAGGTGCTCAAGGTGTTGCAACAAACTTACTAATCGAGCAACCAAATCAATACAATCAACAAATGTATAATCAGCAAGTACAGGGACAACAACCCGTGCAACAATCCTATAACGTAGGAACTGGTCAGCCGTATTAGGGTGGCTAAAGTATGGGTGAGAAATTTCCGCCACAGGGACTCTCAATAAACCAACATCCTGTATTTAATTTGTCGAATTACCAACAGAAATGGCAAGCGTCATTAACTGAGCGTACAGTAGTTCAACGTAATATTGCTTCACTTGCAGAAGGCTTCTTCATTAACCACAGTACCAAGATTGCTCTACTACAAGCGCACTTCTCTGGAGTCAATCTCTTCAACGGTATAGCGAAAAGTTGTGTAGAAGCATTCCCAGTGCAAGTAGGCGACCCAACATTTAGAAAGGCAGTAATGAATTTATTGAATAAAACTTCTAAGTCAGGGGATGGCGGAAAAAGAATACCGCAGATAACTGAGAAAGAAGCGACAGAAATGATGACTACAATCATCGAGTACGGTAAGCAATATACACAACTCCACGCAGAACGTGCTAATGTGGTGAAGTTTAATTTGTTATCACTAATGTCTGGGGACATTCCTGTTATCGGCCAATTGGACTCCTTGTCTTACAGTGTTAAGCATGTAGGGTTAAATCCCGGGGCACTAAAGAATCCTTTAGACCTAGGCGCACAATCCGATAACCCTTCTGATTGGCTAAGGGACTTATCATATGTTCACACATACCCAAGAGCAATTGCTTGGAATGGTAAGGTTGGAATTAGACACAAAGATTGGTGGAGCCCCGCCATGGCCTACAAAGCAAAAGAAGGTAAATACCCAACAGGTGAAAGTGCATCACAAATAGCAAATGTAATCCGTAACTACCCCGGAGGTAAATTCTTCAAGCAGTTTGGCCCTAAAGATGCAATGGAATGGAAATTAGGTACAGATAAAAAGTCCCTAAACAAATTAGACGCTAACCTATGGTCGCTAACAGGAACAGTACCAGATAGTACAGGTGGAAGGATTATACCTACAGCACCAGTAACACTACAACAATTAGAATCTAACAACAATAATTACGAAGGAGTCTACTTACAACCCATGCTATTCTTTTACGCTAAAGCATACGGAAGAACATCTAACCCTATTGAGTTCTGGAAAACAAATGCAAAGTTCAGAATACAAGGGTTCCAAGAGGGCAACATGGGTATAGCGTATTTAGTCCCTGTAAACCCCATTACTGGCGGAGCAACTGCTCCGGGCATTCCTATTGCCAAGAAGAAAGGAAGTGCTTCTGACGCTATGCTACTGGCCAAGAAGTACTATCCTCATGTAATGGGCATAGAAGATGGCAATAACCCAATGTTGCATCCAGAGTTATTGAAATCATTCGGTAACATAGGACAGACTAAATTCCACGACAGTTGGAAAACGGCACCTAAGAACTACAAAGCATCACAAAGGTATGCAGTATTATTGTATTCCGTGTGGACTTGGCCACATGAGCATCTAATGTCTATGGATGATAACTGGAAGGCATTTGATTCAGACTACGCAGCCGCAATCAAAAACTCAAGGGGTATACAAGATGCTCAGAATAAAACACTGTCTCACTTCCTTAAGCCCAATAATGGCTCAATAGCAATAGATAAGGCATACTCTGTACAAGGCAAGACTAAAGAAAATCAACTTCTTTACGGTCGACCATCAGTTCCTAATGGTACGCATCAAACAGATATCATGGAAGTGTATGTTCTAGACGAGTCTATAGAGTCGGGCATAATGAACGCAAACAAAGCAATTCAACAACACTACCTAAAAGCCTGCCAACAGTGGGAGAAAAGTGGAGGGTCTGAGGAATCTAGCAAACAATGGAGCAAGGAATTAATTGTTACCAAGTGCGCATTCGGTATTCTAAACAGTGCTCTTTGGCTCCGTAAAGGCGGATTCAAGTCTATGGAGAACTCAATGGGCCTAAAGAATACTATGGAAACATACGGAGTACCATCATACTTCCCAGAAAATATCTGCCAAGAGGCTATCTCAATTATCTCCCCTCACTTTAGCCCTGCTTCACCAAAACTCGCCATGAAGGTTCCAATTAATGACCTAAGCGATGTTGAGACAGTTATGCAATTATTCTTCCAACAATACGGTAGTATGCCTGAACTAGTAGTTCCTGATTCTCAAGATGTTGTGGTTGCCACAAAGGAAAACTACGTTTGGTGGCCTTTGACTCTCAATAACAAGAATCCGTCAGGTGCAACCCTGCAGAATAATCTAACCGAAGTAACTGGTTCTCGTACCAACAAGAACCCATTTGCTCTATTGAATGCGTCAGATGTTAGACCATTCTTCCCGTACTATGAGTACAGCCCAGACTTGAAAATAGCAGGACGTGAAGGCAATATTTTGGAAGTAAACAATATATGGGCCACGAGAGTGGTACGAAGAATACCGTATCAGGCAAGAGGTATGTCAAGAAGGTTCTATGGTAAAAGGAATAGCCCATCAACTTCAGTATCTATGCAATCAGTAGACTCTATTACAGTACAATCACAACCGCCTACAGCCGAAGACTTTGAAACTGTGAAGACCGTGGCTATGGGTACCGGGGGCATTGCCGTCGCAGTAGCCATGATGCTAATAGGAAGAAAATGGGGAATATAGAATGAACGCAGCAAGTCGAAATCAAGCAAAAACCGCGCGGCATTA
>MDSX01081780.1_pt1 | contig 11018 bp, 8 predicted proteins | sample 811141 | NCBI WGS metagenome assembly MDSX01 (sample SAMN05326642, study PRJNA326480) | marine metagenome | isolation source: seawater | place: Atlantic Ocean: South East | collected 2010
AGGACTTTATGGAATAAGCCCTAATCTCGACCCATTATTAGCTCGAAAAAATTTCGTAACTGCCTGCGATAAAGGTTTGCTAAAGATTATGTCCAAAATGGGTATCTCAACCGTAGCTTCATACACAGGTGCTCAAATTTTTGAAAGCATCGGTTTAGATAATTCAATTATCGATCTCTGTTTTACTGGAACTTCAAGCCGAATAAAGGGCATCGGATTTGAAACCCTAGCTAAGGAAGTTCTTAATAGGCACAACCATGCTTTTCCCACCAACCCAGGATTTAGTTCGCATCGAACACTCGAAGCTGGAGGCGAGTATCAATGGAGAAGAGAAGGGGAGCATCATCTCTTCAACCCGGAGACAATCTTTCACCTTCAACACGCAACCAGAGAAGGCCGGTATGACATCTTCAAGCAATACACAACTCTAATAGACGATCAATCAAAGCGTCTAGGTACTCTTCGTGGCTTATTTCAACTCAATGAGAACCTGCGACCTTCAGTACCAATAGAAGAAGTAGAGCCGATTTCAGAGATCGTGAAGCGATTCTCAACTGGAGCCATGTCATACGGCTCTATCTCTGCAGAAGCACACGAAGTTTTAGCTATTGCTATGAATCGAATAGGTGGAAAATCAAACACAGGAGAAGGTGGCGAAGACCCCGATCGATTCACTCCCGATGAAAGTGGCGACCTACGACGATCAGCAATAAAACAAGTGGCATCTGGACGATTCGGTGTCACATCAGAATACTTAGTGAATAGTGACGACATACAGATAAAGATGGCTCAGGGTGCTAAACCCGGCGAAGGTGGGCAACTACCCGGACACAAGGTATACCCTTGGATCGCCACAACAAGACACTCCACTCCCGGAGTTGCCCTTATTTCCCCTCCACCACATCATGATATTTACTCAATTGAGGATCTAGCGCAACTCATCTTTGACTTGAAGAATGCAAACCCAGAAAGCCGTGTTCACGTCAAATTGGTTGCAGAAGTCGGAGTGGGGACCGTAGCTACAGGAGTCTCTAAAGCGCATGCAGACGTTGTACTGATTTCAGGACATGATGGTGGCACCGGTGCGTCTCCTCTAACGTCCATCAAACATGCAGGTGCGCCTTGGGAACTTGGATTAGCAGAAACACAACAAACGCTTCTTCTGAACCGCCTACGCGACAGAATTGTCGTCCAAGTTGACGGGCAACTCAAAACTGGTCGTGACGTAGTCATCGCAGCACTACTTGGAGCAGATGAATATGGATTTGCTACTGCACCATTAGTTGTTTCAGGTTGCGTGATGATGCGAGTTTGCCATTTAGACACTTGCCCTGTCGGTGTTGCAACTCAGAATCCCGAATTACGTAAAAAATTCTCTGGAAAAGCAGATCATGTCGTTAATTTCTTCGAATACATAGCTCAAGAAGTCCGCGAAATACTTGCAGGTTTAGGATTCCGATCTCTGGAAGAAGCAATCGGACAAGTTGAAATGCTGGACTCTGTAAAAGCAGTGGAGCATTGGAAGGCAGAGGGATTAGATCTTTCCCCAATATTTCATCTCCCCGAAATTGAAGACCATGCCGACAGGCGGCACACGCAAATACAAAATCATGGACTTGACACAGTTCTGGACCAAGAACTTATAAAGCAAAGTGAACCTGCTTTAAATAGGAGAGAGAAAGTTGATCTCTCTTTTCCTATCAACAACACCAACCGTTCAACAGGAACAATGCTGGGATATCAGATCACAAAAAAATATGGCGGTGAAGGATTACCAAGTAACACGATTTCTATAAATTTCTCCGGATCCGCTGGGAATAGTTTCGGGGCTTTTCTGCCGTCAGGAATAAGTCTCCATTTGGAAGGTGACGCCAATGATTACGTCGGAAAAGGGCTCTCCGGTGGGAAAATTACTGTAAAACCACCGAAAGATTCGGTCTTCAATGCTGAAGAACAAGTTATTGCCGGAAATGTCATCCTCTACGGCGCGACTAGTGGTCAAGTGTTTATCAGAGGAAAAGTGGGAGAGAGGTTCTGCGTTAGAAACTCAGGTGCTACTGCAGTCGTTGAAGGCATAGGCGATCATGGTTGCGAGTACATGACTGGAGGTAAGGCAGTTATTTTAGGTCCCACGGGAAGGAATTTTGCAGCTGGCATGTCTGGGGGAGTGGCCTTTGTCCATGATCCTTTCGGAGATTTCGTTGAGAGAGTTAACCATGAGATGGTTATTTTGGAGGCGCTTAACGCAGAAGACGAAATATGGCTAAAAGACATTATTCTTGAGCACAAAAATCAGACAGATTCAGTGGTTGCAGAAAAAGTTCTACACAAATGGGGAACGCCATCTTCACGTTTTGTAAAAATAATGCCTACAGATTACAAACGTGTACTTGAAGCAGCCGCAGCAGCTCGTAGCGCAGGTAAGGATGAAGTCGAAGCAATAATGGCGTCTTCGGGGGGTAATTAAATGGGTGACCCACGCGGATTTCTTAATCATGAGCGACAACTACCGGAACGACGCTCCATACCTGTCAGAATTAAAGACTGGAAAGAGGTGAATAACCCATTTCCAATTTCGGATCTTCAGCACCAAGCAAGTCGATGCATGGACTGTGGTATTCCATTTTGTAACCATGGTTGCCCTTTAGGAAACTTAATTCCAGATTGGAATGACCTCATATACCGAGAGCAGTGGCAAGAAGCCTCCGAAAGGCTTCATGCAACTAATAACTTTCCTGAATTCACCGGAAGACTATGTCCTGCTCCATGTGAGTCTGCTTGTGTTTTAGGAATAAATGAACCACCTGTAACTATCAAGCAAGTTGAAGTGAATATTGTCGACAAAGCTTGGGAACACGGATGGATCACACCGATCCTGCCAGATCAGATTTCAGGTCAACGTGTTGCCATTATTGGATCTGGTCCAGCAGGATTAACAGCAGCGCAGCAGCTCACTAGAGTTGGGCATGACGTCAGTGTCTTCGAGCGTGATGATCGCATTGGCGGTTTACTTCGTTACGGAATACCTAGTTTCAAGATGGAGAAACACTACTTAGATCGACGACTAGCTCAAATGGAAGCCGAAGGTACTCAATTTGTTCCAAACACCTCGGTTGGTACAGATCTTCCAGTCAACGACCTTCTCCAAGATTTTGATGCAGTCGTTCTTGCAGCCGGTGCAACACAATGGAGAGACCTTCAAATCCCAGGACGCGATGCTTCAGGAATCCTCCAGGCAATGGAATATCTACCGCAAGCAAACAAAGTTCAAGAAGGTGATATAGAAGCTCCTCCTGTATCTGCGAAAGGAAAACATGTAGTCATTATCGGTGGTGGAGATACAGGAGCAGACTGTCTCGGTACTGCCTTACGTCAAGGCGCTTCATCCGTTCAACAATTCGAAATAATGCCTCGTCCGCCAAGCGACCGTTCGGAAGCCACACCTTGGCCGACCTGGCCCCTCATGCATCGGGTATCTTCAGCGCATGAAGAGGGTGGTGAGCGTCAATTTGCTATCAACACTCAAGAATTTATTGTTGAAGACGGACGAGTCAGCGGTTTAAAAACACACGAAGTAATTCAAAAGTCAATTAATGGTTCAATTACATTCGAAAAAGTTGTTGGAACAGAAAAGATTTTCAAAGCAGACCTTGTCTTATTAGCCCTTGGATTTACAGGACCGGAAGCTTCTCCTCTTATTAAAGACTTGGATTTAGCACAAGATGAGCGCGGAAATATTAAAAGGGATGAAGATTTTTCCACAAACCAAGATGGGATTTTTGTATGTGGCGACATGGGCCGCGGCCAGTCTTTGATTGTCTGGGCTATCGCAGAAGGGCGTTCAGTAGCTCACTCGGTTGACTCATTTCTCAGAGGTGAAAGTAAACTTCCTACCCCAGTGGCGCCTACGGACAGACCTCTTACTTAGTTAAAAAGGCTGTGCGTCAAGAAAAGTTAGCGCAGCTTCTATGAATCCAAAATCTTTCGGTGTTGCAAAGTGATCTACTCCTTTTAATCCAACAAAACTGCTGTCAGGAAAAGCGGCTATTAACCGATCTGCAGGGCCAGCAAAATCATTATCTCCTAAAACAATTAAAACAGGACACGTTACATTGACGAGAAGTTCTTCAGTGATTCTCGGTGTATCTGGACGTTGCATGAATGCTGTGAGAGCAGAGCGATTACCGCCCGGAAGATTTGGTAAATCTGCAAAGTAACGTAACTCAGGATCATCAGACTGTCCGGATTCTATTGCTTTGAAAATTGCATCTCGTCTTTCAGGTTCTTCCCGAAAAAGATTCTCTCCAATTCCAGCCAACACTATTCGATTGAAACGTTCAGGAGTTTTTATAGCTATCTCCAAGACAAGTCGAGCCCCATGAGAAAAGGCAACAATATCAACAGGGGCTTCTGGAAATCTGTCCAGCAGGTGCTGCGTTACTTCACGGTATTCCTCTGGATCTGTTGGCTTTGGAGCGCTTCCATGCCCAAGTAAATCAAGTGCATGTACTTCTCGTCCAGCGTCCTGAATCAAATCAATCCAACCATTGTTGTACCAAGTCGCTTCAGCAGACGTTCCTAATCCATGAACTAGAACAATTGGGGGATCAGTCATCTCAACTCCATCAATAAAATCTATTCAAACTTCATTTAGCGTTCAACTCGAAGATTTCTCCTTCTAAAGAGAAAATATATACCTGGCCATTTCTTCCTTCGGAAAATCCAATGACCTCGGGGACTACTAAGTCAGTTGCATATGTAAGGACGCTACCGTCTTGACTTACAGAAGCTAGGCGAATTCTTCCGTCGCACCAATCACTAAAAATGTAGACTCCGGAAAATTCTGGAGCACCCTGACCGTTATAAACAATGCCACCAGTAACCGAGCAACGACCATCAGAGTGGTCATACGCAATATTCGGGAGCCTGTGGATTTCCAGAGACTCGTTTCTATTCTGACGATTACCTTCAAAGATAGGCCACCCTAAATTGTTGCCTTCATTGAGATTCTCATATGGTATCCGGGTCACTTCTTCCATGTGGTCTTGACCAACATCTCCAATCCATAGATCACCGGTATTTTTATCAATTGAATAACGCCAAGGATTACGTACTCCCCACACCAAGATTTCTTCTTTGAATTCACTTGAACCAAAAAATGGATTTACTTCTGGAACTCCATATGGTGACTCAACTAATGGATCAACTCGAAGAATCGATCCGAACCAGTTGCTTCTGTCTTGCCCATAATTGAGTGGATCATTTGATCCGCCTCCATCACCAAAACCAATGAAAAGCATTCCATTCTGATCCACTGCAAGATGCCCACCATTGTGATTGGAGAAGGGTTGCGCTAACGAAAGGATCGTTCTTCTTTCATCACTGTTTGGTATGCCTGAATTCAAAGCCACTGAAATGACTTGACTCGTCATTTCTTGATCTGTATAACTCACGTAAAGTTCTTTACCATCATTCGAAACAGCTAAACCTAATAAACCACCTTCTCCTGAAGTATTTACTTCTGAACTTAAATTGAGAACAGAACCCTTGTTTACTGCTGTTCCATCATCCGCGAAATACATTTCTAATATCTCCCCATCTCGCTGACCAACCAAGGTGACGTCACTATCTGGCACTGCCACAAGAGCCATTGGATGATTCAGAGAAACCACTGGAGTTAGAGCAAAGGGATGCTGTTTCAGTGCATCTATATCCAAGTAGTTTCGTTTCTCTGTGTCACTAATATTTTCGTCAAGAGAGGTATTAGGAATTGAGGTTAGTGTTTCTTGATCTTCATAAAGCAGAGAGGTTGACGTATTGTCTTCATAACTTATTTCTGAGCTTTCTAGTGGCTTGGAGCAACCAAGTAAAATCCAGATTGATAAACACGTAAGAGTAAAAGCCTTCATTGTTTAGTGATTGACCTTTTCCTCTTTGTTACTTCAAACAAGATGTAACAAATTATCGGCACAAGTCCAATAAACGCTGCGTTATGACTCATGGTCTGATAGTCCGTTCCCGCAACTAACAGCCCAGATCCAATACCTGCAAGACCCCCCGATGCTGTCATTATCAAATCAGCTAACCCTTGAACTCTGACTCTTTCCGCTCCTGTGAAAGTTTTTGTTAGAAGAGCAGAGGATGCGATTAATCCACAGCTCCAGCCAACTCCAATAAGGAATAAGCCCACAAAAACTCCGAGGCTGTCATTTTTGTCAGTATGCGCAGCTAACTCAGACCCTACGAAAAGAAGCGAACCGCCTGCTATCAGTAGTGGGCCTGCCCCGATGTGATCCACTAGCCAGCCAATTACCGGAGCTATTGCATACATGCCGACGATATGAAGGGAGATAACAAAACCAATGATCTCTAGTTCGTGAGACCCGTCTTTCATATGCAACGGCGTCATTGTCATGACACCTACCATCACCACATGACCGGCAACCATAGAAACAAGCGACAATTGACCTACGCGAGAAAAGAAAAGGAGTTTTGCTGCTTCTTTTATCCCACTATCAGGTTTTTGTTCCTCTAATTGTCCAGAAAGTAGCAGAGGATCAGGATGTAAGTTCTTATGGATAACACAGGCTGCGAGAATAAAAAGTAGAGACGAAACTGCATACGGTCCGGCCAATTCAGGAAGACCTATCAACATTCCTAACGATTTAGCTGGGCCAAAGCCGATTGTAGGGCCGAGAACTGAACCAAAAGTAGAAGCCCATACCAGAGTTCCAATCGCTCGTGCTTTACGCTCTGGAGCGGCAAGATCAGCTGCTGCATAGCGCGCTGCGAGGTTTGCGGCATTACCAATACCCACTCCAAGGATTCCTATAGGAAGAAAAAAATAGAGTTCACTCAATGCTGCTGTCATTGCAATAAGTGAGCCTATTGAAGCAAGCAAATACCCAGTAGCTAAACCTGGTCTTCTTCCCTTTTTTGCCATCAAACGAGCGAGCGGCAGTGTCGCAAGAGCGGATCCAGTAGTCATACATGCCGCAGCGAGTCCACCTAGTGTCTCCGAACCACTTAATTCCTCCCCGAGCACTGCAGCAGCAGAATAGGCACCACTCATAGCAGCACCGGCTGGGATCAAGCCCGCCATTAAAGTCCCTAGTGTCCGCTTCTGAGTTTTTTCTATATCTTCCGATGTTAATTCAGGCACCGCGTGAACCTACACCGAATTCATTCACTAAAGGTGATTGGGTTATAGATAATATGCGCTACTGTCTGATCTATGTCGATAACTTTTGCCTGTTTTGATGTTGAAACCACCAGTCTTGACTCTAAGAAGGGACACGTTATTGAAATAGCTGTCGTCAAGATAACTGACGGGGGAGAGGTTCTCAAAGAGTGGACATCTCTAATAAATGCCAATACTGAAGATCTAGGTCGTCCCGATATACATGGCATTACTCATGAAATGCTCGAAGGTGCCCCAACATTCTTAGAAGTAGCTGGTGATCTCATTTCAGAACTCTCCGGCTGCATTCCTGTGGCCCATAACGCCAGCTTTGATCGAAAGTTCATACTTAGTGAATGGACGAACTCTGGATTAGGCCCACTCCAACTTGAAGTACTTGATACTCTGGCGATGGCACGTGGTCTTGGCTTACCTGGGAAACTTGGCGATCTGGCAGAAACCCTTGGCGTGTCATTAATTGACGCTCATCAGGCTTTAGATGACACTCGTGCTCTAGCTGAGGTCCTAATCAAACTATTAGAAAAGGGAGCTGAATTGGGTGAGGTTTATCAGTTTCAACCCCCACTCTTTAGTCCTGAACCTTCAGGTCGTTTCCATTTACGCCCCATTTGAGTAGTGCTAATTTCCTAATATTTTCAGTCTTTAGTTTTCTGAGAGATCTTCTGGAACTCCCGCCATATGGGAAACAATTCCACCTTGGCGGCGAAGTACAGTCTCCCAAAGATTCTCAGTATCGTCCGTGAAAACATCGGATTCTTTGGCATCAAAAATAAGCCAAGACCCTTCTTTGAGTTCTGTTTCTAACTGTCCAGCAGACCAACCCGCATAACCAACAAAAAGTCTGACTATTTCAATATCTGGACGTTCAGAGGGGGAGTGGTGTAGATCAATCACTTCAATACAACCCACAAGAGATTTCTCATTAACATTTGAGGACTTGGCTAACCCAATCACTGCATCAGTGGCCACTGGTCCACCTTTATAGATGAATCCACCTTCCTCTACATGTTCTGCCCAAAGATCTATTAGCTGTTCAGGGTGCAGCGCTAAAGGCCTATTGAGGATCACGCCCAAAGCACCTTGATGGTCATGTTCAACAACAAAGATCACTGTTCTATGAAAATTTTGATCCTTCAGTAAAGCCCCCGAAACAAGAAGTGACCCTTTTGCCTTCTTCATTTCACACTTTTTTTCTGTACTTTAGTAAAGGAAATAGAGCCAACAACACAGATGCAACTAGGCCTCCAATTAACAGCTGCGCTGGAAATCCTTCGTCACTTGTGCTCTCATCAACTGACTGAACTGACCCAGCTTCAACATTCGTGTCTTCAACAGGCTCATTGCTTGGCTCTATAGGCACTTCTTCTGGAAGGTCTAGATTTAATTCTTGTTCTGTAGTTGTTGTCTCTTCTTGTGCGTATTCGGGCGGGGGAGTTGTGTACCACCGCTCTAGAGCGCCGCGATCATTTCGATTCTCTGCATTGAGAACTTCTGTACCAAACACTTCAATGAAACCAATTGAAACTGTGAATCTTGAAGGATCTAAACCATGAATCGTTACTTGATAAGTTCCTTCACTGCCAATTTCTGAATAGTCAATTAATCTCAAATAGTTAGTCCGAGAGAATGGCTCAGCGAAAGCGACTCGAATGTCAGGAAAGAGGTCAGCTTCGGTTCCATCAGGACGCTCAAGAGTCAACCAAGGTAAAGAAGAAGTTTCTATTTCTTTCTCCGGGGACAAGTCGGGTATCAAGAGAGACAAAGTGATTGTTTCTCCATTAGGTATCTCAAACTGAAAGCCTCTCCGTTCGTCAGATTCGAGAAAAGTTCCATAGAGGGCAAAGGAGATTCTTGCATCTGGAAGATACGGCCCTTCGTGGGCTTCCTTTTGTTCTTCTCCAATGAAGATAGGGTCATGCGCATAAGCAGAACTTCCTGGAAAAAAAAGCATTACAGCCACTATTGAAAAAATAGTCGCCAAAAAAATTTTTAGTTTTACAGAAACCCTTTCCATATATTGTTTACTTCTCCATCTCACTCAATGTTTCCATTATTAATCGATTCGCTTCAGAAGACTTGACAGCATCTATTAAACCGCGTGCAGCTACCTCTGTATAGATACCCGTTGTGTTAATGCTGGCATGCCCAAGGAGACTCTGAATTTCATTCATAGGAACCCCATTCGCTGCCCATTGAACTCCCGCCGTATGGCGCAAAGAATGCAAAGATCTGTCCCGTAGACCAGCTGCCCGATTCAAGGTAAGCAGCCAATAACGCAGTCTTCGATAATTGAAACGCTCACCATCTTTAGTTACAAAGAGGGGATCATCAGCCATCGGAGTTCCGAACCTCTCAGAGCGAACCCCCTGCCAACGGTGTAGGACTTCAAGTAGTTCCTTTGAAAGAGGAAGACGACGTACTTTAGATCCTTTACCAAGAACTCGTAGAACTTGATGATTGCTGTCATTGAGTAAATCCTGGGTAATCCAATCAAGATCTATGGAGTAAAGTTCAGCAGCACGTAAACCAAGCGCAGCCAAAACTGTAACCATTGCAAAGTCTCTTTCTGCCCAACGAACCCTGCCACCGATATCGTCGTCTCTAATTTCCGTGGCAGCGATCCGATACAAATCACGTATCTCTGAGCCTGAGTAATACGTTGGCTCGTTTTGTTCAACAGCTAGTTGAGAAACTTTACGGATTCGTCCAATATCTGGAACTGAACCGACACCAAGATCGGCAACACAGTAATCGAAAAAAGATTTTGCTGCAGCAAGCGTCTGATTTAGTGTTGCTCGAGAAACTTCACCAGAACTCCTCATTGTTCTAACTGCATCAGTTATCTCTGCTTGGCCGAAAGAATCTGGAGTAAAATATTCAGGACGTATTTCAGCAAATGAAACTAACCTTCTTAATCCCTGGCTGTAAGCCCTAACAGTGGTCGCTGGTTTATCTTCCTGAAGCGGAAGCCAACGTAGCCACTCGTGAAATGCCGGTGGCATCTGTTCTTCTAAAGGAAGGACCCTGTATCCCATACATATATTTATAGCATAAATAACTACTTAAATAGATGATAACATACGTTATCTACAATTAAAGTATACTTCTCCTTGTGAGTTGGAGCCTTAAATATGCCCTCTCCACTCCTGAATACTTGCGATAAACCAAATTAAAGCGGCTAACGTTTATAACTATGCCACGAATGGAAATTGAGCTAACAAGCAGGCGTGAAGACGGTACTTGGACCTGGAGAGCCGCTGGCGCCAAGCTCCCTAAAGGTTCTCTCGCTGAAAGCCTATTAGATGCCGGTGCTTCTATCGGTGACGTTATACGTGTTGAGACTGAACAGTTTGTAGATGGAATATCCGTAACCTCCGTTCTATCCGAGCGCGAAAAGAGGTCGACCCCAGAATTGCTGGAAATTGTTGGGAGCAGAAAAGACGAACCATTAGTTACATCGAATCTCAAAAAGAAGAAAAGTAACCGACGTCAAAGTAGAGATGAAAGAAGTCCAAGAGCTGCAAAAGATTCTGTCAAAAGAAAGCCAACAAAAGATAGAAAACCTGCGAAAAGGAACCGCAATCACTCCCCTGTGTCAACTGGTAAACGACTTAAGCAGAAGCATGTTCACCGTAATTTGATAATCGCTTCCCTACCAGAAGAGATGCAGTTCTTCTCCAAGCAGCTTTCCCAAAAAGGTGTAGCGGGAATGAGGTCCATTATTGAAAAGCAAAACGAAACTGCTTTATCTGCTGGTGAACCTCCCATACCACCCGAGCTGCTTTTAAAACTTGCTGAGCAATTACAGCCTCAACTA
>MDSX01092129.1_pt1 | contig 11018 bp, 8 predicted proteins | sample 811141 | NCBI WGS metagenome assembly MDSX01 (sample SAMN05326642, study PRJNA326480) | marine metagenome | isolation source: seawater | place: Atlantic Ocean: South East | collected 2010
TGCCTGGTCGATTGTGAACAGCGCGCGCGGTCCCTCCCGGATCGCGTGTAACATTCGATCGGTCGAGGGGAAGCTCGAACGAACACCCACGGCGAGTACGTCCATTTCGGGGGTATCGAGCCGCGAACGAAGGTGCGCGATCCGTCCACCCCATCTTGTGCATCGTCCAGGCCGAAAAAACAACGAGCGAGCACTTGCCCGGGAGCGTCAATCGTCAATCGTCGGTTTCACCTTTTCCCGGGAGAACACCCGGCGCACATCTCGCCGGGCGGCGTACGTCGTCGTCCCGTCGACTCCACTGAACCACGCGTGAGTCCAACCGCCGTTCCGTCCCTCTCGCCCGCAGCATCGCTGAAGGAGGCCCTGGTGAGGACCGGGGCGCAGCTTCTTCGCTGGGCCGAATACAGAATAGTACAGGAAAGTACTACACGCTAAAAGCCGGCGCGAGGACACGATGGAGGTCGAGTCGCATGAAAGCGCGCACACGAGCGAAATTCCGTCGCTGAATGAGTCTCCGTGTCCATCCGAGACGTCGCTTTCGTCGTCGCCGTCCAGGCGCTCGGACTTTGTGGACGACCCAAAGACGGTTTTCCTGGGTGGAGTGCCCCAGGAGCTCGACGAGCGCAAAATCGCCGAGCTCATGTTCAGGTTTGGCCAGGTGGAGCACGTGCAGCTGATGCGGCACACGCACAAGAAGACCGCGGAGAAGAAGCCGGACGACACCCACTCGTCGCACCGAGGGTTCTGCTTCGTGCGCTTCACGACTGAAGAGCAGGCGGTCGCGGCGTTGGACGCCGGGGAGGTGAGCGTCGGCGAAGGCGGGAGCGCCATGCGAATCGCAGAGGCGGAGAAGGGCAAGGCGCGCAGGCCCTCCAACGACACCGGCAGCACATCCTCCGGGGATATGCCACCTTCGCACGAGTACGACCCGGCCGCGGTCCAGGCGGTGGCCGCGGCGGCTGCTCTTCAGTACGACCCGTACGCCTATTACCCGCACCCGGGCCCGGCTGGATACTACGACCCATACGCCGCCCAGTACGCGGCGCAGATGCAGTACGCCCACGCGGCTCAGTACCACGCCATGCAGCAGGCGCAGCAGGTTCACTACGCGGCTGCGATGCAGAGGACACTGTACGGGGATCCACTCACGCCTCCGACATCTCCGACGGCGACGCGGGGCGGGAGGTGGAGTCCCTCGCGGGGATTTGGATCAGCCGCGCTTCGCGAGAGGCAGGTGTTCGTCGGCGGTCTCCCACGGCTCACGACGGAATCAGAGCTGTTTCGATTCTTCTCCACGTACGGCCAAGTCGACGACGTCAAGATCGTGCTCGACGCACAGACGGGCCTGTCCAAGCGGTTCGGATTCATCACGTTTGCGGAGAGAGCCGCCGCGGAGGAGCTCAAGGCCAAGAAGGTGGTGAACTTCAGGAAGGGGTTCATGCTCAACGTCGGCAGCGCCAAGAAGAATCACGGCACGTCAGCGTCGAAGGACACGTCGGATGCGGGGTCATCTCAGCACGTGCTCGGGTCCGAGTCCTCGGCGGACGACCTCGCGGCGGAGATGCAGTCGATGGCGATGGAGGATGACGCGTCGGAATCGCAGTTTGGTTCGTCCCTCGCGTCCTCCAACTCCGGGTCCGGTCTCACCACTCCGAGGAATTCGACCAACTTGGACGGTAAATCCGCAGTGACTGAATCACCCGTGAGCACGCTGCGCGGCGAAGGTGTCCTCTCTGGTCGATACGTGATGGTGACCAAGGATGTTAACTACACCAAAGCCAGCTTTCTCGTGACCGACGGCGGTGAGTTCCTCCGCAAGATCATGGATGAGACCGGCGCGCTGGTGCGAACCAAGGCGAGGAAGAATAAGCGAAGCCGGAAGCTGTCGATCGAGGTTCGCGGCGAGACCCGCGTGGTGGACGATACGTGGGCGAAGATAGATGCGGAGACTGAACTCCGCTCGTCGAGTGCAACTCACGGCGGCTTGCAGCCGGATAGCAGATCCAGCAGCATCGGCCAGGGGTCCATCGACGAGGAGCTCGACGAGGAGTATCAGGATGCGACGTTCCTCTCCCTCTCACCTCCCGCGATCGGTGGGCTCGGCGGGCGGTCCCCTCCGAAGGTGAGGACCAAGCTCAGGTTCGAGGGCAGCACCCTCGCGCCGCCGTCGTCGCCTATTCTCATGAGGTCCACCAGCCTCCCGACGCCCAGTTCGTCGGAGACGCCGATGTCGCCCGTCAAACGAGCCCTAGGAAGGCTCCGAAGGCTCTCCGACGCATCGGACACATCGATGGCGTCTGATTCCAGTGCGCCCAAGCGCCACTCCTACGACGGGGGTACGCGGGCGCCTGAATCCGCGGTTGTCGCCGTGGAGGGCATCGGGGTCGGCACCGACGCCGACGAGCTGCACGACTTTTTCTCCTCCTTCGGCAACGTCCTGAACACCGAAGTGACGGTCAAGCTCCCGAATAAGGACGATGCCACGAAACCGTCAACTCCAACCGGACCCGTCGCTTTCGCGTTTGTCCAGTTTGAAGACTGCAAGACGGCCAGGGAGGTCAGATCGCAGAGAAATTTTGTGTTCAACGGGCAGGCCGTCGAGGTGAGCTCGCCGGACAGGTACCTCACGTATCAGTCCTCGAGGAACCACCAAATCCCGGATCGCAGCCTGACCGGCACACCCGCATGTTAAAGATCCACGCGATACCCTTCGTCATCAGAGTCGACGCTGGAAGCGTCGACTCGACTCGAAGGTGAAGAATCCTGAGCGACTCGCCTCGGCTGAAAAGGTCCCGGCGACTCTGTTCTCACTTTTTCAACTCAAGACCCGGCAGGTACGTCCAGTGAGTGTTGTACTAAAACCGCTAATCATCGCCATCATGAGAGGCGTCCCTAGCCGCTAATAACTAATAACCAATTTGCAGAGATACGACGAACCGCGCCCGCCCCTGAGTCAACTCTTGTCGAGTCCATCGTCCATGCTCCCCAGCATCACCCCGCCGTGAATCTGTTTGTCCCTGCCCTTGATCCGCCTCGCGTCGAATTCGTCCCATCCCACCGTCGCTCTGATCGCGTCTATGTCAGTCGGACATCCCCTCAGAGACACCCGCTCGAGTTTTGTACATCCGAGAAACACCTCAGCCGGCACCGACTTCACCCGGGTCCCATCCGCGGAGAGCGAAACGAGCGCGGTGAGTCGCCCCCACGCGCTCGGTAAAGCCTCCATCCCTACGTTTCCGTCCACCTTCAACTCAGTGAGCCTCGAGCACCCCGCCACGTGCTCGAGCCCACCGGCGTCTCGCGCCTCTTCGCACGTCAGCCGGTTCCTCGATAGGTCCAGCCTCGTGAGCTTGGTCAGCCCGCCGACGCTCTTCGGAAGCGCTCGAACCCGGTTATCGCTCAACACCAGCTCCTCGAGCCGAACCAGGTCCCCGATCGCGTCCGGCACGTACTCGATCTTATTCTTCTCGAGACGCAGCGACTTGAGCGTCGTCATCTTGCACAGAGAATCCGGCAGGCGGGTAAGCACGTTGGATCCCAGCGAGAGCTTCGTCACCGAGGTGAGCTTCAAGCCGACATCTTCGGGCAGGCTGGCGATGGAGTTACGCTCGCAGTTGATGGACCTGACCTTGGGCCCGAGCCCGGTGACGTACTCCGGGAACGACGACCACCCCGCCTCGCGCTCGGATACGATCCCCGTCTTCCCCGCCGTCTCCTTACGCTTGGACGCGTTCGTGGTCTTGTTGAAATCCGACCCCATCTTCTCGAACGCGACGGAGATGTCGTTCGCCATACGGGAGAAGAAGTCGCTCATCGTGACGGCGGGTCTCTCGACGGAGCCGCACCGCCCGCCCTGTTTGCCCTCGCGAACACCCCGCCTTTCCCCCCGTCGTCGCCACCGGGAGTGGTGTTTCGGCGTCGTGTGTTCTCGAGCAACCGGCAAGGGCCCTTCGAACTCAAAAAACCGAGGAGGAGCTCCGAAAAGGCTGACGCGGCAATTTATGACTAATCGCCCTTACGGATCTTGAATGCATCGAATTGCAAAGCCAAACCAGGAAAACAGGTACATTCGTATACGAACAAAGCCAGTTGCCTGAAACGACGTTTCGAGGATCTTGATCCGCTTTTTGAGAAACCTTTCCACGGTTCCCAAGGTTTCTATTCAGCCACTCACAATCCGGTGAACTCAAGATCCTTTGTCTACGCGGATGGGACTGCCAACCATCTGGACGACTCGCGAAAAGATTCGATGATTCCGATAGATTGATGGCCCTGGCACGTGCAAACAGTGAGGCTGACTGGAATTCCCCCGGGGAAAAAGCAGGGGGTCGTGCACTTTTTCCAAAACAGGCTTCATTGGACCTCGAATCGGCATCATTGGCAAACGCGCATGGAAGCAGTAAGAGCTTTCTATTGGACCAAAAGCCCAAAAATTTCGCAATTGACGAATGAAAACGCTGAAAAGTGCGAAAATGTGGCGGATAAGGACCCGCACAATTCCGCCCGCATCGTTTTGCGAAAATGTCGCCTCCCCCGCATAAAGTTAACACGCCCAAGCGTTGTCCTCGAAACGGGGCGGGTTGGCGACGTCACACCGCGCGTCGCGTCACGAGGAGCGAGAACGAATGGGACGTGTATGCGACTACTGCTCAACAGCTAAGGCTGTCATATTCTGCCGGGCGGATTCCGCGCGACTGTGCCTCGCGTGCGACAAGCAGGTGCGCGAACTCCCCGTACCCATTAACGGCGAAACCATAGGTTTACCCGGGACGGAATGGGCGAAATCCCCGTCGACGCGCCTCGCGGGGCGCGCGTTCCCGTTCGATGCGACGTCGTAAACGCGCGCTCGATGCGACTCGATTGTTCGCTGAGGGCACGTGCAATCACGACGACGCGAAACAGACGTTTCCTGCGTCGTCGCGCGATGCTCGTCGCGTTTTGCCTCAGCTCCGCGTCGGAACAAACCGACACGACGAGCTTCGACATTTTCTCACCGTCTCCCCGCTTTCACCCCCTCCCAGGTGCACACGGCGAATCAGGTGGCTCGGAGACACGTCCGTTCGTGGTTGTGTGATGCTTGTCAGAACGGCTCGGCGAAGGTGCGTCGGCGCCCGCGCCTCCAACATCGTTTTCGCGCGCGTTTGTCGGAGCGGAGAACCCGATAAAATCCTCGGGGTTTAACAACGCTCGTTTGGCCGGCCAAAAAATGAAAGCGCGACCCTCCCGTTCGTCGCCGACGCCGACCCCCACGACGCGTCCAATCCCTCGCGAATACCTTCGAGCGATAATTAACCGAACCCATTTCCCTATTCCTCCCCAAACGCGCAGGTTTTCTGCGGACAGGACCGCGTTGTTCTGTGCGAGCCGTGCGACGAGTTGACCCGGTCGGTGAATGGGAGGTTCGAGGGCAAAACCGTCCCGGCGAGGGTACCGCTGAAGAGCTTCAGCCTGCAGGACGAACCGGTGGACGAGCACGGCGCCACTTACAACGGTTCTCACGCGACGATGCTGTCGCGCCATCCGTTCAAGGAGGGGTTGGCGTTGTTCCCGGTCTCGGGGGGCAGCGGGAGCAAGCTGTCGGGGCTGACGGGCGGGCCGCACCGATCGGGGAGCGGCTCGCTGGGTCTGCAGCCCGGGAGCGGGAGGACGCAGAGTGGAGGCGGGATGCAGGGGTTGTCGAGGCAACACAGCGGGCAGAGGGTGGTGGGCGGTATGGCTCCTTACACCATCGGGGGCGAGGGACTCGCGGGTGCACACAACTACGGAACAGCCGGAGTTGGAGGCGCGCCCGCGTGGGACCCGTTCCAGATGGTCGGAGGAATTACCCCGCAGCAGCACCGGTACCAGCTCCAGCAGCAACAGCACCAGTCGCAGCAACAGCGCGGTCTGCTGCCCCAGTTTCACCACCAGATGGGGGGCGTCGGTCCCCCGCCCATGCCGTCGCTCGTCAACCAAGGGGGCGTCCCGGGCTACTTCATGGACGAGACAGGCATCTCCCGGGGCAGCAGCGGCGAGCGGAGCGCGTACGCGTGGCTGCCCGGCCCGCACTTCGATGGGCTCATGAGGAACCCGTCTCACTCGTCGAATGGCTCGGATCCCATCGGCATGTACATGAACTTTGATTCACCCGAAGTTCGACTCGCCGCCAACGGGAGCAACTCCGCCGGGGGTTCGGGCGGGAGCGACGGCCGGAACCAGGGCGGCAGCAACACCCCTCCCGAAATCACGGGTGACCCGCGCATATCCGACGCATCACACCAGGAGGCGACGTCCACGCAGCACTGGCAGCAGCAGCAACAACAGCAGCAGCAGCAGCAGCAGCAGCAAGGACAGGTTTTCGCGAACCCCGCAGATCCGATGCAGCAGCAGCGGTACCCCACCCCGATGTCCGCCTACATGCCCGGTATGGATTTCCCGTACCAGGGCCGCGTGGGTACGGCGATTCCATCGACGAGCACATGGTCTCCGCACCACATCGGCGGCGGATCATGGAAGGGTCGCGGTTCTTCCCCCAACCTGGGCCTGCGCTCCAACCCCACTTCCTGGTCCACGGAGGGATCCGGCGGACTTCAGGCGCAGTTTGGCCAAGGTCAGCCACCGCACGGCGTTTACCTGCCCGCTCACCCGACGCCCGCTTTCATGCAGCCCCAAAATCCGTTCGGAACCTACGACTACTCGTCCTACCCGAGCATGATGCCCGTCGCGGGTGGAGTGCTGGTTCGACAGGATCGGAACTCTCAGGGGAGCGCGGAGGGAAGCGGCGGCGGCTCACCCCCGAACGGTGGGAGCGGCGGCGGGAACATCGGTGGCGGTGGCAGTGTCGTCGCCATGTCGAGCATGCTTCCCGGCGGCTTTCCGTTCGAGGGCACTCCCGGCGCCGGCACCCCGGGTCAGGAGGATGGCGAGGACGGCGCCATCGAGCATCCGGGCTCGATGGCGCCGGGCACCGCCCTTCGCAAGGAGATGCTCATTCGCTACCACGAGAAGCGTAAGCAGCGTCACTTCAAGAAGAAGATCCGATACGAGTCGAGGAAGGTTCGTGCGGACAACCGGGTGAGGATCAAGGGGAGGTTCGCGAGGGCTGACGCGCCCCTCACCGCCATCGACAAGAGCAGCATCAAGAATCACAAGGACATCAAGACTGAGACCACTGACGCAGAGCACGACGAAGAAGATGTCAAGAAGGAAGACAAGGAACAAGACAAACTGAAGCACGAGTTGAGCTCGGAAGTTGCCGCGCCGGCGCTGGTCACACCTGATGTGCTGCCGGGTGTGACCGCGTGAGCGCCGGCGACTTCAATAATTCTTTTGTGCGTCTCGTGATCATTATTCGATGAGACGACACTGGAATCAACTCTGGTAAGACACTTACCGTGTGCGTATGATATATTCATTTTGGGCCAGCCCCTATGCGCATGGGGGGGCGGGCCCATACATTGTTTCCTCGGGCGCCACAACTTTTATTACGTGGCTTGCAAGAGGCAATTTTTTTCTCGGCGCAATGGCGCCGATCGACTATTAGTCCGTAGACATAAGATAGGGACACTGTTGTATTATCACGTGTTATATGAAGGAAAAATATAATCCAACCCATCGCTATCGCTCACTCTTTCTTTCCGCTCGAGCATCCGCCGCCTCCGTCTGGGGACTCGATGATGTTCTCCCCCGGCATCGTCCTGTCCACGTGCTGCGGCTCCACCGACATCTCATAGTTGCCCTTGTCGTTGACCTGCGCCTGGACGACGTGCAGCCTGATGAACGACTCCGCCTCGACACCCTCCTCGATCTTTTTCTTAGCCTCCTCTGGTCCCAGATGCGCGGAATCCTTCGTTGATTGAAAGGGGTTGGGCGGAAGAGGTTGGAAGAGGTTGGGGAAGATTTAGGGTTGGTCCGTGTTGGCGCTCACTCACCTGAAAGTGCTTGCGAATCTCCTCTCGCGACGCGGCCAGCGCAGTCTGATCGCCCCTGAACGCCACCGCGCGAGCGCGAATTAGCTGCCTGAAAAGGCCTCGCGCCGTTGGGAGAGCGGTCATCGCACGCCAAACTCAGAAGAAGGAGTCGGCACTCTGATCGCCTGTGATCCGCTGGTGGCGAGTTCGTGTAAGGACCAACGACACGCCTCAACGGTCTGACTCGAACGAGTACAAGGTCGGGGCTACGGTACGGTGCAATCCGGCACAAAACCTGGGGTCGAAGCGCGCCCGTGACTGTGAACGTTCGTCGGGGTCCTCGTCGTCTTTTTCAGTAGCTCTGAGATCTCGCCGATGAGAACTTCCAACTGTCCGGACTGCCCTCCTCACTTCGAGGCGCACACGAGGGCATCTAAATGCGAACGCACCACGTTCGCTCCACCGACGGGGTCGTCCTGGAGGTACACGATCGTGGCACGTCACCTTCGTCTAGTTCCTCCGGTCTCGAGCGCGATGAACCCATCACGCTGCTCCTCGCTCACGCGAATGGCTTCCACTCGAGAACATGGGACGCCGCGGTGGAGGAACTCATGCGTGTAGCCTCGAGCTCCGAGGGCATCGGGGGGCGAACCGGGGGCGTGCGCGTGATCACCTTCTCGTTCCGCGCGCATGGATCGTCCACGGCACCAACCGGCGGAGGCAAGGACGCGCTTCGGTGGGGTAAGTTCGCGGAGGATCTCCTCGCCCTGGTTGAGCAAACGCCCGGGCTCGTCAGGGGTGAGTTCGTCGGAGTTGGACACAGCCTCGGGGCGCACGCGATGCTCCGTGCGGAAGCGTCCAGACCCGGGACCTTCGCGTCCTTGTATTGCTTCGAGCCCATATTCGTGTGCGATCCAGGGAAGTTACCGCCGTTTGTGCCCATGTCGCTCGAACGCGCTGCGGCGAAGAGGAGGAGGACGTTCCCTTCCCGTTCGGACGCTCGCGCGGCGTACGGATCGAAACCCCCACTGAGCATTCTACACCCCGGGGTGCTGGACGCGTACGTTCAGTACGGGTTCGTCGATGCCATCGGAGGTGAAGGGGTCACGTTGGCCTGTACGCCGGAGACGGAGTCGACTGTTTTCGCAAACGGAGGTGTGGAGGCGGAGGCTTTCGAGCTGGTGGGTGGGGCAAAGGTTCGGTGCCCGGTGACGGTGGTTCACGGCGCGACGCACGATCCGAGGGATGTGTACGGCCGGTCACCCAGTGATGCGATATACTCATCCATCATTTCGCCACTCATCGCAGAGTACATCGGCGAGAACGCGGCGGTTGAGTATGCGCCGGCGCTGACGCACTTTGGGCCGCTGCAGGATCTGGGTTGGTTCGCGAAGAGCGTCGGCGCGCACCTGTCGCGCACCGGGGGCGTTACACGCCGCAGCCGATTGTAAGTCAGTAGGTGGTCGTCAGTGGCATGCGAGCTAGTATTAGTCTAGATTAGTTGGTAGTTTGAACGGTTTCGCCTGCAACGCCTTCTCACACCATCTCACGCCTCACACCGTGCGGCGCGCACCGTACTTCCTGCCCCATATCGCGCACTCCTCTTATCGAAAGTTGCGGGTTTCCCGCTTGGGACATGTCGTCTACCACGGATGCACTCCCAAGGCACGCGAAGAAGCGCAACGTGCTCATACCTCTTGGACCTGACCTGGAGTTGAACAGGAAGCTCTTCGCGTGGGCCGCCAACAACGTCTTCGATGACGCCGACAACGTGTTTGTGTGTCACTACCTTTGGACGGATCTCGATACGAAGGGTCACGGCCTTCAGGTCGTCAACATCGACAAGCCTCTGTATACGCCGGAGGACTCTGAAGACCACGCCAGCGAAGCCGCCGAGGCTGAGTTCCTCCCCCGTGCGGTGAGCGACGCACTGAGAAGACAGCGAAAAGCATGTCCTAGCGCCACGTGTGTCGTCTTCAAGATCTACAACTCCGCAACAATCCATTCAGCCGAGGAGGCCCTCATCCAGATATGCAAGGGCAGCTTCCAGTCTTCCGAGACGATGTTTCCTGACAACCTTGCGATACCGAAGCCCGATATAGTTTGCATGGGAGCCAGGGGTCGAGGCATACTCAAGCGTTTCATGTTGGGTTCCGTGTCCAACGCCGTCGTGAGTCAAGCTGAATGTTCGGTGTGCATCTTTCGCGACACGACCGAGTCCGATTCTCACAGGGCGGCCAAGCGTGACACCGATGTCGCATCGCTCCAGCATCTCCAAGCCCATCCCGCGGTCGCCGGCTGCGCCGTGATGAACGCTGTGATTGACAAGCGCGTGGGTACCCTCAAGGCGGGTGAGAAACGAGCCATCTGCATCGCGCTCGGAGGCTCCGATGCGTCCATCGCAGTTGTCAAGTGGGTCGCAAAGACCCTGCTCCGACCCACCGATCGCGTCGTGTTGCTGCACTGCGAGGACAAGAAGAAGTCCGAGCGCAGCGGCCTGACCAAGGAATCAATCGCCGCCAACATGAGCAAGTGCGAGGAGGTTCTCCGAGGGTACCTCGCCAAGCACCCCGATCCGGCGGGGCAAGAATACTGCATCATCGAAGAGGAGGGCGAGTCTCCGGTGGATGTCAGAGACAGGATGCTGGACTTCATCCAGACCAAGACGGACATCAACCTACTGGTTCTCGGCAAGTCGAATCGACCTCCCGGCATTCGAAGCGCGCTGCTCGGCACGTTGCCTCGCTATGCTCTGAACCACGGAAAATGTCCCATCCTCGTTGTAAACCCGCCGGCTGAACCTGCACCGAAGTTGCCTTCAAAGATCGACTCCCCGGCTGCCGCGTGACCAGCGAGTTCCAAGCCTGAATACCTTTTTTCATGGAGAAGCAGCGCACCCTGATGCGATCACACAACGATACGATTACACGAATACGACAAAAACAATTTGATCATCACTCAACACGTTGTCTCTTCACGCCCTCCTGCTCGCAATCCGACTGATCATTCTCCACCACCCGCATCCCTGGACACTCCACAAGAAGCGTCCCGCTTCCGCTGTCCGCTAACAAGGACTTTGAGAGCTTAGAGCTTAGCCTGAAATCGTCGCCGTTCCACCCGAAACATCCA
>MDSX01074527.1_pt1 | contig 11016 bp, 17 predicted proteins | sample 811141 | NCBI WGS metagenome assembly MDSX01 (sample SAMN05326642, study PRJNA326480) | marine metagenome | isolation source: seawater | place: Atlantic Ocean: South East | collected 2010
AATATGCACTAGATCGTATGATTCAACTCTGTGATCACTATGATGAAGAAGGGTTGAAAAAGATTCTTTCTGAATCAAAAACAGATATGAAAAACCATCTTAAAAAGAAAAAAACTAAAGGAGGAGGATTTTAATGGGTTGGAAAGAAGCAACAAATAAAGTTATTGCTAACCAACAAGTGGAAAATATTGCTAAACTTCTAAATGCTGAAGTAAAGCATAAAATTATTACTGACTCTTATGGTTTAAACAAAAGACGTATTGAGATTACCTATGAAGACAAAGAAACAGAGGCATCAAGTTAAGTCAAGGTGGTACTATATATTTTGGGGAATTGCCACTATATCAGTAGTCTCAGGTCAGATTTATGTTGGGTCTGGTTTTAGAGTGATGAGTGATTCTGTAAATCAAGTATTGGAGAATATGAAATGAAGTACCTCCTAGCAGCAGCCAGTGCCCTTCTGGTGCTCTCTCCATTGGCAGCAAGTCCTGCCATGGCACACAAGGCACACAGGTTCAACAGACAGTACCAGACAGGCAGACACTGGCATCGTCACTGCCATAAGGCTGGACCATGCCACACCCATACCCATACTCACTATGGTAAGGATGCTGGTCACCATGGTAGATGGTTCATGCATGGTCTATACTCAGGGACATATCCTAAGTATGAAGATTATTGGTATCCTGGTTGGTATCCTGGTCCAGAGTGGCAAATTCACATTCACTAATTAATTATGAAATCTTTGAAAACTCCTCTTCGTTATCCTGGTGGCAAATCACGTGCCCTAACAAAAATTATTCCGCATATCCCAGACTTATCTGAATATCAGGAATACAGAGAACCATTTCTTGGAGGTGGTTCAGTGGCAATTCATATTACTAAAATGTATCCAGATTTGAATATTTGGGTAAATGATTTTTATACACCTCTTGTAACTTTCTGGCAGCAACTACAGGAGAAAGGTGATGAGATGAGGCAGTTTCTTGGTTCTCTCAAAAGATTCCACAACACACCAGATAAGTGTAAGTTGCTATTCAATTCATCAAAGGGTCATATCAATGATGATAGTGTTAGTGACTTTGCTAAAGCATGTGCTTTCTATATTGTAAATAAGTGTTCTTTCTCTGGTCTTACTGAGTCATCTTCTTTCTCTAAGATGGCATCAGAAAACAACTTTACTCAAAGAGGCATTGACAGACTTCCAGGTTTTCAAAAAATTATTGCAAACTGGAACATTACAAACTTGTCTTATGAAGAACTATTAGATGAATCTTCAGAGAGGAGATCATTCATTTATCTTGACCCTCCCTATGCTATCAAGGATAGTTTGTATGGAAAAAAAGGAAACATGCATAAAGGATTTGACCATGACACTTTTTCTCGTGATTGTTCTGATTGTAGTATCAATATGCTTGTCTCCTACAACTCAGGACAGTTAGTTAAACATAGATTCCAGGAATGGAATATGGCAGAGTTTGATCATACATATACACTCAGATCTGTTGGCAAATATATGAGAGAGCAGAAAGAAAGAAAAGAACTTCTGCTTATGAACTATGGTAAGAAAGCAAAGGTTCAACTATCATTTGAAGGTTGTTATAATTTTTCTAAGTTGAAGAAGGAGGGTATGATAGATTGAAAAAATTATGGAGACTGTGGAAGTACACTCTAGGTAGTTTCTCTGATGTCAAAACAAAAAGATATGATAATAGTGTTGCTGTTCTTCGCAGTATTATATTCTTTACTTATTTGGCGACTAACAGTTTTATTATTGCAGGGGTGATTAGACATTGGAACTGAAAGATTGGTTGAACTCAATTAACTTTAATAAGGAAAACCTTATTAAAGAAAACCCTGATTTAGTTAAAGAGTACCCACCATATATTATTAATAGATGTCTGTCTGGGCATTTAGATTGTGTTTTGTTTGCTAATGAAATGAACAAGTATCATTTTTTAGACAAAGACATGCAATTTAACTTTTATATAAATATCTTGAGAAAGAGAAAGAGATTATCTCCTTGGGTTCGCAAAGAAAAGGTCTCAGATCTAGAGTTTGTCAAATCTTATTATGGTTATAATAATGAGAAAGCATCTCAGGCACTGAAAATCTTATCAAAAGAACAACTGGACTACATTAAACAAAAACTTGATACTGGTGGCAAAAGATGACTCAGACTGCAGAACCTCAGGTTCATTGGTCACAGGACAAAATGATTGAAATTGTCCTCAATGAACCAGATGATTTCCTCAAAGTGAGAGAGACTTTAACAAGAATTGGTGTTGCTTCTCGCAAAGAAAAGAAACTTTACCAATCTTGCCATATTCTCCATAAACAGGGTAAATATTACATAGTGCATTTTAAGGAGCTTTTTGCTCTTGATGGTAAATACGCTAACATTACTGTTAACGACGTTCAGCGTAGGAATCGTATTACTCGTCTTCTTGCTGATTGGGGTCTCATCAGTGTGGTAAAGGAAGATTCAATTATGGACATTGCTCCATTGAATCAGATTAAAGTCCTGCCATACAGGGATAAGAACGAGTGGACTCTAGAGCAGAAGTATAATATTGGTAAAAAGGGAAAACCACAAGAGGAAGGGTAAACCCTACTTACATTTTTTTGATAGTATGTTATAAATATGTGTGGATGCCAAATGGGTCCACACAACTAAACTTGCTATCTAAGGAGTTTTTCAAATGGGTAACCTAACGAAGTATGGTGCTGCAGATTTAAACCAGTTAATGGAGAGAATCAATAGACACAGCATTGGAATGGATGATTATTTTGATAGAATTTTAAAAGCACAAGCAGCAAATTATCCCCCATATAATCTTTTTCAACTGAGCAATACAGAATCACATTTAGAAGTTGCTCTTGCAGGATTTAAAAAGGAAGAAGTAAGTGTTTACACAGAATATGGTAAACTCATTATTGAGGGCAAAAAAGAAAATAAGAAAAAGGAAGAAGATACTTACATCCTCCACCAAGGTTTGGCTCAACGGAGTTTCAATCGTAGCTGGACAATCTCAGACGACACGGAAGTTAGATCAGTTACTTTTGAGGATGGGCTTTTAACTGTCATCTTGACTAAAATTGTTCCAGAACATCATGCAAGAAAAAACTGGATTTGAGCATCAACCAAATGGTGAAGACTCTATACCCACTTGGTTATGGATTGGTAGTGTGGGATTATTAGTCTTTACTATAATTTGTTTCTTGATTATGTTGGCAGGAATGCTATAAATAAAGTGTATCGTCGCTGCCTATGGGCAAAGGGGGAACTGGCAAAATCCAGTTGACACCCCCTTTTTTATCGTCTATAATATGAGGAGAGAAATCCTTTATCATGGACCAGTACAAAATCAGAATTGCTGATGCCCTTGAAAGGATAGCAACTGCATTGGAGAGTGGGACCATAACAATAAATATGGTGCATGGTCACATTGAGAATATTGATCATGCCCATATTGATGATGGTGAACTTGACATACACACTAAATCCTTCTGATCAAAACAACTAATGGAAAATCTTAAAGTATTGGTCATGAAGAACTTCATGCTCCTCTCACAAATTGATGAGGTTTCAGGTGAATTGGGTTCTCCTGATTGTAAACTTACAGAACCTATGGTTATTGGGGAGCAGGACACCCTTTCTCCATGGTTAGTAGGAATCACTTCTCAGAATGTCTTTATGATTCATTCTGATAAAATCTTGACTATTGCAACCCCCAATAGTAAACTGACTGAAAGGTACGAGAGTCTGGTGAAGGAATGAGGTTCTACACAAACGTGCAGATGGTTGGCAACAACTTTCTTGTTCGTGGTTATGAAGATGGCCAGAGAAAAATTTACAAGGAAGCATATCAACCAACTCTCTTTGTTAAATCAAAGAAAGAATCTAAGTGGAAGACTCTAGAGGGTGAGAGTGTAGAACCTATTCAACCAGGAACTATTAGAGATTGTAGAGAGTTCTACAAGAAATATGATGGTGTAGATGGATTCCCCATCTATAGCAATGAAAGGTATGTCTATCAGTATATCTCTGATAAGTATCCAGAGGAAGAGATTAAATTTGATATCTCAAAGATTTCTCTGGTAACAATGGACATTGAGGTTCAGGCAGAGGAAGGATTTCCTGACCCTGAATCTTGTTCTGAAGAGATGCTGACTATCTCTATCCAGGATAATTCTACTAAACAGATTACCACTTGGGGTAGGAAACCTTATACTCCATCTCAGAAGAATGTAACCTATCATCACCATGAGGATGAGGTTGCAATGCTTAATGCATTCCTGTATTGGTGGTCAAACAACACTCCTGATGTCATTACAGGGTGGAATGTGAGGTTGTATGATATCCCATACCTGTGTGGGAGAATCAGTAGAATTATGGGTGAGAAGAAGATGAAACTTCTTTCACCTTGGGGTCTTGTATCTCAAGATGAGGCATACATCTCTGGCAGGAAGTTTAATGTTTATGACATTGCAGGACTAACCACACTTGATTATCTTGAACTTTACAAGAAGTTCACCTATAAGGCACAAGAGTCATATAGACTGGATTATATTGCTCAAGTAGAACTTGGACAGAAAAAACTTGATCACAGTGAGTTCAATACTTTTAAAGATTTTTATAGAGGTAATTGGAAGAAGTTTGTAGACTACAACATCATTGACGTGGAACTTGTTGACCGCTTGGAAGACAAGATGAAACTGATTGAACTTGCCCTGACTATGGCATACACAGCAAAGGTCAACTATGTTGATGTGATGTATCAGGTAAGGATGTGGGATACAATCATTTATAACTATTTGAAGAGGAGACACATTGTCATTCCTCCCAAAGATAGATCAGAGAAAGATTCTAAATTTGCAGGTGCCTATGTCAAGGAACCGATTCCAGGAAAGTATGATTGGGTGGTCTCTTTTGACCTTAATAGCTTGTACCCTCATCTTATCATGCAGTACAATATATCCCCAGAGACCCTCCTTCCAGAAAAACATCCAGCGGCTACAGTTGATAGAATCCTTAAACAAGAGATAAGTTTTGAGTTATACAAGGACAATGCTGTATGTGCCAATGGTGCAATGTATAGGAAGGATGTGAAGGGATTCCTTCCTGAACTGATGGAGAAGATGTATGCAGAGAGGGTCATCTTCAAAAAGAGAATGCTTGCTGCTAAACAAGAGTATGAAAAGACACCAACCAAAGCACTTGAAAAAGAAATTGCCAGATGTAACAACATCCAGATGGCTAAAAAGATTTCTCTTAACTCTGCCTATGGTGCGATTGGTAATCAATACTTCCGCTATTATAAATTAGCAAATGCTGAAGCAATCACCCTATCTGGTCAGACATCTATTAGATGGATTGAGAATCGTGTAAATGGATACCTAAATAATCTGTTACAAACACAAGATGTAGATTATGTCATCGCATCTGACACTGACTCAATCTATATTAATTTCGGACCTCTTGTTGATAAATTTTTTGGTAATCTCACTGGTAACAAGACTAAACTTGTTAACATACTTGACCAGATCTGCCAAGAGAAGTTGGAACTATTTATTGAGGAGAGTTATCAGGAGCTTGCGACGTATGTAAATGCATATGCCCAGAAGATGCAAATGAAGAGGGAGAACATTGCAGACAGGGGCATTTGGACAGCAAAGAAAAGATACATCCTCAATGTATGGGATAGTGAGGGTGTAAGGTATGAAGATCCTAAATTGAAAATCATGGGTATTGAGGCTGTTAAGTCATCTACTCCTGCGCCCTGTAGGAAGATGATTAAGGATGCTCTCAACCTTATGATGGGTGGTACAGAAGATGAGGTCATTGACTTTATTGATGATGCTAGAACAAAGTTCAAGAAGATGTCTCCAGAAGAGATTGCCTTCCCTAGAACTGTAAGTGATGTTAATAAGCATAGAAGTCACTCTACAATCTATGCAAAAGGGACTCCTATTCATTGTAGAGGTGCTTTGCTGTATAATTACTATGTCAAGGAAAAAAATCTTGACACCAAATATTCTCTTATCAACAATGGGGAAAAAATCAAGTTTATATACTTGAAGAAACAAAACCCAATTAGAGAGAATGTTATCTCCTTTATCTCAGACTTCCCAATGGAACTTGGTGTTGACAAGTACATTGACTATGACCTACAATTTGACAAAGCCTTCTTGGAACCTGTCAAAGTCATTCTTGATGCCATTGGTTGGAATGTTGAGAAAGTTGTAAACCTGGAACTATTTTTTGGCTAATGGACCTACCTATTAACGACAAAGAACTTGCTACAATTGTAAGTGCTCTTCGCCTTGGTGGAGATACTTCTTTGTACCAAAAACTGAAGAAAATTAAGGACATTCGTGATGCTAACCCAGGTGGACCTTATAAGAAAATTGCTCGTGAAGAATTTGGATTTGTGTTGTAATGATTAAAGTAAAGTATCAACTTAAAGAACATTTAGGTGTAAAACTTTTTAAGTTTTTTAAAACCAAAGAAAAAGTTGAAATGTTTAAATCTCATAACCCACACTACATTTTTGATTAATTCATGGACTTCTTAAAAGAAATTGTAAAAGAGATTGGTGATGATTATACCCAACTCGCAAAAGACATCGATGACACAGAACAATTTGTTGATACAGGTTCGTACATTTTTAATGGAGTTGTTTCAGGTTCTATATTTGGTGGTGTATCTGGGAATAAGATTACTGCCATTGCTGGGGAGTCTAGCACTGGCAAAACTTTCTTTAGTTTGGCAGTCGTCAAGAATTTCCTTGATTCTAATCCTGATGGGTATTGCCTATATTTTGATACTGAAGCAGCTGTTAATAAGGGTCTACTCGCAAGTAGAGGGATTGACCTTACCAGACTGGTTGTTATCAATGTCGTAACTATTGAGGAGTTTAGATCAAAGGCACTCAGGGCAGTGGATCTGTACTTAAAAAAATCTGAGGATGAGCGCAAACCCTGTATGTTTGTGCTAGACTCACTGGGTATGCTTTCCACTGAGAAAGAGATTAGGGATGCCCTTGATGATAAGCAAGTCAGGGACATGACCAAATCTCAGTTGGTCAAGGGAGCATTTAGAATGCTAACACTCAAATTAGGACAAGCAAATGTTCCGCTCATTGTCACAAATCACACATACGATGTCATTGGAGCTTACGTACCAACTAAAGAGATGGGAGGAGGTTCAGGACTCAAGTATGCAGCGTCTACAATCATCTATCTCAGCAAGAAGAAGGAAAAAGATGGAACAGAAGTGGTTGGCAACATTATCAAAGCTAAGACTGCTAAGTCGCGTTTGAGTAAAGAGAATAAGACTGTTGAAGTGCGTTTGTATTATGATGAACGTGGTCTAGACAGATATTATGGTCTTCTTGAACTGGGAGAACTTGGTGGTCTTTGGAAAAATGTAGCAGGACGCTATGAGATTGATGGTAAGAAAGTCTATGCCAAGGCAATCTACAAAGACCCAGAGTCATACTTCACACCAGAAGTAATGGAAAAACTTGATGCAATTGCAAAAGAAGAATTCTCATATGGTAGTTAATGGACAAAATTGAATTTCTAGTTCTCAGGAACCTCTTACATAATGAAGAATATTTAAGAAAAGTCATTCCCTTTATTAAGGCAGATTATTTTCAAGATTTCAATCAAAAGATTGTATTTGAGGAGATTATGTCTTTTGTGTCTGAATATAATGAAGTTCCATCAAAGGAAGTTCTTGGTATTGAGGTAGAGAAAAGAAAAGACATCAATGATACATCCTATAAAGAAATCTCTAAACTGATTAGTTACCTTGATGATGAACCAGCAGAGAGGGAATGGTTAGAAAATACAACAGAAAAATGGTGTAGAGAGCGTGCCATTTATATGGCACTTATGGAATCTATTTCAATTGCTGATGGTCAGGATGAAAAGAAACAACCTGACGCAATTCCTTCTATCTTATCAGAGGCTCTTGCTGTCAGTTTTGATAATCATGTAGGACACGATTACCTTCAAGACTATGCAGAAAGGTTTGATTTATACAACAAGAAGGAAGAAAGGATCGCTTTTGACCTTGAATTCTTTAACAAGATTACAAAGGGTGGCCTTCCAAATAAAACACTCAATATTGCTCTTGCTGGCACTGGTGTTGGTAAGTCTCTGTTTATGTGTCATGTCGCAAGCAGTGTGCTACTCCAAGGCAAGAATGTATTATACATCACGCTTGAGATGGCTGAAGAAAGAATTGCAGAGAGAATTGATGCTAATCTTTTGAATGTCAATATTCAAGAGATTGCTGACTTACCAAAGCAAATGTTTGAGACAAAAGTTAATAACATTGCTCAAAAGACTCAAGGCACACTAATTATTAAAGAGTATCCTACTGCTTCTGCTCATGCTGGTCACTTCAGGTCACTTCTTAATGAACTTGCCCTTAAGAAGTCTTTTAGACCTGACATTATTTTTATTGATTATCTTAATATATGCGCTTCCAGCAGATATAGGGCAGGCAGTAATGTCAATTCATATACTGTTGTCAAGGCAATTGCTGAAGAGCTTAGAGGACTGGCTTGCGAAGCAAACGTCCCTATCATTTCTGCCACGCAGACCACTCGTTCTGGTTATGGTAGCTCTGATGTTGAGCTTACTGATACCAGTGAGTCCTTTGGCCTCCCTGCTACTGCTGATCTTATGTTTGCCCTTATTTCTACTGAAGATTTGGAGGGACTGGGACAGATTATGGTGAAGCAACTTAAGAACAGATATAATGATATTAATATGTTCAAGAGGTTTGTTGTAGGTGTTGACAGAGCAAAGATGAGATTGTATGATTGTGAGCAATCTGCTCAAGATGACATCCTTGACAATGGCAGGGATGAAGAGTATGATCCAGAAGAGAAACCTAAAAAATCATTTGAGGGATTTAAGTTTTAAAATGACAGTAGACACAGAAAAGTATATTGAATTTGTAAAAGGAGTAACAAGCGATGCCAGTCTTGACTATGCCATGATGGCAACTCGTTTTGCAGAACTAGAAGCAAATGGAACTAACACATCTCAGTTGATGACTGCTGCTCTTGGTCTTACTGCAGAGTCTGGTGAGTTCACTGAAGTTGTTAAGAAGATTGTCTTTCAAGGAAAACCTTATAATGAAGATAATGTCTTTCACATGAAGCGTGAACTTGGTGATATCTGCTGGTATCTTGCTCAAGCATGTATGGCACTTGAAACCACATTTGATGAGGTTATTGAGATGAATGTTGAAAAACTTCAAGCACGATATCCTGGTGGTAGTTTTGATGTCCATAACTCTGAGAATCGTAAGGAGGGAGACCTGTGAATGATTTAAAGATTCCATTTGCAATTGTATCTTTTCTGTTGGTTCAGGGCGCAGGTGCAGTGTGGTGGGCATCTCAAGTTGATGGTAGAGTAAAAAATTTAGAGACACAAAGTCTCAATATTGCAAGAGAAAATCGTCGTTACATTGAACAAGTAGTGCAACCATCTTATGGTATTAGTTCTGCTTGGAATAATCAATACCACAATGAGTGGGTCAGAAAAGGAGGTTGGAAATGAGTTGTGACATTGATGTTGATGTTAAAGTAAACATTCATATTGCTGCTATTGTGAGAGAAGCATTGTTTCAATACACAAAGCAAGATAGTTATGAATTTCCAGGACAAAGAACAATTGCTATTCGTGGTATGATTCTTGCACTGGATGAAGCAATTGAAGCAAACCTACCTAAGGAGCAGAGTGATGAAGGAGTATGATCCACTTACTGTTGAGGAAGTAAATGAGGCAGCAAAGGAATTCTTTCCAATGTTTGATATTGTGCATCGTATGATGCCTGAGAACTGTGAAGTAGAAGATACTCTTAAGGTTATGGAAACAGTTTGTCAGATGGCACAAAAGAGACGTGCCTTTGATAAAGATGGTGTTGGACCATTTGGTTTCAATAAAAAATCTCAAGAGAATGAAGAAAAGGAAGATATAAATACATAAAGAAATGTAGTAATTGTAGAGATGTCCTCATCAATGCGTAACTTTATGGAGGCATATGGTGCTGTCCATAGTAAAGAAGCAAAGGAAGAATTGAATTCCCAGAGAGATCCTATCAGTGAAATGAACACTGGCAGACTCCAGGACAATGATCTTCGTGAACTGGCAGAAGAAGTGCTTGAAGAAGTATTCGAGAACTCCACTGTTAAGGAAGCAGAGGACATCATCTTCAATATGATTCCTGAGTCCAACATTGTTGGTAGGGAAGAAAAGTTGGATAGAATTTATGCTGCTTTTGGCGAAACCTTCAGTAAGATTAGACTGAAGAATAATGCTGGGCAGTTGGAAGAGTTTGCTAAGTATAGACAGAAGAAAAGACTGGAAGAAACCTGGTCTGCTAGACATAATCAAGATAAAAGAGTAGCAAGAGTTCACAGCACGGTGATTGCTGAGGATAAGGAGACAATCAAGAGAGGTCTTCTTGCTATCTTTGAGAAAAAGAAAGGTGACCCCTGCTGGGTTGGATACAAGCAGGTTGGTATGAAGAATAAGGGTGGAAAGCAAGTTCCTAACTGTGTGCCTGCTAGTGAAGCAGCAGAGTATGAAAAGGAACAATCCCTTCAAGAAAAAGGTATGAACCCTGGATTCAAGGCATACCTTGATAAAAAGAAGAAAGGTGGTGACAAGGAAGAGGGTGATGCACCTAAGGGTGGTGGTAAACCTGACTTTATTGACCTTGATAAGGACGGTGACAAGAAGGAGTCAATGAAGAAGGCTGCACATGACAAGAAGAAGGGAATGAAGGAGGAACTTGAACTGTCTGGTAAGTTTACTGATAATGAAATCCAGCGCATTCTTGAAACTCTGACAGATGAAGGTTGATGAGTTATTAGCACTGAATAAGGCACTTCAAGGTTTTGATACCCAAATCAAAAAAGCAAGTGCTAGAACAGTTGTATATGTTGTAAAGGCACCAGACAGAACAAAACTTGCCGCAAATGTTAA
>MDSX01075111.1_pt1 | contig 11016 bp, 10 predicted proteins | sample 811141 | NCBI WGS metagenome assembly MDSX01 (sample SAMN05326642, study PRJNA326480) | marine metagenome | isolation source: seawater | place: Atlantic Ocean: South East | collected 2010
CCACTATAAGATTTTACTATATCACCAGGTCTTTGAGCGTTTCCACTCACCATATTTTCAACCAGGCCTACAACACCAACAGCATTAATTTTTGCTTTTCTAATTGCCAAGTTTTTCATCAAACCAACCACTGCGGCAGAGCCTGCCATATCATAAGTCATATCTTCCATAAATCTGGCAGGTTTTAATGAATAACCTCCTGTATCAAAAGTCACTCCTTTTCCTACAAACGCTAATGGTTTAGAATTATTTTTTTTTCCATTCCATTCCATTGTAATGAGATAAGATCCTCTAGTGCTTCCCATACCCACACCAAGCAAAGCATTCATTCCTAATTTTTTTAATTTTTTTTTATCGTATATGTTTACTTTTAAACCATCTTTTCTAAGAGAGTTTAATCTTTTTGCATATTCATCTGGATGAAGAATATTTCCTGGTTCTGAAACTAAGTCTCTTGCATAAAAAGTTCCTTCTTCCAATGCCTTAAATTTTAACTGATTTTGATTTGAGGGTTTTTTATTTCCAAATACATTTAAAGATATAAGTCTTTTTTCTTTTTTTGTTTTATATTTATTGAAAGAGTAAGATTTTAATTTTAATCCATGTAGAAAATGACTGATAAAATCTCTATTTTTATGAGTGAGAGTATCTGAATTTACAAAATACTCTCCATCCTTTCCATGGTTTATGCGCCCATAAAGTTCTGCACCTAAGTTTTCCATATCGAAGCTCTTCAAATCTTTCTTTATAGAAATTAATATAATTTTTTTTTTTGAATTAACCTCAAAAAGAAACATATTTTTTTTTAAATCAATTGTTTTCAACAAATCATTTATGTAAGAAAATTCGATGTTTGATAAATATTTTTTCAAGTTACTAATGCTAAATTTTTCATCGACAAATAGCACAAGATTATAAGTTAACTTGCTTGTTGTTTTATTTGTGTATTTAATTTTAATAGACATAAATTTTTTTGAACTTACTTAATAAAGTTGTGAGCTATATATGATCAAATATGCAAAATTTCAATGGAAAGTTCATCTTTGTGTACTATCATAGGTTGAGTTTTAACTAAAGATACTTTATTTATATACTTCAAATTACAATGCTTCAAAATAAAATTTATCAAAATTATATAATAGAAATATTAAAAAGTTTTTTTGTTATTCTCTTCAGTTTTTCTGTCATAGCTTGGACTGTTAAAGCTGTAAATTATTTAGATTTAATAGTTGAAAGTGGCTACTCTATTTTCACTTACTTAAGTTATTCATTGTTAGGTTTGACAGGTGTTTTAACAAAATTCATTCCGATATCATTTTTAGTCACAATTGTATTTTTTATAAGTAAACAAATTGAAGAAAAAGAGTTCACTATTTTATGGACTGCTGGAGTAAAAAAAATACATATGGTAAATTTACTATTATTTTCATCCCTAGGTATCTTAATTTTTTATTTAATATTTTCTGTGCTGATCACACCATATACCCTGAACCAATCTAGAAAATTATTATCTAATAAAAATGAAATTTCAATTTTCCCAATTTTAAAAGAAAATCAATTTATCGATGCTTATAAAGGAGTTACATTAATAGTAGGTAAAAAAATAGAAAATGAGGTTCAAAACATTTTTATATATGATAATTCAAATAATTTTAAAAGCTTACAAAGTAATAATGCAAAAAATGAGTCTTTAAATATAATTGCTCAAAAAGGAATTGCTGAAAAAGATCAATTAGTACTTCTTAAAGGTCAGCTGATTACAACTTTGTCTGATAATACAAATAGTAAAATTGTAAAATTTGATCAAATGAATTTAAACTTGGGATCAATTGAAAATAACATTATAAAAAAACCAAAAATACAAGAGACTTCAACAATGCAATTAATAAGCTGTTTTACAAATAAATCCGATAAAAATATTTTTTGTAACGAAAAATCAAAAAAAGAAGTAATACCTACTTTAAATAGAAGAATAGTATTACCAATTTATATACCCATAATTTCTTTAATTAGCTGCTTACTTTTAGTAAATACAAAAAAAAATAATCTAATGTTAAATAAGATTACTATTTTTCTCCTATCTTTTTTTACTCTATTGTTTGCAGAATTATTTATTCGCTATACTGGTGTTAACTTTCTTTTGAATTATTTATTTATTTTTTTTCCATTTTTACTTTTACCTGTGATGTACTTGATCCTTATTCAAAAATTTAAAAAAGAAATAATTTATAAATGAATAAAATATTATTAAATTACATCCTCTTTAACTATTTTAAAATTATTTTAAAAGTTACTTTTTTATTTTATTTATTTGGTATAATTTTAAATTTATTTGAAGAAATAGAATTTTTTAAAGGTGTCGATGTGAGTTTTTTTATACCAGTAACCCTTACGGCTATTTATGTTCCAAGTATAATCATTGATATCTTGCCGTTTATTATTTTTGTATCAAGTATGTGGTTTTTAATAGATATGAGGGATAAAAGAGAACTTCTAAACTGTAAAGTTTATGGATATTCTAATATAAAAATTTTTTTAATACTTGGTATGTTTTCATTTGTACTGGGTTGGATTATTTTAGCGTTCATTAATCCCCTGTCATCCACAATGTCAAAATATTATGAAAAAACAAAATCTGATTATTCCAAAGACATTGATCACTTAATAACTTTTAATAAAAATGGCCTTTGGATTAAAGAAATTTTAAATTCTAATGAAGAAAGAATAATTTTTGCTAAAAAAGCAAAAAATAATTATCTTGAAAATGTAACTATATTTTTATTCAACAAAGATTTTAAATTAAAAGAAAAAATTTTTTCAGAAACTGCCTATATTGAAAATAATGATTGGTCTCTAAAAGGTGTGACTGTAATCAAATTTAATGCTGAACCAGTTTCTGAAAAATTTGAGACTATTGAATTAAACTCAATTTACACATATGAAAAAATTTCAAATTTATTTAAAAATACACACACTATATCTTTTGTAGATTTAATAACTAATTATAGGACCTTGCAGGAAAATGGCTATAATAAACAGTTTTTAAATGAAAATTTAAACAAAATGTTAACCTTGCCATTTTTCTTATTAATTATGACTGCTTTAGCTTGTATTTTAACAATGCATAGATTGAAAGAGTCAAAAAATATAAAATTTATTATTGCGGGTATAATGGTTTGTGTATTTGTTTTTTACTTTAAAGATCTCTCAAATGCATTAGGTCAAACAAATAGAATTCCATTATCTTTATCAGTTTGGATTCCAATTTTATCTATAGGTATTTTCAGTTTTATAGGCATTCTTCAAATCAATGAAAAATAATTTTATAGTTTTTATAATTTTGAGCATATTAACAAAAAATGTTATGGCTGAAAACTTATCTATTAAAGCGTTAAATATTTCAATTGATAAAAAAACTGAAACTACTATTTTTAAAAATGACGTGATTATTGAAGATGAAGTAGGAAACATAATAAAAAGTGATTACGCAGAATATGACAAAAAAAATAATATTATTTATTTAAAAGAAAATATTGTTGTTAATGATAAAGATAATAATATTCTAAAAACAGAACAGGCAACATACAATGATATGCTTAAACTATTTAAAGCAGATGGGAAGACAACATTTGAGTCGTCGCAAGGCTATACTTTAGAAGGGTCCAACATTTCTTTAAATAATAAAAATAAAACTATATTTTCAAATAATTTAACCACCCTTAATGATTTGGATGGAAATACGATAAGTTTGGAAAATTTTGAGTATATTTCTTCAAAAAAAATTTTTAAGTCATTAGGCAAGATAGAATTAAAAGATAAAAAAAATAATACTTACCTTTTTTCACAAATAATTATAGATACAAAAAATAAAGAGATGATAGGTACTGATGTAAAAGCATACCTTAACGATGACCAATTTAAGTTTGATAAAAGAAATAAACCAAGAATATTTTCAAATACTGCTCAGTTAAAAGAATCTGGAACAAACTTTCAAAAAAGTACTTTTACTTTTTGTAACTATAGAAAAGGTGATAAATGTCCTCCATGGGAATTTTCTGCTAGAGAGATGAATCATGATGCGGCAAAAAAAACTATTTATTATGAAAATGTATTGATAAAAATTTATAATGTCCCAGTAATGTATCTTCCTTATTTTTTTCATCCCGACCCTACGGTTAAGCGAAGATCAGGTTTTTTAACGCCAAGTTTCGTTAATATTAAAAGTCTTGGTGCATCAACTACTATTCCTTATTTTTATGCAATTAGTGATGATAAAGATATAACGATTTCTAATAAAATATTTATGGAACATCATCCACTTGTTTTATCCGAATACAGACAAGCTTTTAAAGACTCAAATCTAATAATAGATTTAGGTTATACTGAAGGGCTAAAGAAATCTGATGCCAAAAAAGAAACTGGTGACAGGTCACATGGTTTTTTAAGATTTGTAAAAAATTTTAAAGAAACTAATCGTTTTAAAGAATTAGAGTTAAATTTAGAAAATATATCTAATCGAAAATATCTCAAAACTTATAAGGTCAAAACTGATCTTATAAATTCAGATAAAAATACTCTTGAAAATTATTTAAAATTTAGTTCAACTGGCGAGGATGATTTTTATGGAATAGAAACATCAATCTTTAAAAGTTTAAAAAAAGATAATTCTGAAAAATATGAATATATTTTACCAAGTGCAAGTTATAGTAAAAATTTTATAGATACAGATTCTTTTGGTAATATTGACTTTACATCAAATTTTAAAATTGAGAATACAGATACGAACAAAACCAAAAAAATATTGATTAATGACTTCACTTGGAACTATAAGGATTTATTTTTTGCAAATGGTTTTAAATCTAAACTTTTTAGTGAGGTTAAAAATGTAAATTATGAAGCAAAAAATATGGAGAACTTTAAAACAGAGCCAACAAGTGAAGTTTTTGGTGCTTTAGGTTATTTATCTGAAATTGACTTTTATAAAGACATTAATGATCAAAATCGTCACTTATTTACTCCTAAAATTTTACTTAAATATGCACCAGGCATTATGAAGCAGGAAACAGAAGGTGGAAGAATAAATAGTTTAAATATATTTAACTTAAACAAAACAGACTCAAATGATAATTTTGAAAATGGTCTTAGCGCTACATTAGGTTTTGACTACGAAATAGATAATAAAAAAAGAAAATTTTCATTTTCTGGTGGTCAAGTAATAAATCAAAAAGAAAATAAAAAAATGTCCCCAGAATCTAGTTTAAATGAGAAATTATCTGACTTTGTGGGATCAACAAATTTTAATTATAATGATAAATTTAATTTTGATTACAAATTTGCTCTTGATCAAAATTATACAGATTTAAATTATAATGATTTAAATACGACTATAAATTTTAATTCTGTAGATTTAAATTTTAATTACCTAAAAGAAGCTAAACATTATGGACAAACAGAATATTTTGAAACAAATGTTAGTTATATGATGGATACAAATGAAAAATTATCACTTAAAGGAAAAAGAAATTTAATTTCAAATTCAGCAGAATATTATGATCTAAGTTATGAGTATTTTAATGACTGTCTAAGAGCTGGACTGGTATATAGAAGAGAGTTTTACAATGACTCTGAGGTTGAGCCAGAAGATTCTTTAATGTTCAAAATCACACTTATACCATTCGGTAATGTAAAATCGGGCACGGGAAACAAATGATATTTAAGATATTAGCTCAAGTTTTATTTTTATTTTTTTTTATTTTTAATTTCAGTTTTTTAAAAGGAATAGAAACTAAAATTGTAGTTATGGTCAACAATGAACCCGTAACTTCTTATGAATTAAAAAATAAAATTCTTACTACATTAATTCTATCAAACCAAGTTATAAATCAAGAAATTATAGATCAATCCAAAAATGCTGCTATTAATTCATTGATTAATATGAAATTAAAAAAGTTTGAAATTGAAAAATATAAAATCAAGCCAGATTTAAATAACATTAATTCATATTTAAAAAAAATCTCTTCTAATGATATTGGATCATTAAAAAAGAAATTTATTGATAATTCAATTGATTACCAAATTTTCTTAAATGAAATTGAAGTAGAATTAGCATGGCAAGAATTAATATATACAAGATATAGTAAAAAAGTAAAAATTGAAGATAATCTTATAAATAATGAATTACAAAAATTACTTAACAAAAAAGAAAAACAAAGTGAATATAAACTATCTGAAATACAAATAGAAATCACAGAAAAAAATAAAGATATAATTATAAATCAAGTTATGAAAGATATAGATACAATAGGATTTGAAAAGACAGCAAAAAAATTAAGCATGACCTCTACAGCTATAAATAATGGAAATCTAGGTTGGATAAATTCAAAATCTTTATCAAAACAAATGATTGATATATTGGGTAAAATGAAAATTAATGAAGTTTCTAAACCAATTATAAAATTAAATAACGTTATGTTTTTAAAAATAACTGATAAAAGAAGTGTTGAAATTAACAGTCAAAATATAGATGATTTAAAAAAGAATATAATTAATAATAAAACAAATGAACTTTTTAAACTTTATTCCAATAATCATCTATCAAAGATAAAAAGTAGTTCATTCATAAAATTTAGATGAAAAATAAAATACTTTTAGTTGGCGGTGAACCAAATAGTATCAATTCTGAAATAATATACAAATGCATGAAAAAGATAAGTAGTAAATTTAAAAAAAAAATTTATTTAATATCTAATTATGAGTTAATAAAAAAACAATTTGCGTTGCTTAAATTTAAAGAAAAACTAATTAAAGTAAAAAATCCATTTGAAATTACTAAAAAAAATGGATTAAAAATTATTGATATTAATCTAAAATTTAATGATCCTTTTAAAGTAACAACAAGTGAAACTTCAAAATTTATAATCAAATCATTAAATTATGCTCATAATCATGCATTAAATAAAGATGTAATCGGATTGATTAATTGCCCAATAAACAAAAGAACATTGAATAAAAAAGAATTCGGGGTAACCGAATATTTAGCAAAAAAGTGTAAAGTTGATAAAAATTCAGAAGTAATGTTAATCATGAATAAAAAATTAGCCGTATGCCCTATAACAACTCATCAGGACATAAAAAATGTTTCAAAAAAAGTAACTTCAGAGGCAATTATAAAAAAAATAAAAAGAATAAATAAATGGTTTATTTTAAAAAAAAAAAAGAAGCCAAGAATTGCAATTTTAGGATTAAACCCACATAATTCCGAATATACAAAAAATTCCGAAGAAATTAAGATAATTATTCCGACAATAAAGAAATTAAAAAATTTAAAAATTAATTTACATGGACCCTTCTCTTCAGATACGATTTTTATAAATGACTATAAAAAATTTGATGTAATTATTGGAATGTACCATGATCAAGTACTTTCACCATTTAAAGCTTTATTTCAATACGATGCAATAAATATGACACTAGGTTTGAGCTATTTAAGACTGTCTCCAGATCATGGTGTAGCTTCTAATTTAATCAAAAAAAATAAAGCTTCATCTGAAAGCCTACAAAAATGTTTTGATTTTTTTAAAAATTTTTAATTAATTATTAAATGAAAAAATCTTTGGGACAAAATTTTTTGATTGATCCAAACGTCATCAGAAAAATTGTAAATATAATAGATATTAAAAAAAAAGATGTTATTGAAATCGGACCTGGTAGAGGTGCAATTACAGAGGAAATAATTAAAAAAAAACCGAATTCACTATTACTTATAGAAAAAGATGACAAATTATTTTATGAACTTCAACTAAAATTTAAAAAAAATAAAAATGTAAAAGTATTTCACGCCGATATTCTTAAATTTGATTTAGAAAAGATAATTAAAAAAAATTCAATTATTTTTGGCAACCTTCCATACAATATTTCATCACAAATATTAGTTAAGATTTTAAGATTCAAACAATGGCCACCAAATCTTAATGATATTATTTTTATGTTCCAGAAAGAATTGGCGGATAAGATTATTGCTGTTTACCCGTCTCCAAACTACGGCAGAATATCAATTTTATCTAATTATAGACTCAACTTTATTAAAAAAATTTTAGTTTCTGCGAATTGTTTTTACCCAAAGCCAAAAGTTAATTCTATGGTTGTTCACTTAAAACCTAAAAAGGAGATTTCTTTTAAAATTAAAAAAATAACTAATTTGGAAAAAGTTACAAATACTTTATTTTCTAATAAAAGAAAAATGATTAACAAAAATATTAAAAAACTTCTCAGTCAAAATAAGATACAGTCTTTACCTGATTTACAATTAAACTTAAGACCGGCAAATTTGAAACCTGAAATTTATTACAAAATTACTGAACTATTTGAGAAGAGTTAGATAATTGTTTTTTTTTACCTAAAATTATATTTTCTATCTGGCGAAAACAAACATCTAAATTTTTGTTAATTAATATATAATCGTAATCCTTCCAATGCTTGACGTCATCATCAAAAGAGTTGAATCTTTTTTTAATTTCTTCTTTTGTATTTTGATTTCTTTTTAAAAGTCTTTTTTTTAATTCTTCTTTATTGTCCGCAATTAAGTATATTTTTATTATGTTAAGATTTTTAAATTTTGATAATTGTTTAGTACCTTGCCAATCTATATCAAATATAATGTCATTTGTAAGAATGGTCTCATCAACATTTTTTTTTAAAGTTCCATAATAATTTTCAAAAATTTTTGCATATTCGTAAAACTCTTTTTTTAAGATCAATTCTTCAAACTTTTTTTGAGAAATAAAATGGTAATCAACTCCGTCTACTTCATTAGATCTTGGTAATCTTGTTGTATGCGAAACTGAAATTTTAAAGTTTTGATATTTTTGTTGTAACTTTTTTGTTAGTGTGGTTTTGCCTACTCCAGAAGGAGAGGACAAAATGACCATGATATTTCTTTTATCATTGGTCATATCAAAAAATATTATCTATTTTAACTTGCTTTACTCTCAATAAATTTAATTGCATCACCTACAGTAAGAATTTTTTCTGCCTCACTATCAGAAATTTCTGATCCAAACTCCTCTTCAAAAGCCATTACTAATTCTACTGTATCCAAGCTGTCTGCACCTAAATCATCGATAAAACTTGCTTCTTCCGTTACTTTTTCTTCCTCTATACCTAAATGATCGGCTACAATTTTTTTTATTTTTGTTTTAACATTGTCTGACATGAATTCCTTTCTTATTAGTTTAATTCTTATTAAATTATTAATAAGAATTGTCAAGCCATATACATTCCACCATTAACATGGATGGTTTCTCCATTTATATATTTAGCCTCATCAGAAGCTAAAAAAGCTACGCAGTTTGAAACATCTTCGCCAGTTCCTAGTGCTCCTGAAGGTATTTTACTTATCAATATTTTTTTAAAATCTTCACTAATTTTATCCGTCATGTCAGTTTTGATAAATCCAGGAGAAACACAATTAATATTAATATTTTTTTTTGCATATTCTATAGCTAAGCTTTTCGAAAAAGCCACTATGCCTGCTTTAGATGCAGCATAATTTGCTTGACCTAAATTTCCAGTATGACCGACTACAGAGGTAATATTGATTATTTTGCCATATTTTTTTCTTAACATTTTTTTGATAACGTGCTTACACATCAAAAAACTAGATGTTAAATTTATATCTAATACTTTTTTCCAATTTTCTTCTGTCAATCTGATTGAAAGATTGTCTAATGTTATGCCGGCATTATTTACTAAAATATCTAAACCTTCCGAATTTTTTTCTACTTTCTCTACAAATTCTTCGATTTTATCATGCTCGTTTAATTTAAATTTCTCTATGTGGATTTTTGGGAATTGGTTTTTAAGATTTGTTAACTTCTCATCATTAGTTCCGGTTGCAAAAACTATTGATCCTAAATTATAAAACTTTTCTACTAAGCTTTTTCCAATACCTCCTGTCGCACCTGTAATTAAGACTTTTTTAGATTTTAAGTTCATTTTGAATTTTTTTAATATCAGCTATTGAATTGATTGAAAAGCAATTAGAGTTTTTTATTGTTCTTTTAGCCATTCCAGTAAGTGCTTTACCTGGTCCTATTTCAATGAAATTATTAACACCTGCATTTGACATATAAATTAAGCTTTCACGCCATTTTACTGTAGAGGAAATCTGATCAATTAATAAAGATTTAATATTGTTATTTTCTTCTTCAGCTTTAGCTGTAACATTGTTAACAATTTTAAATAACGGTTTTTTAAATTCTGTAATATTAATTTTTTCTTTCATTGAATCAGCGGCTGGTTTCATTAATGAACAATGGAAAGGTGCGCTTACTTTAAGAGGAATTGATTTAATTTTTTTACCTTTTAAAAAAGATTGTAATGATTGAATGCTTTCTTTGTTACCACTTATTATTACTTGTCCGTCTGCATTATCATTTGCTATTTCACAAATTCCTTTAACATCTTTATATTTATTAAGTATGTCTTTGATTTCCTTAATTTTTAGACCTAAAACAGCAATCATACTTCCTTTTCCGACAGGAACAGCAGCTTGCATCGCTTTGCCTCTCTCGTGTAATAAGTAGAGTGCATCATTTATAGCTAATGACTCTGAACAAACTAAAGCACTATACTCTCCTAACGAATGACCAGCAAAATATTTAAATGTGTTAAAATTAATATTAAATTCAGTTTTCATAACCTTAAATATTGAATAGCTAACAGTTAAAATTGCTGGCTGCGTATTTTGCGTTAATTGAAGTTGTTCTTCTGGACCCTGTAAAATTAGTTTCGAAATTGGATAATTTAAAACTTCATCTGCGTTTTTAAATATTTTCTTTACAAGATCAAAATTACTATAAAATTCAGAACCCATACCAATTACTTGTGATCCTTGTCCTGGAAATAATAAAGCACTCATTTTAATAAGATTCTTTAACGATTATTAGTATTGCTATAAGTAATTATTATAGTATAAACCTCCAATTATAAATATTTAAAATAACTAAATAAACTTTA
>MDSX01103244.1_pt1 | contig 11014 bp, 9 predicted proteins | sample 811141 | NCBI WGS metagenome assembly MDSX01 (sample SAMN05326642, study PRJNA326480) | marine metagenome | isolation source: seawater | place: Atlantic Ocean: South East | collected 2010
GGTCCTCCCTTTGATGGTCCTGGTGGCCCACCTTTCTTCGGTCCTGGTGGTCCTCCCTTTGATGGTCCTGGTGGCCCACCTTTCTTCGGTCCTGGTGGTCCTCCCTTTGATGCTCCTGGTGGTCCTCCCTTCGATGGTCCCGGCGGCCCACCTTTCTTCGGTCCTGGCGGTCCTCCCTTCGATGATCCCGGAGGGCTACCCCTGGATGGTCCTGGCGGTCCACCTTTCTTCGGTCCTGGGGGGCTGCCTCTGGATGGTCCAGGTGGTCCTTTTCGTGTTTGTTCGACGACTTCTTCCTCTTCTTCTTCAAACACGGCACCACAGTGTGGGCATTTTGCATCTGACTCTTTAACAAGGCCATCGCATACCTCACAGGCAAACATTTCTTCATCATCATCTTCGGCTTCCTCGCCAATCGTGGTGACTTGCCCATCCTTCATGCAAGAAAGAACAATTTCGACTGCCATATCGTAGCCTTTGAGTGCAACTTCGGTCTGAATTGCATGCTCGAATGCGGAGCTGAGATCTTCGGGAGTGTCGAGAACACGTCCATCATCAACGTAGGTAAGGTTGACAACCAGAGCACCCTCGACAATTTTTGCTTCTGGGGTTTCGACTGCCACACCTCGTTTTCGAGCAACTCGACGCGATGCTACTTCACACATTCGTCGGAGCAGTGCGTCGTTCGGACCGTCTGATGCAGATTGCCCCATTGTTCCCGCCAGAACTTCTGCGGCGGGTGTAATTCCTTGAGCGTCCTTGAGGTGGGAAGGAAGATCAGCACCAAGATTTGCAAGCACGTTCGAAGCACTGGACTGGTTCATGTTTAGCCACTGACTTCGGCGCTCATTTTTGACCGCTCGTTCGGCCTCTGCTAATCGATTGACCATGGCATCGGTAGGTGATGCTGTTGGATTGTTTGTGACCGTTGTCCCCCCGAGTTGATTTCCAAGTTGAGATTCAACATTGTTGGTTGGAACAGCACCGCTTGCAATTGTCGGTCCTCGGGGTTGCTGAGGAATGTCACTCTGTTGAGGGTTGACTGGAACTCCTTGTTGCATGGGTTGTCCTTGAGGGATGAACGGCTGTTGTTGAGGGAATTGGTTGCTCATCTGATTCGGGAATTGCCCGGGTTGTTGTTGTGGGATCTGGCTGCCAGGAGGGAGGTTGTTTTGTTGTTGAATTCCAGAGGCAATGTTCTGTAGGATATCGGCAGGGATTCCTTGAGGCATTCCTTGTTGTTGCATTTCTCTTTGCTGACGTACGGCCTCTCCTGAAACAACGCCAAAACCGCGACCTCCAGTGACTTCACCGCCACTAAGGCTTGTCGATCCCATCGCAGCGAAACTACCCGCTCTGGAGATTTCCTGACGTGAGCCACACTCTGAGCAAAAGATGGAATCGTCTGGGATGACTGCACCACATGAACCACACTCCATCTCCTCACCTCATCCTACCCACACATTCTTGATTCTAAAGTCTTCTATACATTGTTCCACAAATTCCTCATCAAGGAAGAAAAATCTTCATGCGGGAGAGGCTTTTGGTTAAGTCGGAGGGAGGTCATGTCGGTTCTTATTGACTCTGAAATTGACAACCTGTTGGAAACAACCTCTCGTTCCTTTTATCCGACTCTCAAGTACCTTCCAAAGAAGATACGAGGTCAAATCGGTCTCCTCTATTTGTTGGCGAGAGTTGCTGATACCATTGCGGATTCAAAAGCGGGCGAAACAGAAGTGCTCATTCGAGCGCTGACCGATTACAACGAAGTTGCTCAGGGTCGTTCTACGGAGTTGCCCGATTTGACTGATCTTGCAGACATACAAACAAATCCAGATGAAGGCGAATTACTGAGGAATGTCCAGAAAGTCGTCCATGCGTTGCAGATTTATGACGAGGGGGATCGTCATCGAATTTTGGAATGTTTGGAGGTTATTGTTGGGGGTCAAATACTCGATTTGCAACGGTTTGGTATCGCCAAGGAAGGTGGTACAATTTCGACTCTTAATTCGGAGGACGAACTCGATGACTATGCCTACAGAGTTGCGGGCTGTGTTGGGGTGTTTTGGACGAAAATGTCCTTGGCACACATTATCTCCCTACCGAAAGACAAGGAAGAACGGTTTTTTGAGAACGGAATCCGGTTTGGAAAAGCGTTGCAAATGATCAACATCCTTCGCGACATACCTGAGGATTTACGCTTTGGACGCTGTTACATACCTGGTCCATCCCTTGAAAAATATGGACTGACGCCAGATGACCTGCTGAATTCAAACAACATCGGACGATTTCGGCCGCTTTACGACACCTATCTCGATCTCACCAGTGAACATCTTGATGCTGCTGTTGAATACATTCGGATGATTCCAGAACGCCAATTCCGACTGAAAGCGGCCTCAATGCTTCCTGTTCTCATTGGTCAGCGCACCGTCAACTTACTGCGTGAAGGGAACATTCTTGATTCGGATGAAAAAATTAAGGTGACTCGGGATGAAATGAAAGGATACTTCAAGAAATTATTGCGAGCTTTGATTATCCCAGGTGGGGTGCAGCGGCTCCTTGCAAAAAATAAGAAAGTCTAACTAGGCCTTATGTGAGTAAATGCCTACTTATGGTAGAAACATTGTCTTCGTACGAACGTTCGAGAGGAGGACTCTTAAACAACGAGCGTTAGGGATAATCGTTTACGATGTTGGAGCGCCGCAAACCTCTCGACCTTCTCTTCCCCCTCAAAGGTGGAGCAGAGAGTTCTGTCGAAGCGAAGACTTCTCCAACACCACTTGACCGTCTTCGAGCTGGTGTCATGCTTGCACGTGATGCTGTGAAAGCGGTAAGCGTAACAGCCATGGAAGCACTTCGAGAGGGTGCAATGATGATTGGTTTGTTCAATGAACAGAATGAACTCATCGATCCATTTGTTGATCTCGATGCACCGATTTGGTCGGATAAACCTCCTATTGAACTCTACCGCTTGGCTTACAGATACTGCGAAGAACTAACAAAAAGAGAGGCTGGTAATTTCTATCACTCGTTCAAGTACCTTCCAGAAGAGCAACGCCTCGCTATGTGCGCCGTCTATGCCTTCTGCCGTCGGGCAGACGACATAGCAGACGGTGACTGGGCAGACCGTTTCCCAGGTTCGACCATCGAACTCAGTCAAGAGGCTGCAGAATATCGCCACCAATTGGAATCGCTTCAGAAGCGTACTACGATTCTTGAAGATGAAGTCTACCTGAATAAAATCAATCAATTGTTCTTCTTCAGAAAGAAACTTTCAACATGCTACAACGATGTGTACAGCACTGACCCTGTATTCCTTGCATTGAAGGATACAATCGAACGATACAGCATCCCTCGCAGTGTCTTTGATGACCTCATCTCGGGAATGGAAGACGATTTGTACAGCAATCGATACCGAACCTTCGAAGAGTTGTATGTGTACTGCTACCGAGTTGCATCTGTTGTTGGTCTTATGTGCATTGAAATCTACGGATACGATGACCCGAGAGCAAGAAAATTCGCAGAATCATGGGGTATCTTCATGCAACTTACCAATGTCCTGCGAGATGTTGGTGAAGACATTGAGCGAGATCGAGTCTATCTTCCTTTGGATGAACTCGAACGTAATGGAATGACTGAAAATGCACTCGTCGGTGGCAAAGTTGTCTTAAACTCATCATGGGAGCCATATTGCCATCACTACGCGAAACGAGCTCGCACCTACCTCGAAGAAGCACGACAACTTCTCCCACTCTTACCGCGACGTACCAGATACTCGCCAGCGGCAATGATTGCGTTTTATGATAAAATCTTGAAAGAAATCGAGAAGCAACAAGGTGATGTTTTCACCCGACGTGTGAAACTCAACAAGTTCCAGAAACTCAGTCTTGCAGCGGCAGTCTATCTGCGTCATCGCTTCTTGCCACGATTCCTCGATCCATTGTGGGGCGGATTGGCACGTATTGGGCTGCTACCGAACGTTTGATGCAATCAAACTGTTCGTGTGAAGGCTTGGATTCCCGTGATGTAACGACCAAGAATCAAATTGTGAATGTCATGTGTACCTTCGTAGGTTTTCACGGACTCAAGATTTGCCATGTGACGCATGACTGGGTATTCGTCGAGGATTCCGTTCGCTCCGTGAATGTCCCGTGATTCTCGAGCAATCTCCAATGCAATATCGACATTGTTCATCTTTGCTAGTGAAATTTGTTCGTTGAACCAAGTTCCATCATCCTTCTTTCGTCCGAGGTGGTATGCAAGGAGTTGGCCTTTGGTGATTTCACGAAGCATCCATGCCAACTTGTTCTGGACAAGTTGGTACGATGCGATGGGATGATCGAATTGTATTCTGCTGAGTGCGTATGTCTTTGCACTGTGGAAGCACGCCATGGCTGCGCCCAGTGCACCCCATGAAATCCCATAGCGAGCATTGTTGAGGCATGAAAAGGGTCCACGGAGACCTTTTACATTCGGTAGAATTCTATCCTTTGGAATCTTGCAGTCTTGGAACACAAGTTCCGATGTGACAGATGCTTTGAGAGAATGCTTACCCTTCATTTCAGGGGCGCTAAAGCCTTCATCGCCCTTTTCGACAATGAAACCACGAATGACGCCATCCAATTTTGCCCAAACGATTGCAACATCAGCAATTGTGCCGTTGGTGATCCACATCTTGGCTCCATTCAGGAGATAATGGTCGCCTTTGTCCTCCGCTTTGGTAATCATATCACCAGGGTTGGAACCGTAATCTGGCTCGGTTAGGCCAAAACAACCAATCCATTCACCAGATGTCATTTTTGGTAAGTAGTAGTTCTTTTGTTCCTCACTTCCGAAATCCCAGATTGGGTACATTGCCAGTGAGCCCTGAACGGATGCAAAAGATCGAAGACCAGAGTCGCCCCGTTCAAGTTCTTGACAAATTAAGCCGTAAGCAACGTAGGAGAGTCCGGGGCAGCCATAGCCCTTGAGAGGGGCGCCAAGAACGCCCATTTCGCCAAGTGCAACACGCCACTCGTCAAGGAAAATACCTTCATCGCAAGCGTGCTCAATCTTGGGGATTACTTCTTCATCAACCCATTCGCGAACCAAGTCGCGAATCATAATTTCTTCTTCAGTTAGCAAGGATTCGATGTCGTAGAAATCGATGGCTTCGAAAGGTTCCATTCAGTTCCCTCAGTTCGTGGGAGACTACCCAACTCATGAACCTTAGCACGCTGAAGGAATGTTCATTCTTCTCATTCTTTCTTTTCAAAGCCCCGCAGTTGCCTGTATTTCCTCTGCAAATACGGGCTATTCATGAAAATTAGTCCTATGATGACACCTGGCACCGAGATGGCCACGGCTGTGAAAACAATGGTCTCCATAATCCCCAGACTTTCTCGTGTTTCAACGGGGTAAATTTCGAGAACTAATCCTTGATTGGTAATCAACCAACCTTGGTCTTCTCCAATTTCCCACATCATTGCAATTTGTTGTCCTGCAACTTCAGGATCGTAACCGGTAATCGCATCGGATTCAATGTGCATGAAAACCTCATCTGCATCGATTCGATAACGTACAGACTCCATAGGTGCAAGATGAATCAACGCAGTACCGTCGTATCCTCTGCTCAATGCTATGAAATCAGTTGATCCTTGCAGCAATTCCATCACTTGACCCGTACTCGATTTTGAAGCATCTTGAATATCGAGTATTATCGAAACATGACGACGTCCGCTGGCAAAGGCTGCACATTTGAGATATTCAGGATCGGAACAGTCAACGGCAACCCAGGTGTCAGTGGATGTTCCATCGAGCCACGTTAATTCCCGAGTACGGTCAATAACAGCAATCCCATCATCCAATGTTGAAACAACACAAATGTTCTGCTCGAGATGGCAAGCAATGTCAGTAACTTGTGAAGACATGGTGTCTTGCAATTGAATCATGCCTTCCCCTTCATTAAAACTGTAGATGTTTCCATTCTTTGCACCAAAGAACGCAAGGTCACCTCCCGCACGCCAAGAAGTCGCTGTGAGCTCAACGCTTCCAACCGAACCAGCACCGTTGACTGCATTGATGCTGTTATCGCTTAATGAGTAACGCAAGGCTGCGCCAAGGTCACCAGCAATGAGGGCTGTTTCGCCATTCGGGTGCCAAGAAACGTCATTGAATCGAGCAGAACGACTGCTGTCAATGGTTTGATCTTGACTTCGATCACCCGGTGATGAGGCTGAAATCATGTGGACATAACCATCGTCTCCGACAAGGAGTATGTTCGAACCACTTGGTGAGACTTCGCCCGCTTGAATGTTCAATGCCTGTCCGTTCAAGGATTCTTCTCGCTTGAATCCTACTTCGGAAGCGCTTGCAAGCGGTGCCAAGAGTATGATAACTAAGATGAGCAATGCTCTTGTGCGCATAGTTGGCCCAAGCAATCTCACAGAAAAACCCCTCTCTTTGGGTGGTTTCTTCTTCGCGAGTCTTATGAGGCTCATACCGATGGCCCATCATGGAGCGATTCGCAGTCAAACGAGGTATCGAGAAAACAATCGGAGGAAACGCAGGCTTAGCCAAGTTGGCAGCACAGCATTTTGAAAATGTTCAAGCGAATGCTGAGGGTGAGTTTCAAGCATCGTTTGGTCTGCTTTCAAACATCTCTGGATGTTACACCGATCAAGGGAAACTGCAAGTTGATGTCGTTCAAATGAAGGGAGCAGACCTTGAGTCGTTCCTATCCGCTGATGGCGGACGAGAGCAAGCACTGGAAAGTCGCCGCCGATGGTCTGCGTTCCTTGATGAAGCAACCGGTTATTCTGCGAAGCAGCGCGGTGACAAAGCAAAGGAAGATGCAAAGAAATTCTCCAAAGCAAAGTCTGCAATCAAGATGATTCGAAAATCAATCGAAATGAGTGCGACTGTGACACAGGAAACAATCGACAAGGCCGAATCAATGATTGCAGAACTTGAAGCAATGATTGAACGAGGCGAGGCGCCTTCCGAAGGCAGGGTCAAGAAACTCAGTGAACTTGTTTGAGGTGTTGACTTGGACGTGAATACCCGACTCGAACCTTTTGAGGAGCGGTATGAACGAATCAAGGAACTCTCTGATGAAGATAGAAGGCGATTGCATCTCATGATCGGCGATGTCGAAGAGAGTGTTGGAATTGAACATCTTGTTGATTGTCTCGCTGAACAGACTTCAATGGCAGGCGACGGGGTGCTACGCTGCTATGTTGGATTCGAACCGAGTGGAAAAGCTCACATCGGTTGGAAGGTACTTTCGCTTCAACTCAAGCGTATGTTAGAAGCCGATGCCAACGTTTTGATTTTCCTAGCGGATTGGCATGCATGGGTTAACGACAAGTTTGGTGGAAACATGGAGGACATCCAGCAAACGGCCGTCTACATGGAAGAGACGTTTCGTGCGCTCCTTGGCTATCCTGAAGAGGGCGATGGGCCCGGTCAGCTTCGATTTTACTGGGCGAGTCTACTGATGGACTCTGGTGATTATTGGGCACGTGTTCTTCGTTGTTCGAAAGGTGCAACGCTTCCCATGGTGCGAAAAACCTTCACCATTATGGGAAGAGATGAAGCCTCCTCTGACCATGACCTGTCGAAGTTTTACTATCCTGCCATGCAAGCAGCAGATATTTTTGAACTCAACATTGATGTTGCAATCGGTGGAATGGACCAACGAAAAGCACACATGTTCATGCGTGACATGGCATCGAAGTGGAACTGGAACAAGGCGACATGCCTTCACACTCCGATCCTTTCTTCGCTCAAGGCGAGTGGAGTTCGTATGGATTCCTTTGATCACAAGATGAGTAAATCTGACCCAAATGGAGCACTTCTCCTTCACGATACACTCGAGCAAGTCCAAAAGAAAATGAAGAAGGCCTATCTTGATCCTGAAGATGAACACTCTCCAGTATACGAACTTGCAGAGCATGTCGTCCTCCCTGAGTTTGGACACATTCAAGTGACACCAAATCCAAAATTCGGCGAACCAAGTACGTGGGACGACTTGGATGCGTTCAGGGCAGCAGTTATGGATGGAACCTTGCACCCGTTCGATGCCAAGATGGGTGTCGCAGCGGGTGTTGCGGCAGGTTTGTCTTCAATCGCTGAACATTTCGCAGCAAATCCCGAAGCGTACGAAAAAATGCTTGAAATCACGTCATGAGACTTCTTCGATGCTCAATGCACGAACTTGCAAAATACGACGGGTATCCTTGACGAAGTTCCTGTCAGGAATTGGATCGATGTACACGACTCCGTTGATTCGAATGGTTTGTCCTGGTATATGTCTGTCAACGTATTCATCGTCAATGATGATCTGAATTGGCTGTTCATCAGGAGCAGTTGCATCATGAGCGTTGAGGTATTGAATGTCTTGATAGAATGAACCTTCAGCAGTAAGTTGTAAAAGAGATTCAAGTGATTTGTAAAGCGTGTATGAGATGGGTTCGCCTGATATCCTTTCAGCTTCTTCAAGGCAGATCTTACAAGGCCCTCGAGGTCGTTTTCGCTCCCGAGCAACTCGCTGTGCGATTTCCTCCCGATGTCCGCACACAATGCATGTGTAGAGTGCCTTCTTAATGTAGCCCAATCGAGGTCCAACATCGTGAATTTTGACGATGAGACTCACAAGTTTTCCTCGATTTCGCATTCGCAAACTTGAGACTGTCTTCAGTTTCTCATTTGGGAACATGATCGGTCGCAGTACGCATCGAACATCCGTGTATTCCGCACACATAGAACGCAAAACCTCATTGGCTTGTTCAACGGTTGCTTCCGGATATTCGTTGAATCTTAGGCTAAGGAGGTCATCATCATCGATATCTGCGTAATCAACAAGAAATGAAAAAATTGGTTCGTCTGTACCTGTCAAACCTTTGAGCGCCTCAAAATCTTCCGCATGCTTCCGTTGAAACAACTCTCGCCAATGGTTCAATGTGTCTGCAAGTTCGCTTGGAGGGCCTGGGATGTGACGTTCTTCTGACATGGAAGTTCCCATCACCCAAGACGGCCTGTAAAGGTTATGATTGAATCGGATTTCATATCTGAGTTCAAGGCGGCTCAAGGCCAATATTCATGAATCGTTTCTTGCTGGCAAGGGTGATAGAGATGTCCACAATCGTCGTGTTGATTAAACAAGTGCCAGATACAAATGCTAAAATTGCCGTACAAGGGAACCGTGTCGACCTTTCTACTGTAAAGATGGAGATGAGTCCATACGACATTTTTGCTGTTGAGACTGCCCTTCGACACAAGGAAGCAACGGGTGGCACAGTAACCGCTCTAACAGTTGGTGGTGCAGGTTCAGAAAAAATTCTCAAGGATGCAAAAGCAATGGGTGTTGACACCATTGTTCGTGTTTGGGATGACTCATGGAGTGAACTCGACTCGAATGCACTTCAATCAATCCTCAAGGATTCAATTGAATCACTCGGTGCCAGTGCAGTTTACTGTGGAAAATCAGCAGCAGATACCGGTGCAGGCTCAACTGGACCCGGTCTTGCAGAGAGAATGGGGTGGTCCAATGCATCAAACATCATCGGCGCAGAATTTGGCGATTCAGTCACAGTATCAATGCCCGTAGAGGCTGGTGTTGCAAAGATCAGTGTCCCACTTCCAGCTGTTATCTCGTGCGACAAAGGGAACTTCAAACCACGAAAAGCCAACGTGAAGGGAATCATGATGGCAAAGAAAGCTCAAGTTGAATTGATGACTGCAACAGCTCCTGCTTCAACAGTGGTTGTGGCAAACCATTCCATGCCAGCTGCAAAGCCTGCCGGAAAGACGTTTGAGGGCGGTTCAAGCGCTTCTCAAGTCGTCCAATTGCTTCGTGACGAAGCCAACATACTATGAGGTGAATCAAATGACTAACAAAATCGTAATTGCAGAACTAACAAAAGGAACCGTCAACGCTTCGACAGCAGAACTTGTATCTGCTGCACAAGCAATGGGCGGTGAAGTCACAGTTGTCGTCCCGTGCACTGATTCGTCCGTGGCAAATTCCGTGGCATCCTACAACGGCGTTGCAAAAGTCATTGCAGTAAAGTCTGAAGCATTTGGTGGCAACGACAGCAGCGGATGGGCAAGTGCACTCGATAGCGCAATCCCAAACGGCACCATCCTTTGCCTTGCAACAGCACGTAGCAAAGATGTTGCATCTCGACTTGCGGCGCGAAGAGGAATCTCAATCGTTCAAGATGTCGTATCCATCGACGGAAACAATCTCACTTCCCCAATTTATTCGGGTAAGGCAAATCAGACTGTAACAGTCAGTGGAGATGCAGTCGTCTCGGTTCGTGCAAATGTCTTCCCTGCAGTCGGCTCTGAATCATCCAATGAAGTGTCCGTTGTCGATGCATCTGGAGATGTTAAGACTGCTGTACAGGAGGTCATGCAACGAGCGAGCGCCCGACTGGATGTCTCCGAAGCGAACATCATCATTTCTGGTGGACGTGGAATGGGCTCTCCTGCGAACTTCTCTCATCTTGAGGCTGTTGCAGACACGATTGGGGCTGCTGTTGGAGCATCCCGAGCAGCCGTCGATACATGGGAAGAAATTCCGCACTCAATGCAGGTCGGACAAACTGGGAAAACAGTCAATCCAAATCTCTACATCGCTGTAGGGATTTCTGGTGCCATTCAGCACTTGGCTGGCATGCGTTCGTCGAAGTACATTGTAGCGATCAACAAAGATGCAGATGCACCGATCTTCCAGCATGCTGATTATGGAATTGTTGCAACGTGGGAAGAGGCTTTGCCAGTCTTCCAGAATGCAATCTCCAACTTGCTTGCTTAAGCGTATTTGCCAAAGGAAAAGACACCGGATTCTCCGGTACCATCGCCAACAAACGGATTTGTTGCCTTCTCATGTCCTATCGTGGTAAGCGGTCCGTGACCAGGATGAACCACTGTTGCCGGGTCAAGGGGCCATAATTTGGTTCGAATGCTGTTTGACAAGACATTGAAATCCCCACCACTGTTTTCCAAGTCAGTGCGGCCGACAGAACCA
>MDSX01050853.1_pt1 | contig 11011 bp, 12 predicted proteins | sample 811141 | NCBI WGS metagenome assembly MDSX01 (sample SAMN05326642, study PRJNA326480) | marine metagenome | isolation source: seawater | place: Atlantic Ocean: South East | collected 2010
CATTAGGCAATCGTTCTATCTTAGCAGACCCAAGAGACCCACAAATGAAGAAGAGGGTAAACATGGTTGTAAAAAAACGAGAAGGATTTAGACCGTTTGCACCAATGGTAACCTTAGAACATAGAACTAAATTTTTTAATCCACCATATCATATACCTTATATGAATCAAATCATACGAGTAAATGATGAACACCAAGATAAACTTCCAGCAATAACACATACTGATGGTTCTGCAAGAGTACAAACAGTTACCAATAAATTTAATCCAAGAATACATCGATTGTTACAAGAGTATGGAAAACTGACTGGATATCCAATACTACTTAATACTTCATTCAATCTAAAAGACCAAACTATGGTTAGAGATGGACAAGAGGCCATTGATACGTTTATGAAATGTGATATGGATTATTTAGTATTAGGGAACGTATTTCTTACAAAAAAAATACAATAATTTTACATTTACTTAACAATTTCTTAACATAGGTATATTTATACTAAAGGAGGATTTATGATACAAAAACACGATATGTATGATGAAGTTCCAAAATTCTTAAAGATTATCGGTCTCCTAATTATAGTATTTGCACTTGGTATAGGAAATGTACTCGGTCAAACCAAAGTTATTACACAGATAGACAACAATCTTTACGAATACCGAGCTTATAACGAAGATGGTTCGATTCATCAAAAAGGAATGTACATCGGAACAGAAGATGGCAAACTATTAGTCCACTCTTATTGGAGTGATGATGTAGGAACAAAGGCGTTGTATAACAGAGGAAAGTTAGTTTGGATTAAACCTAAAGGACAACCTCGTTATACTTATGAACAGATAGAGTTCGAACAAATGAAGGCTGAAATCGAAAGATTGAAGGCGATTGTGGCTCTAAATGACTAATCGTAATTCAAAGTGATTAGATAGAAACCCAACCCCGTAAGGTTGGGTTTTCTTATTGACACCTGATATAGTTCACACAATCGGTGTGAAATTCTAAAACATACTTTTTACTTCATATATACCATAGTTATTACTGACATGTCCGACGTTTTGTAATATGAGAAAGTTATTTTTCTAATTTAAAACAAAGGAGAAGCATATGGAATTTTTGAAAAAAATCGGCTCTTGGGCTGATGAACTTACAAAAATCGGTATTAGTATCATAGCCTTAGGAGTAGTACTTGAAGTACTCTTCAAAGGTGCAGACATTCCATTCTGGCCAGAAGTATCAGTAGTTGATAACATCATGGGCATTTTAGGAGGTTTGAGTGCTGAAGGTCTATTAGGACTTGTTGGTGCTTTCGTACTTTACCACATAATCAAGAAGTAATAACTATTGATTAACATAACGCGTTTAAGAACTAACCTCACTTGAAAAAGTGAGGTTTTTTCGTTTATGATATTTATATATGAGATAATGTATAAAAATTATGAGTACAAACTTTGAATTATTTCCTGGTAAAGATTTAAGTGGATTGTTTAAAGACATCTACGATAACCAGCAAAATAAAAAATCAAGAATATCAGAATTGATTGCTGAAATGAAAAAGGTAATTAGACATTCTGGTGATATGGCAGTGATTGGTCCAATCATAAAAGATTTAGTTGATACCTCAGTTAGAAACGATGAATCATTAATTAAAATGGCAGCAATTGCACAAAGAATGATTGGAGCTCAAAACAAAGCAGAAGGAGATGCCGGATTCTTAACAGATAAAGAAAAAGAACAATTGTTATCACAACTAGAAGATACTATCGCAGAAGTTTCCGATGAACACGATACAAAAGTTGATGAACTAACAAACGAAGTTGAAGAATTAAAACAGAAGGTAAATAAAGATGTTTAAATTTGGTGATAACAACGTACAAACATCTAAACAAAGACCACAATCCAAGAGTAGAAGTGATACTGGTATTGTAATCGATGTAATTTTAGATGAAACTAACAAATCATTACCTAAGTTCAAAGAAGTAGGACAGGTAGATGGTATTCAAGCATCAGATATACATACTGGTAAGATAGGTGGAGTTAGAGTAAGAACTCTATCTAATTCAGAAGTACAAGACGAAGACCTCCCAATAGTATATCCACTTGACGCAACAATTAGAACTCTTCCAGTCTTAGGAGAAGAAGTTCAAATAATTAGAATGTCAGGTAAAAAGTTTTATCGTCAATTTAATATTTCAGGTACACCAAACGTATCAAATGAAGGTTTAGTTCTTTATAGAGAAACATTTGGTAATGCAGATAAAGCTGGAGGTGGTGGAGGTTATGGTGATAATTCATCTACTGGTGTATCACAACCACAAGGAGGTAGTACTAGTAATCAAGGAGATTATGGTGATTACTTTGAGGCAGATGCCAAGATACATAGATTAAAATTATTTGAAGGTGATACTATAATAGAATCTCGTTTTGGTCAATCATTAAGATTTAGTGGATATAATAACGATGATAATACATTTTCACCAACAACCATTATACGAAACAGAGAATCAGACCCATCAAGAGAATCTCAAGGAGAGTTTTCATCACAAAAAATAGGTGGAACAACATTGGAAGATGTAAACAGAGATGGTTCTACAATAGTAATGGGTTCAAGAGATTATCAACTACCATTTATACCAGGTACTGTTGATGATAAAGGTACTTCTGATTTTGAAACAACACCTGATACATTTAAAGATTATCCAACTGCAGATGATTTAACAGGTGACCAAATTTTAATTAGTAGTGGAAGATTAATCTTTTCATCAAAAAATGCTGAAATGATTTTTTATTCTAAAGGTAACTATGGATTTATATCAGATAAAGGAATGTCAATTGATAATGCACTTGGAATTGATATTACAACTGGTGATAATATAAACATAGTAACCACCGATAATGATTTTAATTTATTTGCAGGTTCAGGTGAAATACACATTGGAGATGATTCTAATGAACAACTTGTAAGAGGAAATGAATTGGTAAAGTTATTAGATGAATTACTTACAGAATTAGCATCTGAAACACATCCAACTCCGGCAGGTCCATCTGGCCCACCTGTAAATGCACCAAAGTATAATGCTATAAAAAGTAAATTAAAACAAATATTATCACCTGCTAATTTCACAAACTAATGTCACTAAATTTATTCAAAAGTAATTTAATAAGATACATGAGTACTGAACCAGACTCAAGTGATGATTTTGCTGAATACTTAACATCACAATATGATGGAGCAGTAAAACGAGGAACTGACCTTTTAAATGCAGTACCACTTCAGACTGGGAATACTCAAACAATGGAACTAATATTAAAAGGTTTCCTTAGAATGAATAACTTTAAACAAAGTGGTACATTAAATATTCAAGATTGGGGACCTGCGTTTAAGGCATATTGGTTAGGTGCACAAGGAGGATTATTTCCACCACCTGCTATTCCTGCAGATGGAACAATACAAAATATATCATCACAAGTTCACTTAATTATAAATCCAGGTCAATGGTCAACAAATATCCCAACACCACCAACTAACTCAATAAAATCATTTGTAGATGTATTAGCTTTGGCAATAGTTGCACACTTAATGACAGTAGAGGGAATTATTATAACAACATCATTGTATCCAACAGCACCTACTCCTTTGCCAGGACCAGGTGTTAGAACTTGGAAAGGATACCAAATTCCTGGATAATATCCAAAAAATAAAGAATCAATATTTATATAAAGAGAAAACTTAGTTTAAACAAACTTAATTAATTATGGAAGCGAAAAAATTAGCTAAATTGGTGAAGGTATTGGTAGAGGCGGAGGTTGCAAAACAACAAGAAAAGTTTTTGAGTAAAACCTTTCCCAAGATTCTTAAAGAAGAAATAAAAAGAATTCAAGAATCAAAACAACCAATAACAAATCAACAAGATGTTGACCCATTCTCCCTTGCAGCAGCTGCATTGGAAGATGATAGACAACAAACAAATACTAAAACTTATTCCAACAATCCGGCGTTAAATGAGGCGTTACAAAATACTAAACCATTTGAACAAATGGATAAAACAGTAGGATTCGGAGGACATAACGTTGCGATGGGAGGAGGTGTACCACCGAACTTGCAACATTCAATGGCAGCACAAATGGGATATGGTAATATGAGTATGGGTGGTGCATCTAAACCTCAAGGGTTAGGAGTTCAGACAGGATTAGCTGGATTAGATAGAATATTAAACAGAGATAATAGTGCTTTAGTAAAAGCATTTGATAAAAAGAAAAATTGGAGACCTGGTCAGGAATAATAAATGGCTTACGAGATTTCAAAGAAGGTAGTAATTGATACTGAAGAATTTAACGATTATGCAGTAGGATTATCTTTGCCACTTAAAAATGGTAATGGTGGTTTCTTTGAACAAAATTTCAATACATTTGACCAGGCAAAAAGTAATTTAAGAAATCTATTGTTAACTAAAAAAGGAGAAAGATTTTTACAACCAGAGTTTGGTAGTGGATTACAATCTCTTTTATTTGAACCAATAGATGAAACATTTGAAACAAGAGTTTCTGATACAATTACTGAATCAGTTTCTCAATGGTTACCATATATAACAATTGACGATATATTTATAGATATATCTGATAGTAATAGAGACAGAAATAAAGTAGGTGTTGAAATTAAATTTAAAGTAGGGGAAACTTTAGATTTACAAACAGTAACATTTACGTTGGGTACATAAAATGGCAATAAATAATAATGTAAATTCGAACTTTAAGGATAAAGGTAAATCATTAAAATACCTTAACAAGGACTTTGGGTCTTTTAGACAAAATCTTATAGAATTTGCTAAAACTTATTTTCCAAAAACTCATGCAGATTTTAATGAATCATCACCAGGTATGATGTTCATAGAAATGGCATCGTATATTGGAGATGTTTTAGGATACTATATTGATGATACGTTAAAAGAATCCTTAATGCCTTATGCAGAGGATAAGAGAAACGTTTTATCACTTGCCAAGTACTTAGGATATAAAACAAAAGTAACTTCCCCAGCAGTTACCGAATTAACTATATATCAACTTGTACCATCAAAATATAAAACTGGTTCTGCAAATGATTATGAACCAGATTCAAAATTTTATCTTAGAGTTCAACAAGGTATGGTTGCAACATCGGTAGATGGAATACAATTTGTAACTCAAGAGTTATTAGATTTCAACGAATCTGCTAATAGAGAAATTACAGTATATTCAAGAAATACTAGTACTAATGACCCAGAGTTCTATTTGGTTAAGAAAAAAGTAAAAGCAATGTCTGCAACTCTAAAAGAGGTTGATATTGATTTCGGCCCTCGTGCAGATTTTGCTAAAATAGATTTAAAAGATACGAATGTAATATCAATATATGATGTTAGAGATGCAAACGCAAACAAATATTATGAAGTACCTTATCTTGGACAAGAACTTGTTTATATAGATTATCCAAACACAGCAGCAAACGAACCTGATTTATTTCAGTTTAGAGAAGATGTACCATCAATATTAAAAACATTAAGAACACCAAGAAGATTTACAACAGTAGTTAATGAAGATTTTACAACTACAATTCAATTTGGTTCTGGTGATTCTAACGTTAGTGATGAATTGATAGTACCAAACTTTGATAATATAGGATTAGGGTTAACTAATTCAAATAATAGATTATCTGAATATTATGACCCTGCAAACTTCTTAAAAACAAAATCATATGGACAATCACCAACTAACACAACAGTTACAGTTAAGTACTTTGTGGGTGGTGGAATTCAATCAAATGTTAAAAAAGGTGATATAAAACAAATAACAGATATTCAGTATGATACTGATATCGCATCATTCACCGATGCAGAAAAACAATTATATAGTACTGTAATTAACTCAGTTGCTTGTGAAAACGAAATTCCAGCAACAGGAGGTAGAGGTGCAGAAACTATAAAAGAAATAAAAGAAAACGCATTGGCTTACTTTGGAGCTCAGAACAGAGCCGTAACTGCTCAAGATTATGTAGTTAGATGTTTGGCAATGCCGGCAAAGTTTGGTTCTGTTGCAAAGGCGTTTGTTATACAAGATAACAAATTAGATGCCAACTCACCAGCTTCAGTTATAGCAGCACCAGAATCACAAAAAGAATTTGTAGATTTGGTTGATAAAAACAGAACATTACAACGAAGTGAGATAAAAAGAAATGTTGATTTATTTTTGGCAGGTAAGAAGAACAGAGCAAGTGATAAATCAAATCCATTCAGTATTAACATCTATACTCTTGGATATAATTCAAGTAAAAACTTAACAATCTTAAACTCTGCAGTTAAAGAGAACTTAAAAAGATATCTAAACAATTATAAGATGATTACAGATGGTATTAATATCATTGATGGGTATGTTATCAATTTTGCGATAGAGTTCGATGTAACTGCTCTGACAGGGTATAACAGAAGAGAAGTTCTTACTAATTGTAACCTTGCATTACAAGATTACTTTAATATTGATAATTGGACATTCAACGATACAATCAACATAAATGAAGTAGAATTACTTCTTGCAAATATAGAAGGAGTTGTTTCTGTTTCAAAATTAGAATTTAAAAATAAATGTGGAGGAAACTATTCTGCACGTTCATATAACTTTGAAGAGGCAACAAGGAACAACATCATATATCCTTCGTTAGACCCATCGGTATTTGAACTGAAGTATCCAAACCAAGATATAAAAGGGAGAATCATATAATGTATTATTTCGTTACATCATCGAAGGACGCGAGTTTATATTTACAACAACCAACTCAAAATACAGGTTTGGATGAAGTACTTGAAGTGTCCAAAGTATATTATGGTTCTTTAAAAGATACAGCACGTTCATTGATTAAATTTGATATTAATGGATTATCATCATCACTTGCAAGTGGGGCAGTAACAATGAGTTCTGCAGAACTTATTCTTAGAGAATGTGAATCAACCGAGATTCCTCTTGAATATGTAATTGAGGCATATCCAGTTTCACAATCTTGGGAAATGGGTGTAGGTACTAGATTTGATGATATTACAACCGATGGTGTAACATGGAATCAGAGAACAGATGGTAGTGATTGGTTAGTAGGTGATATGAGTCCAGAATCAAGTGGTTCTTACAATGGTAAGGGAGGTACTTGGTTTACTGGTTCTGCTGCAACTCAATCTTTTGCATATGAATCTAGTGATATTAATATGGATGTTCTTTCTGCAGTAGATTCATGGATTAGTGGTTCTCTAACAAACGAAGGGTTTATTCTTAAACATACAAGTGCATTTGAGAATGATGATAATGATTATGGACAACTTAAGTTCTTTAGTAAAGAAACTCATACGATTCACCAACCAAAAATAAGAATAGGTTGGGATGATTCAGTATTTGAAACAGGTTCATTATCGGCACTAACTCTTACAGAAGATATTAAGTTAAATACAAAACGATTAAAAAAATCATACAAAGTAGGTACAACTCCAAAAATTGAAGTTCATGGTAGGGAATTATATCCTGCTAGAACTTTCTCAAATACTTTTGCATACAACGATGTAAATTATTTACCAACTTCATCATATTATCAAATATCTGATTTAAACAGTAACGATATTATAATTCCATTTGGTGATTATTCAAAACTATCATGTGATGCAAATGGTAATTATTTTAAATTAAATCTTACAAACTTTGAAATTAACAGAGAATATAAAGTTGAATTTAAAGTTGAAAGAAGTGATACTGTTGAATATTTTGATGATGATATAACATTTGAAGTGGTTAAATAATGGCATTAGGAGATAAAGAAAGAGCAAAAGAATTAATCGAAAAGAATAGTTCAGAAACTGTCAAGTATTACGAAGAGAATACTAGACAAATCCATCTTGCAGCAAATAAGAAGGATGGAGAATCTGTTGCCTTTCTCGAAGTACCCAAGTATATACCAGAAGAGATTGAAAAAGCAATTGATATTGGTGTTGATGAACTTGTAAGAAATAGAAAAGATTTACCGGCAGTTGTTCTAAAATCAGTATATGATGAAGTAGTTGCAGATTTAGCAACTGCAAATGCAAGAATTACAGAACTAGAAACAAATGTTCAAGATTTAACTTCTCAGTTAATAGCAATGACTGCAGATAGAGATACACAATTAGAACAAAGAATTGCTGCAGAAACAGCATTGGCAGAACTAGAAAACTTGTATATCGCATTATCAGACCAATTTAGAGAAACTGTATTAGAACTTCAAAAAGCAATTGAACGTTCAACTCAAGAAGCAGTTGAAAGAGTATCACTTGAAGCAAGATTTGAAGCACTACGAGCTAGATTAGAAGCATCTCTATTAGCTATTGAGGCACAACAAGCTCAAATAGAAGCTGAGATAGAAACTAACTACTTGAATTCACCACTACAACAAGAAAAAAATAATTTCGCATATAAGATTCCTACATTGAATATTACAAATCCTCAAAAAGGTGGGTTGTATATCAATTGGGATTATGGTAACTATAAAAAGGTTAATGGTGGAGAGTTGGTATTCTATAACTTTACTGAACAACCAATGACGGTTAGTGTTACTAAAGTACACCCACAAGGACATGGTGGACAACCTGGTACAATATCTTTACCAAGTTCATTCTCAATCCCAGCGGGTATTGGATACAATGAAGATTTAGGAAAAACAGCAACACCTGGTGCCACATCAATCAATTGTGGATTTACTAGACCTGGTGGATGGAAAGTAAAAAATTCTAGTGGTTGGAGAAGATATCCAACTTTAGATATAACGTTTACAAATAACAAGGGTGATTCATTAGAATTATTCTACTCATACTCAAGAGATTACAAGGTTAAGGCGTATGCACAAGATAATCCAGGTCCAAGAGTATATACAGTAGAAGAGGGAGTTGATGTATCAGCAACAGGTAATTAATAATGGCAGTAGAAGATTTTAAAAATATAGATAAACGTACGGCGTTTAGAGTGTTAGATAAAGATAGAGCTATTATCGAAAGAGGTAAGAAGCTTTCTAGGTTTGGCTCTGGTAAAGAAGATTTTTTAGAGTTTACACTTTATGATGCATCTGATAACCAATTACCACAAGGAGATAGTGGTGAATTAACACGCCACATATCTTTGAATCAATTAAATATAACTGAATATTTTTTAGTAAAAGATTCAGGCGATGATATCGTAGAATATTTTGTAGATGTAGAAAAATTAATTAGAGAAGCAGGATATAATCAAGGATTATTTAAAACACAATTTCAATTACTAAATAATAGAGTAGGTAGATATAATACTGAAAAACTATATATTCATGAAATTGCACCATCACGAACTGAGGTTAGATTAGTACCAGTTACAAATCCAGATGGTACAGTTGATGAGGATTTATTTAAAAGATATGATGGATTTACATCAGGTAAAACATTTAGAGATGATGTAGTTTATTATATAGATGAATTTTTAGATAGTATAAAGTTCAATGATGTAATTGAAAAAATGATAAGTAGATTTGGTAAAGCATATGTAGACCAAATAAAAAAAGAATTTAATGTACAAAATTTTGACCAACTTATACAAAACGTAACTCTAAAGGTTAGAGAGGCAGTAAGATATTATGTGGATGGTAAAGATTACAATCCAAAATCAATAAATTATGGGAAACCACTTCCTGCAGACCAAGTTGATGATGTGTTTTTAGATATTAATGATATCTTAAAAAATATCCTAAGAATAACTTGTGATATTGTTGATATGTTATTACCTAAGAGAAATGTACAAGATGATAACTTTGTAACTACAGCGTTTGACCCATCGGTTGATGTAAGAGAGTTTATAACAGAACTTACAAATGATACCACATATGAACCAGTAGTTACTGAAGAAGATAATACAGTTGATGATTATACAGAAGAAGAAACTGAAGAAGAAGAGGATGAGATTGTAGATGCACCATCTAGTTTAAAGGTTACACCTGTACAAATGACTGTTGGTATTGAAGGAGGACAAAAACAATTTAATGTTGAATCAACATCACCAGTTACAATAAGAATAGACCTATTAGATGAAGGTGGATATTATGGTAGTAATTGGGCTAAATCACTAGTAACAAGTTTACCAGCTGGTAGTACAACATTCCCAATAAAGTTTAATGGACAACCTTCACCTAGACCTATTGACCCAATAACACCAAACTCAGGTGGTAGTGGACCAGCCCCACCAAGACCAGGTGGTGGAGGAGGAGGAGGTAGTAGACCTTTTCTTGAAGGAGAAAATGATTATATGAGACCAAGAGGAGAGTTCGAACAATTGAGGTAATGAGATATTTATATAAGAGATGATTGCACCAGATAACATAGTAAAAAATTTTAGAAGAGTAAAGATAACATTTACGAATCAAGAGGGGGATACCAAATCTATCGTGGTTAAACAAACACTTACACCACAACTAGATGATATTAGAATAGATGATACTCCACCTGACCCAATTGATTTAGGTCCAATTGATTTTGATGATATCGTAATAAAACCAATTGATTTAAGTGATTTAGATTTTAATTTTGATTTCGGTGATTTTGGTTTTGGAGATATTGATTTAGGATTTAACAATGTACTTGGTGATATAGGATATACGGGTACTGGTATTAAACTACCAGGTGCTCCAGGAGGAAGTAGAAACAGATTTACATATTAGTAGGAAGTAAGGATGGATTTTAGATTTTTTAATAATAACTTTGGTAACAACGAGTTCGGAGGAACAGATGATTCTATAGCAAAAAGCTATGGAACTCTTCCTAGTTTTAAACTACCTCCAATTGACTTCAGTAACATAAAGATAGATTTACCAATAAATCCATCAGCAAATACTACATATAATATACCGACACCGGTAAACAATTCCCCGGCACCAAAACCAAATCCACAACCTAAACTACCACCACCGCCGCCACCGCCACCACCTCCTCCACCACCAAAGGAAGAGAACACACAACCA
>MDSX01076485.1_pt1 | contig 11011 bp, 6 predicted proteins | sample 811141 | NCBI WGS metagenome assembly MDSX01 (sample SAMN05326642, study PRJNA326480) | marine metagenome | isolation source: seawater | place: Atlantic Ocean: South East | collected 2010
AATGAATCAATCTGAAATAATTCCATTAGCTGATGGTCCCACTACTATATCACCGCCGAGTGGTAAATGGCCGGGTACAATCTTTTCCTCCTTAATTAGGATTCATTGGGAATTAATAGTGGTAATTGAAAGAGAAAATCAGTCAGAACTACTATGGGTACAGCCTTTGAAGGTAAAACACTCTTCCAATTACACAGAAACAACTGCTACAGTAAATAGTGGGCGAGCAGAAACTAACCACCCGATGTCACTAAGTTAGGTTAGTTAACCTGGGACGGTATTGGTGCTGGGTATTCTTTGGCATTACTTTCAGTAATGATAGTTGGCAGATGATTGTAATTACTATCACGCTTTGATGGTATAAATCCAGCCCTAATTATTGTATTTTGTAATTCAATTTCAGAAGCAGATAATTTGGTAGTACCTGATGCTGACACTACATTCTCTTCCATCATTGTTGACCCTGCATCATTAGCGCCTGCGAGTAAAGCCATTTGAGCAACACCTAATCCCATAGTCGGCCAAGATGCTTGTATGTTATCGATATTATCAAAAAAGAGTCTTGATATAGCAATATGTCGAATGTATTCAGTTGGTCCAGCCCCTAAAACATGTTTGTTTTCACCACTATTACGTTTGCCAAAGGTATTACTTTCAAGTTGTACTGGCCATGAAATAAAGGAGGTAAATCCATTACCATAATTATCCATGGAAGTGTCTTGGAGTTCTCTTATTCTGTCCATGTGTTGTACTCTATTGCGTAACGATTCGCCAAAGCCAAAAACATTTGTCGCACTTGTGGTCATTCCCAATGACTGGGCTGTCTTCATCACATTTAGCCAATTCTCTGGAGAGCCTTTTTTGGGTGATATGTCAGTCCTTATCTCATCGACAAGCATTTCTGCCCCCCCGCCTGGAAGTCCATTCATACCCGCATCTCCGAGTCTGGTCAAAACTTCATGAATTGTTAGTTTAGCAACGTCTGCAATTCCTTCGATTTCAATTGGACTAAAACAATCCAAATCTATTGTTGGATGGTTTTTTACCAGGTGTTTTATTAATGATTCATACCACTCAAATTCAAGTGAAGGATTTACGCCACCCTGCATTAAGATACGTGATCCACCAATATCTTCTAGTTCTTTCACTCGTTGAGAAATCTCTTCATATGATTGTGTGTAATTTTCATCGTGACCAGGAGGTCGATAAAATGAGCAAAATTGACAATTTATTGTACAAACATTTGTGTAATTTATGTTTCTATCTACTAGATATGTCACAACACCATTTGGGAATAGTTGTTGCCTCCTTTGGTTGGCTGCTAAAGTAAGTTCGTGCAGTGGTGCATTTTCATATAATTCGGTAGCCTCTTCAACCGATAGCCTCAACGAATCACTATTATCTCTAGACCATTCTTGCTGACGCTGAAGAATAGACTTCCAGTACATAGTTACCACTCAAACAGGTCGACCAACGATTGATTCTATTTCAGTGATTGTTTTAGGACACATTTCAGTTAACACTATTGGGCCATTTTCTCCTACTAAAACATCATCCTCAATCCTAATTCCAATATTTGAATATCGTTCTGGACAGTCCACATCTGGTCGCCATGCACCAAAGTATAGTCCCGGCTCAATAGTCAAACACATGCCAGGTCGTAATTTTCTTGGTTCTCCATTTGGCAAATATATTCCCACATCATGTACATCTAGACCAATCCAATGACTGGTATTATGCATATACCAATCCTTTAATTGCCCGGTTTTGCTATCTAGAGCTGCTTCTAATGTTTGAGATATAACTCCAATTCTTATCAATCCTTCAGCCAAGACTTTCCTAGCGGCCTCGTGTGGAGCAGTATATGGATTACCGGGGACACATTCGTTTATTGCCGCAATTTGAGCATCTAAAACAATCTGGTAGATTTCTTTTTGAGGTTCAGTGAAAATTCCATTGGTCGGCCATGAACGAGTAATGTCTGCAGCATATCCTCTAAATTCAGCACCTGCATCAATTAGAACGACATCGCCATCTGTGCAGGGGGAATTATTTTCTTTGTAATGGAGGATTGTCGCATTTTCCCCACTTCCAACAATTGATGGGTAAGACCATCCGGAGGTCCCGGCATATCTGAAAAACCCTTCAATAACTGATTGGAGTTGGTTTTCAGTGGCATGTTTACCACCATGTCGCATTGCGGCAATGTGTGCTAAACTAGAAACATCTGAAGCAAACTGCATTTGGTCTATCTCTGAACTGGACTTAATAAGCCTCATTTCAGCAATTTTATTACTGGGATCTTCAACTGAAATTGGCCCAGTACCAAGCCTTTGCCTAGCTCTGTCTCGCTTCTTGATTGAAGAAACTACTAATTCATCTATCGATGACATTACCCCCATTCTATGAAACACTCGATTGGCTTGTGATAAAATCCCATTCAAAGTTGATTCCAAATCATCAATAGAGTGTGCCTGGTCAACTGGCCAATCTTTTTCCGCCCCTTCTAAGCCTGGTCTTCTACCTTCCCATATTTCTTTCAAAGTATCTTTTGGTTGAACAAAAAGATGAGTTTTCCAAGTCCCTGAGGCTTTTGTTGCGCACATAATCGATTCCGGTTCTGTCCATCCAGTCAAGTATAGGAGGTTACTCTGGGTTCGGTAGGGGTGGTGAACGTCGTTAGAATGAATAGTCACTGGAGAAGAGCAAAGAATTAGTACATCAGATGGTTCAAAAGTTGAATACAATTGATTTTGTCTTGAAATGTACTCTTGAATAGAGATAGGTTCTGGCATCTTACCAACATCAGCAAACATCCTCTCAAACATAATACTCCCACCAGTTTTTCCCTATTCAATCCTTGCTTGAATCTAATTTTTCCACTTTGGCAATTTAAACTCACCATTATTCTTCTTAATTGTGAGTATTAATGATAGTGAGATTAGAATTATCATAAAAGAAATTGAGGCAAGTATTACTGGGGAAAAGGAAGCATCTTCATTTGTCGTTGAATCTTGTTTCAATGTTAAAGAAAGTTGTAATTTATCTTGGGCACCATCGTCATCTGAGACAATTAGGGTAATTTCATAATATCCAGGTTGAGTTATTACCTTCTTTGAGAGATTCTCGCCAGTATGAATTACTGACCCGTCATGGTACCACTGGAAAATTAAATTTGCCTGATCGTTGGCGGTATCAACAGAAGTTGAAGCATCAAGATACCATTCACTAGCAACATCAAAACTCATACCTGAAGTAATTTCATCGTTAGAATATATATTTATCACGGGGTTAGTATTTCGTACATCCACAACATGGGATACTCTGGTAAAATGACCAACTGAGTCAATCGCCAGTAAATTAATACTCCAATTTCCTGATTCATTAAAAGAAATTTTAGCACTATAATCATCGATAATCTCACTATCAAATAGTGCCCTAATATTCCCATTTGGATTGGTGAGAGTCCAAGTAATAGCAACATGAGAACTGTCATAGCCATCATCAACCATAATTGAATATACAATTTGATTCATTTCGACGGCATCTTGGTCTCCAAAAATAGTGACATTAGGCGGATGTAAATCAAAAGTTAACACTTTACTATCTAAATTCGAACTTCTCAAATATGAATCTCGAAAGATAATGTTGAATAACCAATTTCCATCTCCAATTTGCAAATCTTCTTGGTCAATTTGTATCATGTACAATCCGTCAATTTGTACACTATACATCAATTCAACAGTAAAAGAATTACTCACGCACGCCTCCCCTGAATATTGACAAACTTCTGCTCTGAACATTGAAATATTTAACCCGTCATTTAATTCAACTTCACTAATTGGCCATGTGACTGCATAGTTGAGAATTATATCAGAAGTTTCACTGGGTGATTGGAACAAAGGTATGTTTTCGATAACTGGGAAGTGGTCAGATTCACCAAGATATACTATGATTTTACTTTCGTGAGGATGAGGATTGTTAGATTGGTGTATTATGGTAAAATCACATGTACAATTTAGTTGTTCGACAAAAATAGATACTTCCCAATACCAAACATTATTTTCGATTATAACCTTTTCAAAAATGTTAGATTGATTTATTGGATTATCAGTATTTTCGATACCTGGTAAGATTTCATTGATAGACCAACTCAATTCATCCGCTGGAAAAATAGATGACCCGCTGAGATTCAAATATTCAACAAAATGTTCTCCACCCTTTTGATCTATGGTCAAATTTTCTGATGGATTATGATGACCTTTGCTTGGTACCGCCGAGGTAGTACTTAGCAGCATAGAAAAGGCAAGCAAGATTGTACACGTCACCGTAACAATACGCTTGCCCATATTATTTACAAAGCAGTAACAGTCAAGAAGTTTCTCTCTGCATGTTCAATAATCAAGCAAACGGATCACAAAGTTCACCCTGACCAGGGAAGCTTACCGGGTCTCTTGGATTGGTGTCCCACTTGTATTCACAGTAGTTTACATGACCGTCGCCATCTGTATCAAACATACGATCGGCAGCATCATATGGGTCAAAATCAAAGTGGTATTCCCAACCGGTTGCCATCCCATCATCATCATGGTCTTGGAAATAAACTTCTGGTCCATCGTTCCATTCATCACCGTCGGTATCATTTGATACAGGATTAGTATTATTCTGCATTTCCTCATAATTGGTGTAGTTAGCGAGATTATCATAGAATTGTTTGCCGTCTGGAGTGTTGATATCGATATGACATTCTGCATTGGATGGATCATTATAGCCTGGACAATACCTCTTCAGCAAACCAGTTTGGTTTAATCCATCTTGGTCAGGATCTTCTTGGCCATCATCAATACCATCTAAATCACTATCAATCATCGATGGATCAAGAACTCCTCTAGCTCCGTAAGCGGTTAAGCTAGCATTATCAACTAAGCCAGATTCAATAGCGTATTGCGAATATTTCACTTCCCAACCATCAAACAGTAAATCTCCGTCGGAATCTTTGTCAACAGGATTGGTGTTCCACTTGTCTGGTGCTTCAGCACCATTCATCAATGAATCATTATCAATGTCATAGGTAGCGTCAGGAAGACGACTTACACTAGACTGATCCGAAGGGTCAAGAGCCCACCTGCCATTACAATCACATAGTGGGTTATTGGGAACACTAAATCCGGATAAATTCATTTCAGAAATCTCAAATTGTTTTTCTTGGATAAAGCCACCTAAAGTATTAATCCAGATGTAGCCTCCAGGACTCTTTGCACAGTTATTAGTTTGAGTAGGAACACAATTAGGAAGATTCCAAGAGCTTGTTGCTACCCACAAACTGTGGGAATTAGTATTGTCTTCCTCTGATTGGACTTGCATTTCCCATCCATCTAGCATTCCATCGCCATCTGTATCATTTACCAATGGATGAGTTTGTTCTTGGAATGGCCGTGGAATGTATAGAACTTCATTACCGTCCTTTAGTCCATCACCATCTGTATCGGAATTATTTGCATGGGTCAAAAAGCCGTCTTTTCCGACAATAACCTCTTCACCATCTTCTAAACCATCATTATCTGTGTCAAAGGCACATGGGCTTGTAGTATATGCTTCACCACCACCAACTGGCCATTGTAAGGTACCCCCACCACCAGTTGCTTCAAATTGATCGTCCAATCCATCACCGTCTGTATCTGGATTAGAAGCGTTAGAGCCTGAATCACAAAGTGAAGAATATTCCAAGAAATCAGACAATCCGTCCGCATCTGTGTCAGGAAGACCTGGGTCAGAGACTACTAGTGTTATTTCAACACCACGATTTACCACAAGTATTTCCCAACCAAATACTTCGATTCCATCAATTAATCCATCATTGTCAGTATCAGCATCCATAGGATTAGTCGAACGACCAATTATCAGGTTTGGTTGCCCATTCTCGTCAAATGGTTCATTATTTTTGAATTTAGCCTCATACTCATCTTGATTAGTAAAGCGTTCGTTGTCCTCGACAACCACAAACCAAACAGTATCTCTAGATGTAATGATTTGATCGACAGATACATACATTTGGTAAATAGTTCCAGATGATGTTGCTGTTATTGTTACTGGCTCAGTTTGGCCACCTGCTTTAGTATACTCTGCTCTGACTACAGTTTCTCCCTCAGCAACAGTATCACCAATATTTTTCTTAATTTGAGTTACTCGTGTATTGAATACTAAATCTTCGTACACAGCAGAGCCATCTCCATCTTTATCCCATCCATCCATGTCTGGGTCTTTATCGCCGTTACTGCTATCTCTGGGGTTCAATCCATTATTTGTCTCCCAACCATCTGGCATACCATCAAGGTCGGTATCTTCTTGCCACGGAGATGTGAAATTTTCAGCCCCAAAAATAATTGCAGAACCGTATTCTTCCAGATTGTTCAAACCGTCATCATCCCAATCAAAAAATCCATCAGATGGATTGCTCGGGCTTAGTACGTTACCCTGTTCTAACGAGGTTAGTTTTAGAGCTGAGATTACGTTTTGTTCAGGGTATATCGAGTAACAATACTCATACCCATCTGGCATACCATCACCATCAGAGTCCCAGTCAGAAGGACCGTTTAGTAAACCATCGTTGTCGTCATCAAGGTAGAACCATGAATTGTTTTTATCCATAAATGGTGCTGGAAATTCAAATGTCTGGCTATTATCTTCCCTAATTTGTTCATTACAATTTCGATAAACATCTTGCCCATTTCTATCAAAACTCTTGAAAATTCCAACTGCCCTAGTTAGCTGTAGATTTACACTGGAAATCTCTTCTGCATCGGAGAGTAGATCTCCATCCGAATCTTGTGCAGTAGGATTAGTCCCAAATGTTTCTTCTTGGAAATTTGCCAAACCATCATTATCAAAATCCAACACATTGTCACATGAATGTTGGTCAAAACTATTACCAAGTTCTTCCCATGTTGGGGTATTTTCATCTAGATTATATTTTTCTGTCAGCATTAATTTGACATCTGCAGTTAGCAGGACACAGTCCCAATTTCCGTTAAGTGGATCAAACAAGGTAAATGAACCGCCGGGAATCTCAACTTCCGTCATAAAAGTAGATTCCCACTTATCATTCAAACCATCGTTATCGGTATCAGAACGCTGAGGATCTGTTTCTAATTCCTGTTCCTGTTGATTTGTAAGTCCGTCATTATCTGGGTCTCCATTTGGTCCTTGATTAGGATCTGGCCAAGAATCTGTCTCATTTTCCTGCTCTGCGTCTTGGACATCTGCTTCACCTGGATCTTGTTCCAATGGATCAGATTCACCATCATCTAGGGGATTTAGGCCGTGTTCAACTTCCCACCCATCCGACATACCATCGCCATCTGTATCTTCATCAAGAGGATCAGTACCATACTGAGTTTCTTCTAATATGTCTGCAAGTCCGTCGTTATCACGATCTAGCGCTTCATTGGTAGTTATCCCATCACCAATAATATCTTCTTCTACAGCGCTCTCGAAATTACCCAAACCCTCACTGGTTTGTAAAACCCCTGAAACTCCAACAAATATCGACCCAAATATCAATGTAGAGACAATCGCAACATAGGCCATTTGATTAGGATTCAAAGACATAACAATCACTTGGCTTAACGCCGGTATTCCTTGGTCTACATCTATCGGTTATAGAGATTAACCATTGTTGACCTAATTTGCATCTTCAAAAACATATTCCAACAACGGAAATATTTCCACCTTTACAGTCAGATTATCAAGCGTAATTGAGCATTTTGCAGATTTACCATTTGCTCGTTCCCAAACACCCACTAATTTACCGATAGATAAAGGTAAACATGGACATAAATTAAATTCAAAAACCGTTAAAGACTTATCTTGCCTAATTAATTTGGGCGCTGCATACCCAAAATTAGTCATATGTCTCACAATTGTTGGACCCCAATCTGCTTCATCCATTAAGTAGACAAAATTATCATTGGAAAGAAATACTTTTTTGGATGCTTCTAACAACGCAATAAAGCCGTTTGAGTAAATCTCATCAAAGTCCACTAAATTCCACTTTTCTGAAATTTGTCCGGGAAACTGTTTCACAAAACCTGAACAATTGAAAATTAGCCGATTGAAGAAATCACACGGGATCAAAAAAGATGTTCTGCCTTCGATTGACCATCCCAATTCATTTGATTCAAGTTTCACCTCACTGTGTTTTTTAGTCGTGGTAATTTCTTTTGAATAAGCCCATGGAATTGAGTTAAGTAAATTTGGAAGAGGCATTTCCTGCTTTGCATCTAACCGTTTAAAATTGATTACTTGGTTCGATTTTTGTGACCATTCAATTTTGAATCGTTGATTTTCTAACAATTCGATTGAGGATAAATAAAAGCCTGCAGCAACAGAAGCAAATAAATTAGTATTGATGGTTGTCTTATAAAAATCATTGACTCCCCATCCACAAATGTTCCAAACTTGTTTTACTGATTTATGTAAACGTTTTTTCGCAAAAAACTTAGTTCTAGTGTCCCTCAAAGGTGACATTACCAATTCCAGACAATCTGCAGCAGAATTGTGTAATATCCTGCCGATTGGTGATGATATTAATGACTCATAATAATAAATGAATTTGTTAAAGTCCTCTTCATGAAATATGACCCATGAATTTCCATAAACATCCGTGATCTCACCAGAATCTTGGACATTAAACGTATCCCAAAATGTCTCAGTTAGTTGTTCATCATGAGTCTCAATATTGTCATCAGTAAGAGGCATAATTACACATCATAAAATGTATCCTGATTGTTCTTCTTCATTGAAACAGTACCTTATTGTTTGGAAATTTGACTTAAGAGTTGTAACATCCTGTTTTACCCGTTTTAAATCTTCATTATCGATAAGTGCTCTAGCAAATAATTTAGCAACTTCTGCCATCTCATTTTTACCCATTCCAACTCTTGTCAACTCTTGAACACCTAATCTAAGTCCAGAAGGAGTCAATGCCTTAGTATCACCAGGCAACATGTTCATATTGGTAATAATGCCAACATCTTCTAGTGTTTTTGCAGCCTTAGCACCGGCACCAGAATCTGTATCACCGTGCCTAGTTAGTACTTGATGGGAAGCAGTATAATTCCTTGATTCTGCCAGTACATCAAACCCTTCAGCAGCCAAAGACTCTGCTAACGCTCTAGAATTCTGTACAATATCCTTAGCATATGCCGCACCATATTCTTCAAATTCTGCTAATGCAACCACCTTTCCAGCCACGTGATGTAGGTGATAAGATGAGCAAACTCCCGGGAAAATAGCATTATTAAGTCGCTTTTGCATTTTTTCATCCTCTGAAGAGGATAGTAAGAAACCTCCTTGTGGCCCGGGGAAGGTTTTGTGCGATGACCCCGTCATAAGGTCAGCACCTTCTCTAAGAGGGTCTTGAAATTGTCCACCTGCAATTAGTCCAAGGACGTGGGCACCATCATACATCACAGATGCTCCAACTTCGTGTGCAGCAGCTGAAATTTCTTTAAGCGGAGTAGGAAATAAAAATACTGACTGACCTATCAAACAAACTTTAGGACTAATTTCCCGAATTAATTTACAAGCCCCATCGATGTCTGGTTCCATGCGGTCAATATCCCATGGATAGGTTGACAAATCTAGATCTCTAAGTCCAACAGCACCCATTCTAGCATGCGAAATATGGCCACCATCTGCTGTAGATACCGCAGTTATTTTGTCCCCTGGTTTAGCAAGCGCTTTTAGGGCAGCAATATTAGAAACTGTACCAGAAGTTGATTGAATATTAGCAAACTTAGCGCCAAAAACTTGTTTTGCTAAAGAAATTCCAAGACTCTCTATGGTGTCAAAATCATCACAGCCCTGATAATATCTTTTGCCGGGCAAACCTTCTGCATACCTACCATGTAAATCGCTAGCAACAATTTTTTGCACCATTGGTGAAATAATATTTTCAGAAGCAATCATCCCAAGTCCATTACGGTACAGATTGCCACTAGCCTTTGTAGCATCCATTACGGCATTAGCTTTTCCTAATGTTTCGCTATTTGGTTTCCAAGCACCCGGTATATTGGCCATGAACCGTGGTAGTCAACTAGGTCTTTGAACAAATTGATAGTCGGTTAGTTATTTTTTTTCCTTCTGGATGGTGGTCTTCTTGATGTCTGCACTTTTGATTTAGGCTGAAATTTAGGCTTATTTGAATTTCTTTCAGAGATAATGGTATTTGTTGGAATCCCTCTTTTTGATAAGTCTAAGGTGTGTGCTGGACGGGCTTTTCCAGGGACCTTACCGGTTGGCCTTGCTCCAACGCCTTTCTTACGGTCAATGTAACCAGCCCTGCCTCGATAAGCGACTTTACCAATTAACCGCTCCAAAACAGGAGTACCTGAATCCTCTTCTTTAGGACGTTTCAGCCACCAACCGTCACCTAATGGTTTCAGTCTTGGTGGGCGTGACTTTGCCAATTTATTACTACGTCTTTTCAATCTTGATTTAATTGCTTTATCAGGCTCATTTGGTAAGTGCTCTGTCATCCATCCTGGAAGTCCTATATCGAGTACTACCCCATTCACGGAAACTAGTATTCCAGACAGTAGCAAATGAGTCCCAACAGGAATATTATCTCGCTTTGGAACTACTTTGAAGCGTTTCATTCTCTTAGCATATGCAACCATAGCTTTTTGATCTCTGTGCCTGATTAATTTCCTCTGTTGGCGCAAAACTCTGCGAAATGTCGAATGAGTAGTCAGTAATATAGCTGTGCCAATTATGCCTTCCATTTGACCAACTTCTGTGAAAGCATATATCCCAATAAGGAACCATAGTGGCGTTAGAATAAAGAAATTGAAGACAAATGATAATTTCCCAGATTGATATCTTGGAGTCATTTGTTTCCTTGTTGCTTCATGAGCGGTAATCAGTAGATTAGCATTTATTGCCTCATCCATACCACCTTTAACATCGAGTGCTGCTACTGAATTACATGGTGCTTGATTAATCCATTTCT
>MDSX01085713.1_pt1 | contig 11002 bp, 10 predicted proteins | sample 811141 | NCBI WGS metagenome assembly MDSX01 (sample SAMN05326642, study PRJNA326480) | marine metagenome | isolation source: seawater | place: Atlantic Ocean: South East | collected 2010
AAATATAAAAAGAGACGGTAGTGAATATTATGGCCCATATTCTTCTGTTAAGGCTATGAAAGTTGTATTGGAGCTTATCAAGCAGATGTACCCAACTAGAACGTGCAAATACCTACTAAGCGAAGAAAACATTGAAAAAGGCAAATTCAAGACTTGTCTCGAATATCATATTGGTAATTGTAAAGGTCCTTGCGAAAACCTGCAAGAGGAAGAAGATTACAATGCGGATGTTGAAGCCGCAAGAAAAATCATCAAGGGTCAACTTGGAGAGGTAAAACGCAACCTCAAGCAAAAAATGGCGGGTCATGCTGCTTCACTAGAATTTGAACAAGCCCAATATTTTAAAGACCGATTAGAAGCTCTTGAAAAATATGCTGCAAAGAGCACCGTGGTTAGCTTTAATATGTCAAACATAGATGTTTTCAGCGTTTCCACAGATGCCGAATTTGGCTATGTCAATTATCTAAAGGTCGTGGAGGGAGCTATTGTTCAGAGCTATACCGTTGAGATGAAAAAAAAGCTGGAAGAAGAAGCCAAAGACTTTTTACATCTTGCAATTCCAGAAATTCGGAACCTCTATGGATCTACTTCCAAAAGAATATTTACTTCGCATCCTATTGATTTAAAAATAGAAGGACTCGAGTTTTTTGTCCCTAAAAAAGGCGAAAAGAAAAAACTTGTAGACCTCAGCATAAAAAACGGACTTTACTACAGGCAAGAGAAGTTAAAGAATATTCAAATTGTAGATCCGGACCGTCATGTCAACCGTATCATGACGCAGATGAAAAGCGATTTAAGAATGCCTGAAGAACCTAGACATATAGAATGTTTTGACAACTCTAATATTCAAGGCACTCATCCAGCTTCCGCCTGTATTGTTTTCAAAAACGGCAAGCCGTCAAAAAAAGAATACAGACAATTCAATATTAAAACTGTTCAAGGGCCAGACGATTTTGCATCAATGGAAGAGGTGGTTCACCGGAGGTATCGCAGACTTTTAGATGAAGGTGATTCCCTTCCTCAACTTATTGTAATAGATGGAGGAAAGGGTCAGCTGAGTGCAGCATTATCCTCATTAGAGCGATTAGGGCTTCGTGGCAAAATCACCATTATTGGTATTGCGAAAAGGTTGGAAGAAATATACTTTCCAGGAGACCCTTATCCATTGTACCTAGATAAGCGAAGTGAATCCTTAAAAATCATTCAACAAGCAAGAGATGAAGCACATAGATTTTCACTGCGTCACCACAGAAACCGCAGAAGCAAGGGAGCATACAGTAGTGAGTTGGACGGAATTAAAGGAATAGGTCCAGAGACAATTAAGTCGTTAATGCGCACCTTTAAAAGCGTCAAAAACATTAAGAATGCCTCAATGGAGGAGCTTAAAGATTGCGTTGGGCATCAAAAAGCAACACTTCTGAAAACGCAGTTAAATAATTAATCCTCCTTTATCAAATAGCTCTGCCAACTGGTATGAAAAAATAATACGGCCGTTTCATCACGGTCACTAAAGAATTGAATCATTCGTGCAACCGTTGTAACTATTTCTTTAGCCTTCTCCACACGCTGTTTCAAAATAAGATCAATACTGTCTATATATATGGCCACACCAGTATTTGAAACACTCATGTCCTCAGGATCTTTATCTTCGTCCTCCTGACCGCCTAAAATCTTGATAATTGGCCAATTCAATCCTCCAGCATTAAGTTCCTCTCGGACTTCTGATGCATCAACTACAAATTGGATGGAAGTACCTTCAAACATGTTTTAAAATTTTAGCAAAGGTCACATAAAATCTGTGATTTCGTTGAATTCTTTTTTTGTGATGTCCGGTACCTTTGTTCCCTTTTTAGGATAGCCAACGGGGAGCAGTAAAAAAGGCTTTTCGTTCTTTGGTCTACCTAAAATTTCTGATAAAAAACCCATTGGTGAAGGCGTATGCGTTAGTGTGCTTAGTCCAGCAAGGTGTATGGCTGCAATTAAGAACCCACAGGCTATGCCTACACTTTCTTGGACATAGTAGTTTTTTGCCTTTTCTCCGCTCTCCGTTACGTTAAAATTCTTTCGGAAGACAATAATTAACCACGGGGCATCTTCTAAAAAAGGTTTCTGCCAATTGGTTCCAAAAGGTTCTAAATCTTTCAACCACTTGTCGGAAGCTCGTCCTTGATAAAATAATTTTTCTTCTTGTTCCGCAGATGCTCGAATCTGTTTTTTGATGCTAGGGTTTTCAACGGCAACAAAATGCCAGGGTTGCTTATTTGCTCCACTTGGGGCGCTCGCTGCTAAGGAAATCATGGACTCTATCTTCTCCTTAGAAACAGCAGCCGTGGAAAATTCTCTTACACTTCTACGAGAACTCATACTTTGCTTGAACTGCTCAAAAAGAGTCAAGGCCTCTTCTTTTGAAGGGGGCCAAGGGGAATACGAAATCATTGGTGCTTCCATTGTCCCCAAGTTAATCGTTATTTCACTGTATCGCTAATGATCTTGCCGTCACTCACCCCAATAACTCTCTTGGCTTTGGAAATAACCCGGTCATCGTGAGTTGCAAAAACAAATGTCATATTTTCTTGCTTGTTTAATTGAAGCATAATTTCAAGAAGCTTCGTAGTACTCTCCGAATCTAAATTAGCAGTGGGTTCATCTGCTAAAACGAACTTTGGTTTTGATGCTAAGGCTCGTGCAACAGCAACCCGCTGCTGCTGGCCTCCTGAAAGCTGACCTGGACGTTTATCCTCTTTCCCTTGTAAACCTACCGCATTAAGCAGCTGATTAGCACGTTCTAGGCGCTCATTCTTCGGGCGGTTTTGAAGGAGCATAATGAAGCTTACGTTTTCTGTAGCACTAAGTACTGGAATGAGATTGTATGCTTGGAAGACAAAACCAATATTATGTAAACGGAAATCAATCAGTTCATTATCGGATAGACTAGTAATATCTGTGCCGTCTATGATAATTGAGCCTGAATTAGGCTGATCTAATCCACCTAAAAGATTAAGTAATGTTGTTTTACCGCAGCCTGAAGGTCCTTTTAAGGCCGTAAATTCTCCCTCTGAAATCATCAAATCAATCCCATTAACGGCTTTTACAGGAACAGCACCTTCGTATGTTTTATGTAATCCTTTAACTTTAATAACTGGTTTACTCATGATTAATTTCCTCTAATGGCCGCAACCGGGTTTAACTTCAATGCCTTGTACGCAGGGAATAATGCTGCAATCAAGGCCGTAGTTATGACCATCATCGCAATGATTAAATAGTATTCTGGTACAATTTCAGGGTAAATAACGCTTCCAACTCCAAGCTCAGCCAAGCCGTCTTTTTTTGTGCTTAGATCTAAGCCAATTCGCATCATCACTCGCACAGTGACGTCTCCCAATAGTATGCCTATGGGTCCCGCGATAATACCGAGCATTAATGTTTCAATCAAAATCATCAAGAATAACTTACGCTTATTCATTCCGACAGCCATGAGCATCCCAAGCTCACGACGTCTTTCCAAGACCGCCATAAGCATGTTGTTAATGATTCCAAAAAGCAGTGCAAGCATGATTATTCCTAATACCAATACGAGCATTATACCCATCATATCATCTGCAAAACCAAGCTCTGGGCTATTTTCTTTCCAAGAAGTAATCACAGTTGGCATAGACACTTGCGCAACAATAGTTTCTGTTTTCTGCTCCGTATCCTCACTTTTGTCGTAACTAATTAATACCTCGTGTATTAACGGACTGCCCACTATTCTCTCTAAGTCGTTCTGTTGGACGTATAGGTTTAGTTCGTCCCAAGTAGCGTTGAGTGTTCTATAAATCCCACTTACACGAAATGTTGCTTTATGAATAATACCGTGGTGATCTTGAAACGTTAGGACTAATTTATTCTTGATTCTTAATCCCATTTTTTGGGCCAATCTCTCGCTAACTACGACTCCCTTTCGAACCTTGGTTTTGAAGAAATCACCTTCAACTATATAACTAGAAATTGTAGTCACTTTACGCTCTGCTTCTGCATCTACACCAATAATTCGGGTAGCACGAGTCTTTTTAGGAGACGCTACCATTCCCTGTAAAACGGTTCGCTTTGCATACCCCACAACAAAAGAGTGGGCATCCAAAGTTGATTCCAGCTCAGCAATGGCGCCTGTTTTGAGTACTGCACTTGGACGAGGGTCTTCTATAAATTTTTGATTGTGTGCTTGACTGTGACCTAGGGTTGCTCCTATAGCTGCTGCAGTGCGTTCATTGTTCATCCCAAAAGAAAAACCTATGATGACCAACCCCGCCCATATACCTATTGCAATAGAACTTAATACAATAATGGATCGGATTCGTGAGCGCCATATATTACGCCAAGCTACTTTAAGAATCATGAACGCATACTTTCAATGGGTTTCAATTTCATGATTTTCCAAACCGCATACAGGCTAACTATTACACCAATACAGAAAATAATTGCACCGTGATTAAGGTTAATAATGAAGGATGTTGTCGTGTATAACTTTGGCTCAAAATTATATTGCTCAATAGCCTCTCTCATCTGTCCACTCAGGTCAATCGGGTTGTATTTGAAATAGAACTGAATAGGTTTGACTACAGCCATTCCCACTAAGGCACCGCCCATGATTAGAATGATATTTTCTACCATGGTTACAACTGCCAGTTTTGATCTTCGCATACCTATGCTTACAAGAATCCCAAATTCTCGCTTACGTTCAGCGACCATCATAATTACAGTACCTAAAAGAACAAATGATATGATAAAATATAGTATGCTCACAAAGACCCTGCCTCCAGCCATATCAACCTCAATTGTTTGTATTATTTCTGGAAAAAGCTCCTTCCATTCTAAAATCTCTAAACTTTGAGAAGATGTTTTCTTCAGTGATACCCCTACCGCCGTGTAGTCCGTACCGTCCTCCACTGCCACTACCAAAGTGGTAGCGCGATTTTCACAGTTATACATGTATTGTGCCTGTTTAAAAGGCATGAGCACCAGCTGTTTATTAAGTTCAGGGTTGGTCATTCGTGCAATTCCGCCTATTGGAAAGGCGCCATAAGCTGCCGCTCCATGGAAACCTTGTCCCATAAAAAGCAACGTATCTCCTAGCCCAACTTTAAAGTATTTTGCAAGACCTTCGGATACCACAATAACGCTATCATTCTTAGAAAAAGAGCGGCCTTCGAGCAAAATATCATTGAGCTGTAGTCCAGGCAATTCTATTTCTGGATCAATTCCCATAACCAAAGACCCCCTAGTGTTGCTTCCGTGATATAATAATGAGAAGCTCTCCAGACGCGGAATGAGTCTATCTACTCCTTCTGAAGATTCAAGAGATTCTATATCCGTTGAAGTAAGGTCCAAACTGCGGTCAAGACTTTGATCTCCCCAAAAACCCTCCTGATGAATTTGTAAGTATCCAAAGTTATTTCCAACGATTTCATGAATCATGTTTTCCCAAACGCCCACCTGAAAACTGCGAAGAACCACAGCGAAAATGACGCAAAACATCACCGCAGCTATAGTAATAACACTTCGTCCTTTATTTCTCCAAATGTTACGCCAAGCGAGCTTGAGCATTATTTTACGTTTTTGATATTTGACTTTGTAAAAAAGCTATCAGGGATAGGGGTGGAAAAGTCAACTGAGGCATATCTAATTATGGTATAACTTTCGGGATCCTCTGCAGGAATCATTTTAATGATTTTTGGAAGTTTTCTTCCATCAAACTGAGTTAATTCAGAGGCTTGCATCTGAGTAATTAGAAAATCGTCTTCGTCATAAAATTCACCCCCAAGTTGAACGAAGGTCTCTTTGTCAATAAAGGCAAGGATTTTACCCCAAATAACCGGTGCATCTGGCTTAGGCACCAACTCTAGCACCCAACAATTTTGACCAGCTACAACTTTACTTCCTGTAATAGATGGCACATAATCTACTATCAAACTACCAGCATTAATCAGCGCGTCATTTGAAATATCCGTACCCATCCAATTTTGTACCAGAGCCGCCGGGAGGGCGATTAGTTTTTTAATTGCAGGAACAAAGTTCCATATATCCTCTCCATTTTTCATAAATACCGTGCCAGCGTCTCGCTTTGGACCGGTGATAAGAATGCAACTCATTTCTGTTCCTTTATTCCAGAGTTTGGCATTCATTGTTCGCTCCCAACCGGGTCGAACAGTTGTAATGCTCATTTCTGCTGTGCTTTGAGCACCCCGCAGATACGCTTCGCTTTTTTTTAAAATTTCAAAGGCGTCCTGTCCTAAAAGGAATGAACAAGGAAAAAAAAGAAAAATAATGAGAACTCTTTTCATAGCGTGTAATTCAGTTGTGTTAACATCTTCACGCTATCAATGTTTTCATCTTAACTGAGTTTCTGAGCTAATTTTGCCATAACTTTTTTTGCAGACTTTCCTTCATATAAGATGGCGTGAACCGCTTTTACTATTGGCATTTTGACCTCCCGTTTCTTGCGAAGTTTATGAACTAATGGAACGGCATAATAACCTTCTGCAACCATAGTCATTTCCGCCCTAGCACTCCGAACTGTGTAGCCCTTACCCAGCATATTACCAAACATGCGGTTACGGGAGAATTGACTGTAACCAGTCACTAATAAATCTCCTAGATAAGCACTCTTATAAATATTAACTTTTGTATCTGATACGGCATTCATGAAACGCTTCATCTCACGCACTGAATTACTCATAAGGACTGCCTGAAAATTATCGCCATAACCCAAGCCATGGTATATTCCTGCAGCAATAGCGTATATGTTTTTCATAACTGCAGCATACTCGGTACCGTAAAGATCATCGCTCCAAGTACATCTTACGTAGTGACACTCTAAACAACTAACCAACATTTTTGCGGCCTTTTTCTCCCGTGCTGCTACTGTAAGAAAACTGAGTCGCTCAAGGGCAATCTCTTCCGCGTGACACGGACCTGTAATGACAACAATTTGTTCTTCAGGAACGCGGAGAACTTCATTGAGATAACGTCCAACAATCATGTTTTCATCGGGAATGATTCCTTTTATGGTTGTTGCAATGATTTTTTTGCTCAATAACGACGGAGTTAGGTCTGCTAAAACCTCTTTGACAAAGGCACTTGGTACCGCTAAGACAATAATATCAGCATCCCTCACACAATCTGAAACATCAGTATAAACAGAAATGGACTCTGGCTGAAAACCTACAGAACTTAAGTACCGCGGATTGTGATGATGGCGTATCACATGAGTTGCACTATCGGTATTATGCATCCACCAAGAACAATGACCTAGGTTTTCGCTAAATATTTTTGCAAGTGCGGTTCCAAAAGAACCCCCTCCTACAACAGCAACTTTGAGAGCGTCAACATCCATCAAAATTGTATTTCAGACTCCATCTCTTTGTTGTCCCGTTTGTAGACTACATTGGTAATATCGCCCAGTTTGTATGCTGAGAGCGCACGCATATAAGAGTAGATATCATCTATGGTAAAATCTCCGATTTTCAGAACAATGTCTCCTGCTTTCATACCCGCTTTAGCAGCAGGTCGATCTTCCGAAACTCCGTCTAATCTTACACCAGGCCCACCATAAATATAATCCGGCATTACACCCAAAGTAACTGTAAAACTCGGAATCGTTTGTTGCTCTGCAGACTTAGTTTTCTGGAATGTCAATCTCTGGTATTCAGACGTTTTGATTGTGATTGCTTTAACAAAATCAGCCAATTTTACCATGCCTTTAAAATTCACTTTGTCAACGTCATCTGAAGGTTTATGATAGTCTTCATGTGTACCTGTGAAAAAGTGGAGCACTGGTATATCCTTAAAATAAAAAGAAGTATGATCGGATGGACCAACCCCGTATGGATCTTTCTTGATATTTAAATTATGTACTGGCTCTGATAACACTCTATCCCATTCCAATGCCGTTCCTGTTCCTGAGATTTGAAAACGATTATCCCTAAGGCGGCCCACCATATCAAAATTGATCATATAATCCACTGTCTCTAATGAGAAAGTTGGGTTCTGAGTGAAATATTTTGATCCTATAAGACCGCTTTCCTCTGCGCTAAAAAATAGAATTGCATAATTGTAATTTTGGTCATTTCGAGCTCCATAATAGTTCAACAACTCTAACAACAACGTGGTTCCGGATCCATTGTCATCAGCACCGTTATGAATAGCTGCCTTGCCTTCATACAAACTGTTCTCATTACCCATGCCAATATGATCATAGTGCGCACCAAAAACAACCGTGTTGCGCTGCCCATTATCAATGAACCCTATCAAATTGTAACCTAAACTAGATTGTTCTTCCATGTTAACTGAAAGGCTAATTTTTCTGCTCTTGGAGATTAACTGATCCTCGATATTTTGATTTCGAATAAAAAGAACAGGAATATCAATAGACTTTATCGATTTAAATAATTCAGAAACATCTGAAGCCGTCTTTTCAGGATTAATTAAGAGAACTGCTCGAGCGCCTTTTTGCTTTGCGACTTTGAGTCTTTGCCTTACACTATGGTATGAGGTATAGGCACTGTGTGGGTGAATACCATCAGGAGAACTTATGTTTAATACGGCTATTTTACCTTCAACATTCTTACCGGAGTAATCATCGTAAGAACCGTCTTCTTTTGTTATTCCATAGCCAATATTTACCGTCCTACCACTAGCGTCTCCATTACTACTGTATGATACGGGATAATAGTCAACTCGCGGAACTAAATCTGTTTTTCCTATTCTTAAACCCGTGACATCATAATTGACGTTGATATTCTCTGCAATGGGAAAAGGCTGCAAATAGCCCTGCTCTCCAAAGGGTAATAACCCCAATGTAGCCATTCTATCTTGTATGAAGTCTCTTGCTACATCACTTTCAGGAGTACCAGGAAGTCGTCCTTTCAATGAATCAGAGGAAAGAAAGGACAAGTCGGTCTGCATTCTTGTTAACGATTCTTCATCGTAAACTTCATCTTGAGCCAATGTAGGAAGCGAAAAACCTAACAGTAAGGAAAATATAATTAATCGCTTGTTCATGAGTTTGGTTTTATTATCTACCAAAGGTACGCACCAAAGATTATATTTGGAGTGTGACAAGTGGGATGAAACAACTTGCTGGCCAAACAGCAATTTATGGATTAAGCAGCATTTTAGGGCGCATGGTCAACTTTCTGTTGGTTCCCCTTCAGACTGCCGTATTAACACAATCGGAATACGGTATAAACATTGACTTTTACAGTCTAATCGCTTTTCTAATTGTAGTTGTCACCTTTGGAATGGAGACGGCATATTTTCGATTTAGCGAAAAAAAAGACTGGGATGAGTCTAAGGTTTTTAGTACGTCTGTATCCATGATTTTATTGGTTCTTATTGGCATAGGCGTCTTAACCTTTGCATTTAAAGACAGCTTGTTATATGCTCTTAGATACGAGGAGTCACCGGAATTCTTGTACTACTTGTTGATCATCTTGGGCTTAGATGCGCTCGGGGCCATACCCTTTGCTAGACTTCGTAGAGAAAATAAAGCAAAGCAATTCGCGGGTATAAAATTGGCACTCATCTTTTCCAATGTACTTATCAATCTTTATTTCTTTTTACCGGCCTTATGGGAGCTCAATGGAGCTGTTCCTTGGTTTACGCATTCTTTTAGGGGAGTCAAGTATATATTCATTTCCAATGTTTGTGCGTCTTTACTTATGTTCACCTTATTAATACCCACCTTTAAAGGACTTAGATTCAAGTTAGAAAAGCAGTATGTGAAAGGTTTATTGGCATTTGGAATTCCGTTATTTATTGGGGGACTTGCTGGAATTGCTAATGAGATGCTAGACAGGCAATTATTAAAGTATTTACTTCCAACAGAGAGTTGGGCGGAAGGAGTGGGAGTTTATGGCGCCGTTTATAAGATTTCTGTTTTCCTCGTACTCTTTAACCAAGCCTTTCGTTACGCAGCCGAACCATTCTTCTTTAAGAATGCTAATGCGAGCGACGGTAGACAAAAAATGGCATCTATCATGGAAGGTTTTGCTTGGGTAATGTGTGTGGGATTTGTTTTAATACTCTCCGGGCTGGATTATCTTAAATTCTTTATTGACGATAAGTTTTGGGTTGGTCTTCATTTGGTTCCTATTTTATTATTGGCCAATGTCATTCTAGGCATTAATACCAATCTGAACATGTGGTATAAAGTGAGTGATAAAACCTCCTACGGTATATACATAACCTTTATTGGTCTTGCTGTAACCGTTTTAGGAAATGTTATTATGATTCCTAGCATAGGGATACTAGGTGCTGCGTTAACCACGCTTATGGCCTATACCGCCATGTTTATAGTAAGCGCTATTTGGGGGCAGCGTTTGTATCCTGTTCCATATAACTGGGGGAAGATTCTCTCGTTAATTGGGGTATCTAGTGCACTTGGGTTTGCCCTTCATTATTTTCCTCTCAGCGACACTTCTTTGAAAATTGGATTAGGCCTAAGCTATCTTTTCGTAATGATTATGGTAGAACGCAACGGACTCTTTAAATTTGCCTTCCGAAAATGAAGATAGACGTAATTTATAGCGGTAAACATGCGCTTCCACAATTTGAAACAGCTCAAAGTGCTGGAATGGACCTACGCGCCAATATTGATAACGCTATTGTACTGCAACCTGGCGATAGAGCACTTGTTTCCACTGGTATAGCCATAGCTCTACCGGAAGGATATGAGGCACAAATTCGTCCAAGATCAGGCCTCGCTTACAAGTTTGGCGTGACTGTACTGAATAGTCCCGGCACAATAGACGCTGACTACAGGGGTGACATTGGTGTACTACTAGTTAATCATGGTAAGAAAGCGTTCGCTATTGAAGACGGTATGAGGGTTGCACAACTAGTAGTGGCCAAATACACCCAATTCAATTGGAATGAAGTAGAAGATCTAACCAACACTAAAAGAGGTAGTGGAGGTTTTGGAAGCACTGGAAAACAATAAATTTGAAGAAACCAAATAATACTA
>MDSX01031392.1_pt1 | contig 10996 bp, 9 predicted proteins | sample 811141 | NCBI WGS metagenome assembly MDSX01 (sample SAMN05326642, study PRJNA326480) | marine metagenome | isolation source: seawater | place: Atlantic Ocean: South East | collected 2010
CTTAATTTTGAAATCAGATCTCTCATGCTTGTATTTGGCTTTATAATAAACCTTCCTGATTTGACCTGATCCTTTTTATAGTTCATTTGACCAGCTAAAACGTCAAATAAAAATGAGTTTTTAATTATTTGTTCGCCTAGTAAATGATTGTTGACATCTTCATAAGACGCTCCAGTGGGGATAAACATCTCGTAATCTGATGTATTATTTACTCCTGGTCCCCATAATGAAGTATACAGATAATACACTCCTCCACAGAAAAGGATAAAGATTAGAGTCATTATTAGAAATAACTTTCTCATCGTAATAAAGTCCTAGTATTGTTCTTTTTCATTTGGAAAATCAGAACTTTTCACATCTGCGACATATTGCTCTGCAGCACCTTTTATGGCTTTATATAGTTCCAAATACCTTCTAAGAAATCGAGGATTAAAATCTTTCGTGATGCCTAATAAGTCATGAGTGACTAGCACTTGTCCATCAGTATGCATTCCTGCTCCTATTCCTATTGTTGGAATATTTACGCTTTCTGTTACCTCTTTAGCTAATTTTGCAGGAATCTTTTCTAATACAATACCCATACATCCTTTTTCCTCCAATAAGTGAGCATCCGATCTCAACTTTTTAGCTTCCTCCTCCCCTTTTGCTCTTACGGTATATGTTCCAAATTTGTAGATAGATTGAGGAGTTAGTCCTAAATGTCCCATTACCGGAATCCCTGCAGATAGTATACGTTCAATGGATTCTACAATTTCACTTCCACCTTCGAGCTTCACACCATGTGCACCAGATTCTTTCATTATTCTGATGGCTGATTCAAGAGCTTTAGTTGAATTGCCCTGATAAGTACCAAATGGTAAGTCTACGATTACAAAAGCACGGTTGACTCCTCGAATTACAGATTGGGCATGATAAATCATTTGATCCAACGTTATTGGTAAAGTTGTTTCATGCCCAGCCATCACATTAGATGCAGAATCTCCTACGAGCAAAACTTCAACTCCAGCATCATCTAATATTCTTGCCATCGAAAAGTCATAGGCCGTGAGCATTGATATCTTTTCACCTCTTGACTTCATACCTCTCAACACATGAGTAGTTACTCGTTTTATTTCGGCTTTTGCTACTGACATTACTCTTATTTAGATAAGGATGTGCAAGTTAGCTGTTTTACATAAATGACTTTTTATAAAAATCAGATTTTAAGATTCTTTAATGTTTTACTATCCGTTCTAGAATCTTCTTCTGATTAACTAATAGAGTTTCAATCATTTTCTGTTGTTTTTCGATCGTATTTTGCTGCTCTTTCATTCCTTCTATCAAAAGAGGAACAAAACGGGTATAACTTACTGCCAAATGGCCATCTGGATTTTCTCTGATTAGTTCTGGAAATAGTGATTCTACCTCTTGAGCCATTAGGCCAATTTGGCTTTCATTTGACAGAGATTTGTTTTTCCAATTATAGCTATATCCATTAAGTAGTAAAAGCTTAGGTAAGACTTGAGCAAGTAGGTTAATATTCGTTTTCAATCTAATGTCACTATTTTCAGTCAATGTACCTGTAAGTGTTGCATTTCCATCACCAAATAACTTGAGTGCACTTGTGGGATTACCTCCTTCTGAATATAAAAAATTCATAACCGCAGTCGCTGAGTTCCCATCTGCTAGTGGTTTAGTTCCAATAGACCATGAATTCGTATCAACATTTGCATTTAAAAATTTTATTCTAACCGATCCGTCTTGAGTTGTTTCTTCAAGTAAAAGCTGCTGTTTAGTATCTGTTGCTGTAGTTTTTGAGTGAATTGTAGCTTGAGGTGATTGAGTACCAATTCCAAGATTTGTAGAAGAATTCCCCACAACGGCGCAATCAGAGCAATCTACTTTTGCATTCCTTCCTATAGCAATAGCATTGTCTAGAGAATCTGTTACAACATTCATTCCTGCATTAGCCCCAATAAAGACATTATTATCACCTCTCACATTTATTACCCCAGCTCCAGAGCCTATGAAAGTATTGTATTCACCACTTAAAGATAGGAAACCTGCAGAAGCTCCGATATAAGTGTTATTACCCCCTTGTGAAGAGAGCCCTGCTGAAGATCCAAAAAAGGAATTGTTATCATCAGTATTAGTGACTCCGGTATTTGATCCATAGTAAGTATTATCTTCCCCTATCACATTATTCATTCCCGCACGATAACCTGTAAATGTGTTATTACGAACAGAAGAAAAATCACCGTGCACTCCTGCTTTTCTGCCTATAATGAGTGAGGTAGAATCAATGCTTTCTGCAAGATCTAGAGTTCCTACAATTTTGCTCTCTCCTACTACATAAAGCCTCTGTTCAGGAGAAGCAGTACCAATACCTAAATTAACAGCGTATTCATCAATACCTCCTATGACTGCACAATTATCACATTCAACATTTGCCCGAGAACCTATAGCAATGGCGTATTCTAGAGAATCAAATTCCAAATCTGCATCATATCCTATTGTGGTATTATAATTACCAGTTTTATTGCCTTTTCCTGAACTATATCCGAGAAACACATTATAATCTCCTTCACTATTATTCAGTCCTGAACTTTCACCAAAAAAAGAATTCCATTTTCCAGAAGTATTAAGCATACCACTTTCATGACCGAAGAAAGAATTACTCCTTCCACTTTGATTTGACATTCCAGCAGTTTGACCAAAAAAACTATTGGAAAACCCTGATTTGTTGGAGGCTCCAGCAAGAGAGCCAAAAAAAGTATTGGTAAGCTCCCCAGTATTGATACTATCTCCAGCTAAAAAGCCCCAATAAGTAGAGGTAGAATCAGAGTCATTTACAGCACTCAAGTTTCCTTCTATTAACACATCTCCTACTACGTGCAATTTCTTTTGGGGAATTGATGTGCCTATACCAACATTTACTGAATCCACACCTGTACCTCCTATGACAGCGCAATTATGACACCCAACTTGGGCATTATAACCAATAGCGATTGCTCTGTCAATTGAATCTGGTAAAAAGGATTCTGAGACATCTGCACTTGCACCAAGAAATGTATTTCTTGTTCCATTCTTTCTACTATTTCCGGATTGGGCTCCTAGAAATGAGTTGTCTATACCACTCTCATGCAAAAAACCACTAAGATATCCTATAAAAGTATTTAATCTGCCTGAGGTATTCCTATTTCCAGCTTGGGATCCAAAGAAGGAGTTTCTGTCACCAATGGTATTTCGGTTTCCACTCTTGTATCCAAAAAAGGAATTCTGAAAACCAGATGTATTATCCTGACCTGAGAATGAACCATAAATCGAATTTTGCATGCCAGACGAATTCATTTCTCCAGATTTAAAACCAACAAAAGTATTATCATGCCCCATGTGAGAGGAATACCCACTGAGATATCCAATGAAAAGAGATGTGCTATCATCATGGTGGCCTAATTGTAACAATCCATCAATTTTCGCAGTGCCATCAACATCTAAAAGAGGTGTTTGACCAAAAAGTGGGGACATGATAGATGAAAAGCAGAAGAAAAGGACTAATTGTAAAGTAAGAAGGTTAGCTAGAAATGCCTTTCTCACTAGACCTGCTGTATTTTTAACTTTCATTTTAGAAAGCAAATTTTTCCGATGACTAGTGGCAGTATGATTACTGATAAATAGTTTGTGAGCTATCTCTGAAGTGGTGTATTCATGTGAGATTAGTCTTAGCACTTCTAGTTCTCTTTTTGTGATTTTTTCGGCATGTTTCATTCCTTTAGTTTTTTTGTTTTTTGATCTATCCAAACTGACATATCTAATACCATTTCAGACATGATGTAATTAAGAGAATCAGATAATTCTAACTCTTCAGACTTGTCACTTTCTTCATTCATTGATAACACGAATAAGTACTTCAAAAATGAATTATTGGGAAATACTAGAATGTCACCCATGTGGGTGATATTTAAAATTTGATGAATTCAAGATTGAGAATTCTAAGAGATGTCAAATGATTCCTTTAGCTTAAAATTTTCTTCACAAGAGTCACACGATCTGTCACATTGATTTTTTGAAATATTCTTTTGACATGAGTTTTTACAGTGTTGATTGAGATGAAGTGATTTGAAGCTATCTGACTATTGTTACATCCACTGATTATATCCAGTAGAACCTCATACTCTTTATCACTCAAGTTTGGTTGAGCTACTGCGTCAACATGCACTTTTGTAATATTCTTTTGATTCATTTCCTGGCTATGGTTATATATAGCCATCTCTATAGTGGTAAGTAAATCTTTATCTTTAAATGGTTTAGTCAGATAACCTTTTGGTCGAGTCTTTTTAGCTTTCTCCAATGTGTCCCTATCGCTCAAGGAGGTCAGGAAAATAAATGGAATTTGGTATTTTTCATTTATAATTTCTGCTATCTCAATGCCATTTTTACTGCCTCTAATATTAATGTCTAGGATGACCATGTCAGGTCTAGATTTGTAAATAGAATCCATAGCATTTTCACTATCGTAGCAAATATCACTTATATCGTACCCTAGCTCATTTAAGCTAATTCTAATATCTTCTGCGATGAGGACTTCATCTTCTACAATGAGAATTCTATAATTTTCCAATGATCAAGAATAATCTTTGATGAGAAAATTAGCTATTGTTCCATTCGAACCGTCCAAAACAAAATCTGCCTTTAATCTTTTGGCAAAAGAATGAATAAGTCTCATCCCTAAGCTTTTCTTATTAATATTTTTTGGATTAAAACCAGTTCCATTATCTGAAACCATGAGCCGAAGTCTATCAGATTCTTTTTTTAGAATCAATGATATTTCTGGGTTTGATACATTCTTAAAAGCATATTTGAGGGAGTTTGTCACCAATTCATTGATTATCAAACCAATTGGAACGACAGTATCAACATCCAAATAAATATCCTCCAAATCCAGCTTCAACGAAATACTCTGGCTATTCTGATTATAGTTTTCTACCAACTCTTCGCTTAACTCTTTGAGGTAAGATGGCATATGTATACCAGTAAGGTTATCTTCCTGATACAAGTTCTGATGTATCAGAGCCATAGACCTGACTCTACTTTGACCTTCTGCAAGTACTTTTTGGGTAGCCGTATCAGTGACATTTTTGGACTGTAATTTGAGAAGGCTTGAAATTACTTGCAAATTGTTTTTTACTCGATGATGGATTTCTTTAAGTAAGACTTCTTTCTCTTTGTGCTGTTTATCAATTTCTCTTTTTTGACTATATATTCTGAAAAAAAAATAAGATAAAAGAGCAATAACTATAGCAAAGCCCCATAAACCAAATTGCTGTTGATTGATTCTAATTCGATTGATCTTATCCTCAAAAGCTAGTCTCTCAATTTGAGCCTCCTTTTCTTTAGCTTGATATTTTGTTTCTGCATCATTTACTGTCTGTGCCATTTCCTTTGTCACAGTAGAATCTTTAATAGAGCTTAACTCTTCAGTGAAAAAGAGAGCATTCTCATAATCTTCTAAATTCTTATATGCCTTCCTCAAATTATCAGCAATATGCTCTTGAAATTTTACAAAATTTTGCTCTTTTACAAACTCATATTGAGGCTTTAATAAATCAATAATCTCATGATTTTTTCCTTGAGTTAAGTAAACAAGAGACAATTGACTCGATGCAGCAGCTGCACCCCGATTATGGCCCATTGTTTTGAAAAGTTGTAATGACCTCAAAATTAAGACTTCCGCTTTTCCAAATTCTTTGAGGAATACATAAACCCTTCCTAAGTTTCCACTAGCTAGTGCTTCAAGTCTATTTTCATTCCTAGTTTTTGTAAAATCTAAAACTTTTTCAAGCAGAGGAATTGCTTTCTCGTGTTCACCCTTCATACTATGGGTTATAGCCATATTAGCGAGATAACCATGAGCAGGTCTCAATGTACCCGCCTCCATTCCTGCTTGATATGCCTTTTCATAGTATTCCAGAGCTTTGTCCAGTTGCTTTGACCTTTCCATAACCGTTCCAAGGCTATTGTATGCGCCGCTCAGGCCAGCTTTGTCATCAATTCTTTGAAAAATAGGAACAACATTCATAAGAAGCTCCGTAGCATCTGAATATTCTCCGTTTCTAATTTTCACATCAGCTTTCTTATCTAATATGTCTGGAATAGAGATGTCACTAGTATCAGTAACACTATCATTCATTGCGTTATCTAGGAACATCAATGCGTGATCATGCATTCCAATATCTAGACACACTTCTGCTTGGTGGTAGTAGTATTTCGTGCTAAGAATTGAGTGAGATAATGTATCAAATAAGAAAGAAGCCTTTTTAAAGTAGGACAGTGATGAATCTGAAGAAACTTCCCTCCATTCTAAAGCTAGTTCTATTGACAATTCAGCTTTCTCAAACCTATCTTCTGCTATAGAGATAGTTTGATTGAGTGAATCAATACGTGGGTTTTGTGATAATAGAAGAATAGGAAAGTGAAGAACAAAAAAAATAATTATCCATTTCATAGCAACAGAGCATTCAGGCTTAAGATAAAAACAATAAACATTTTTAAATCCCAAAACTGAGCTAAATCTGGAGACCTATTGTCACCCACCTAGGTGATTTACCTCTTAGATCCGAAGTATTGAACAATTTTGTTATCGCTAATATTCTTATTTTTCAAGTATGATAAATAGAAGAAAAGCGATACGCAATGCTATTTTAGGACTAGGGGTTGCTACAGTACCCAGATCATTATTTCAAAAGCTCACAGTAGATGACAAATTTAAAATAGCTCTAAACATAGCCAATGAAAATCCTGATAAGTATTGGCAATTAATTCAATCCCAGTTCAATTTTGCAAATGGTATAAGATATTTTAATAACGCTTCATTGGGGTCTTCTCCTCTGTCAGTGATTGAGGCAAGAGAGGAATATAGTCGTACTCTCGAGTCCTTTCCATCAAAGTATATGTGGGGTGGGTGGAAAGATCAAATCAATGAAGTAAGAATCGAGGCTGCGAAATTTATTAATGCGGAATCCGATGAGATAGCCATCATTCATAACACCACAGAAGGAATGAATGTAATAGCGTCTAGTCTAAATCTTAAACCTGGCGATGAAGTGATTGTAGGGGATCATGAACATCGTACAGGAGTATCGCCTTGGCTCTTTCACCAAGAAAAAAAGGGGATAAAAATAATTAGACCAATATTGCCTCTAACTCCAGATGACCCTCAGGAAATAGTAGAAACATATAAGAAAGTGATTTCGCCTAGGACAAAGGCAATATCTATGGTACATATTACTAACACTAATGGCATGATATTACCAGTAAAGGAAATTTGTGCTATTGCGAGTGAAAAAAATATCTTAACCCTCATTGATGGCGCGCAGTCACTTGGAGCATATCCATGTGATGTCAAAAAAATTGGTTGTGATTATTTTACCGCCTCTGGTCACAAATGGCTTTTTTCTCCAAAAGGTGTAGCGCTTTTCTATGCAAGAAAAGAAAGCCAAAAATGGCTTAAACCTTTCATTGCAAACTACAATTACGATAAGGACGGAATATCTAAAATTGATGATTATAATACGAGAAATCTTCCCGATGTATTAGGTATGGGTGCAGCAATTCAATTTCACAAAATGATAGGGTTAAAAAGCATCATGGCCCGTACATTAGACTTGAAAAAGCGATTTTTATCTCGACTAAAAGATCATCCTCAGTTCAAAATTAAAACGCCTCTAGGACAAGATCAAAGTCATCATATCCTGACAATTGAAAAAATTGGGACTGATGTCAATGATCTGAAAGAAAGTCTATTTAATAAGAATGGTATAGATGTCAGAGGTATGTCTTCTCATAATCTCAATGGGATACGGATCTCATTTGCGATGTATCAAAAGGAGGAGGACATTGATCTTCTAATTGATACTCTTTTGAATGCAGAGTAAATTTCTCAATCAAATTATGATAACATTCAAATATCCAAGTAATTTTTAATCATTTGGGCTCCCAAATTGTTGGCTATTTTTATCTGCTCATCTTGTTCATGCATAGTATTAAAAGCCAAAAAAAGAATTACCTCGTCAGAAAATCTCCAATAGTACTTACCTATATCAGCATTATAAAGACCTTCGGTAGCCATACCTGGCAACTCTTTGTATCTATAATTATCCTCAACTAGTCCATTTTCTCCATTTGCTCTTAGTCTATTCATAGTCACCATTGCCCAATTAGGAAGATCACTAGGATAAGGGTTGGTTTTAACTTGCATCATTATTCCTGTGTTGGGGAAATTTGGATCTTCCCATTTGAAAAAACAAGTATTAGAATTTGCCGCCCTACTCGGTACTTTTTTTAGCTGAGAAACTTCTAGGCCTAAAGCATCTGCAATATTCTGAAGAGGAACCAACTGACTCATGTCCTCAAGCAAATTAGACCTTGCAGCCAATTTTGCATTTATATCCACCCCTTCAATTAGACTTTTCTCAAATCCTGCTTTGCCATCTTTATTATTTTTCACCCCATCACAGGATATCATAAACAGCGAGATAAGGAGAAAAAAAATCTGAGTTTTCCTGAATTTCATACCTTCGAATATTTTATAACTCTAAATAATTTTCTATCATTTTATCCCCCAATTTCGTAGCCATTTCAAGCTGCTCCGAATTTGAGTGATTAGTATTGAACGCTAAATGAAATAATACCTTGTCCGAAAATCTCCAAAAGTATTTTCCAATATCTGCATTATATATAGCCTCATCTGCCATACTTTCTATATCTGAAAATAAGTTAGGTCCATCACCATTCATTGTATTCTCTCCATTCTGCCTTTTAGTATTCATAATTTCAACAATATAATTAGGATATTCATCACCAAGTGGATTACGAAGGGCTTGAACCATTATAGCTGTATTAGGATAATTTGGGTCCTCCCATTTAAAAAAGCATGTTCTTTGTTTTGGATTAGATTCTGAAGGTGTGGTATTCCTTTTTATAATCTCAGATTCGTCTAATTTGAAAATTTGAGCAAGATCTTTTAATGATACAATATCACACATTTCAGGAAGAAGATTTTCTTTTTGGCTAAGAATAGCCTCTATATCAACTTTCTCAAAAGTACTTTTAGATGATTGTCCATTGTTACAATTACACGAACTGACTATGATCACCACACAAAAGGCGAGTAATTTATTCATCTGAGATTAATTTGCGGAGCAAAATTACTATAAAGTTTGATTTATATATGGTCTAAGAATTTTCAAACAAATTGCAGGTCAGCCTCCCATTCTACATTTTGTGCAAGTATTATTATATAATTGTCGGAATAATAAAAGAAATGACAGATTACAAGATTCACATAATAGATACTCAATATCACGGTCCACTACCAATTGCTACTTTTTTAGTTGAAAGTTCTAAAGGACTTGTTCTTGTAGAAACTAGTGCTCATTCCACATTGGAGAATGTAAAGTTGAAGATTTCGGAATTAGGATTTGATTGGAAGGACATCCAGCATGTTCTACTTACTCATATTCACTTAGATCATGCAGGTGCCGCTTGGTGTTTCGCTGAAAACGGAGCAACTGTATATCTACATCCTTTCGGTTATAATCATATGAATGACCCCTCCAAACTGCTAAAATCAGCAACAATGATCTATGGCGATCTAATGGACTATTTGTGGGGCACTCTTAAACCTATCCCTGCTGATCAGCTGGTAATAGTAGAAGATGGTGAAGTCATCAATATCCTCGGTTTAGATTTCAAGTCCATTCATTCGCCAGGACATGCTAAACATCATATTGCATGGCAACTAAACAATCATCTCTTTGCAGGGGATCTAGCAGGAATTTGCTTTGAAAATGGAGTTGTCATTCCTCCATGTCCTCCTCCTGATATTAATATTGAGGATTGGACCAATTCTATTGATAAAGTGTTAGCCATCCAAGAAATAGACACTTATTATATCACACACATTGGAAAAGTTACAGGTGATCTTATAGGTCATATGAAAAAACTTAAGAAAACGCTCAAAGAATATGCGGAATTTTTGCTTCCCTACTTTCAGAATCAAACAGATCTGAATCAAACGGTGCAAGAGTTCAAAAGATATACTATAGACAGGTTAAAAGCAGAAGGACTATCTGTAAAGCAGATTAAAGATTATGAGGACAGTAATAGTGCTATAGGAAGTGTGCAGGGAATATTAAGGTATTGGGGAAAGAAATTAGGCGCGCCGCAATAGGCTTTGATTGAAAAAACCAATCCAAATTCTAATAGCCGAAACCCAACATCTTGTTTTCCTCATTCTTCATTAGAAATTTTGAAGATTCATCTAAAGTGAAATGTAAACTTTGAACCTTAAGAATTGCATGCCAAATGAATTGTCAAATTATTACCATTCAGGTATAGTCATAGCTTTTATCAAGCACTGGGAATAATTTTACACTCTAATGAGAATCAATTGTAGTTGGATAATTCACAATCCTACTTTTCTAGCTGATTTTGCCTAGTTTAACATCAATCAAGAATTTCTAGAGGTTAATGAATTCAAACCCTGATTTGATTTTTTTGATAATCTAAGTCGTATTTTTAAAATCATTCATCTTATTAAAAAGAATAGAGTAAATGAAAGTTAATCTCCCATGAAATAACACAAACCCCAAAATCAAATAAATGAATGCTCTAGTCAGTTTTCTCGCCCACCTCAAGTCCTCATTATACCATTCATGGATTAGTCTTGTTACTCTAGTCATCATACTAATCTTGGCTGGTACTGGCCAGGGTGATGCCCTTCTGATTAATTTATTAGATGGTAGATGGGTAAATCTACTTTTCCTATTTGTCCTTTTGGATGGACTTAGTATGGCACTTTCTCATTATCCCGTGTACATTGAAATGTTGAGAAATAGGAATATTGCTGAGGGTAAAGAGATTCGAAATACAAGATGGAAAATTGATTATTGTGCCTTGCCAAAATGGCTTCAAAAGCCGCTATATGGTATAGAAAGAAAGACTGGTTTGGGGTTTA
>MDSX01072759.1_pt1 | contig 10994 bp, 5 predicted proteins | sample 811141 | NCBI WGS metagenome assembly MDSX01 (sample SAMN05326642, study PRJNA326480) | marine metagenome | isolation source: seawater | place: Atlantic Ocean: South East | collected 2010
CAAAATATCTTTGCCAGCGGGGCAGTGGAAATCCACAGTCCGCGATTTGCCCGGCAGTTACCCGCCCTTTACGATTCACGCGGCCAATGAAAAGACTCACAGAAAAAATCTCCTCGGAAAGAAACTTCCAAAGGAAGCCGCGCTTCAACGCGTTGTTCGACCGCGCCCCGTGTGTGAACATAGACAGACGCGCGGTTGGACGCGACCTACGTTGAGGTGAGGTCGTGAAGGCACTGGATAGCCGTGCATCTAGGTACGAACACCCTCGCGCCACTCGTCACGCGCAATCTGCGGCGTCCACCTCGTCTTCGGCGTTTTTTCAACTCCCAAGAGTCCACATCCGCGTCAGACGCCGGCGGCCCGCCGGCTGGCGAGCGCCCCGCCCGCGTACTCGCGACCGCCCGTCCCCATCTTTGAGCCCACGACCGTGTCCGCTGACATCGTCTCACCCACTCATTCACCGCAGGCGTTCGATAGGATCCGCGTTGGAGCGTAGTCGGCGGCGTTAAACCCCGCGCGCGCGCCGTTGGAAGGGTCGCCGAAGAGACAGGAATCTTCCCGCGGCGCCGAGTAACAACACGACCACGCCGCCTACACGACCGCACAGGGCGCCGGGCGTCATGGGAGGCGGCGCGCAGGCTAACCCGGTACCGAGCCCCGGCGTGGACTTCGCGATGTGCGCCCCGAACGACGAGATCATCGTCGTCGGCGGCTACACCAACACCGAGCTCCTCGCGCACACCCCGGCGCCGTGCGACGACCCTGCGAGATGCGGCGTGCACGTGCTCCGCCAGTGCGGCGTCACCGGGACGCTCACGCACCTCAGCACCAGCGCCATCGGCCCCAACGTCGCCTTCATCGTCAGGTCCCCGACCAACCCCTCCATCCTCTACGCCTCCACCGAGCGCATCGACGACGAAGGCGAGATCCTCACGCTACGCATGACGCGCGACTTTCGCCTCGTCGAGGAGTGCAGAGTCCGAGCCGGCGGGAAGAGCACGTGCTACCTCAACTTTAACCGGTCGCGCGAGTGGATGATGGCGGTCAACTACTGGGACGCCAAGGTGTCGTTGGTCAAGCTGTCGAAGGATGGGCGCGTGGATGTCGAGTTTGAACCAGACCCAAAGTCGGTGCTCCAGCAACCTGGGGCCGATTACGTCGAACGGACGTCGCCGACCAGGGAGGAGCACTGGAAGTTTCGCCAGCGCTGGCCGCACTCGCACTGCTGCGTCACCGAACCTTACGCCGGCCTCGTGCACTTCGTCGTGGACCTGGGTCTGGACAAGGTGTTCACGTACAGGGTAAACAATAAGACTGGCGTGTTGGTGCCCAAAGGAAGCACGCGTTTAACTCCGGGTAAAGGCCCGCGGCATCTCCTCTTTCACCCGATGATCAAGTGCGCGTACCTCGTCAACGAACTTGACTCGACGGTTTCCGTGTTTCGTGTTGACATCCCGACCGAGTGGACCAAGCCGTGCGACGACGCCGACGACGTGTGCGTTGACGGCGGGAGTGAGTGCCCGCTGCGCGAGGATGGGTGCGAGGATGCCGGGGCTGTGCTTCGACTGACTCAGTGCCTGTCGTCGCTTCCCGAGTGCGAGCAGGGCAAGACGACGATATCGCCGCAGGGCATCTGGAAAGCGGCGTCGCATTCCTCGGAGATTCGCATGCACCCCGGCGGTCGGTACTTCGCCGTGGGTAACCGCGGGCACGATAGCATCGCGCTGTACCGCGTGGACCAGGAGGACGGCACCATCGAACTTGCTGACATCGTTCACAGCGGCGGCGAGTGCCCGAGGAACTTCAACTGGACGTGTGGTGGTAGGTTTTTAGTGGTTGGGAACCAAAACACGAACTGCATGGTGACGATGTCGTTCGACGAGTCAGCCGGTGCGCTGAAGATCGTGCACGAGGCGCGGGGGGTGACGAGCCCGAACTACGTGTACGCCATTCCCGCGCGAGAGCTGCCGGGCCTCATCTCGCGGGATGACGCCGCCGCGGTGCCCGCCTTGGCCGCTTAAATTTTGCAACAGACGCACGGGTTGCGCGTTAGTCTCTTATGACCAGTCAGACTGATGAAGCCGACGCGCGCGCGCCGGCTTCGCATCGTCGCGGCATGAGAGGGGTCGAGTGGAGTCTTTTTTATCAATTTAAAGCCTTTTCTCATCATCATCGAGTCTATGTGGTTGAGCTCATCATTCACCGCCTCCTAAAGCGGCGAAGCTGTTGCCGCCGCCCGAGGCTCCGTCGCCGCCTCGCCCCGGCGAGCGACCCCCTCGGCCTCCCCTTCCTCCCTTCGCGCCGCGTCCCCGGCCCCGCCCCGCACCACCCGCGGCGCCTCCAGCCTTGGGAGACTTTTTCCCATCCTCCTCGCCCGTCGCGGCTCCCGCTCCCGCTCCGGGGGGAGACTTGGGCGGCGTCGCGCCCTTCGGATTGCCGAGGCCGCGGCCCGCGGGCTTGCCTCGGCCGGCGCCGCGACCGCCCGGGGGGACACCCGCCGCGCCCGCGCCCGCGGGGCCCGCACCCTTGGCCCCACCCGGCGTGAACACCGGGGCGTCGGGCCTGAGCTGCTTCGCCGCGGGGGTGCCCTCGGGGGTGCCCTCGTCTCCGGTGGCCGCCTTTCGCTTCTTGCTCGACGCGGCGTCAATCTGCGCCTGGAGCTCCGCCATCTTCCTCGCCATGTCCTCCTTCTCCTTCTTAGCCTTGGCGGTCTTCTGCTGCTGCAGCATGGTAGCCTTCTTCTTCTCCGCGAGCATCTCCGCGGTGGACTTCTTGGCCACCGGGGTGGTTCCCGCTGCGCCCGCGGGAGTAGCCCCGGGAGTAGCTGGCTTGGGCGCGACCGCCGGCTTGGGCTTGGGCACTTGCTTACCCGCAGCCATGAAGGGATTCTTGGCGGCATCGGGCGTCGCAGCCATGAAGGGGTTAGCTCCCGGCGGCAGCGGCGGCGCGTTTGTTGCCGCGGCGGCGGGGCTTGGCGTCCCGAAGGTCCCGAAGGGGCTCTTCGCGGCTCCTCCGGCGGCGGCGCGCATGAAGGGGTTCACGGCGGCGGCGGCGGGCGGCTCAGCCGGGGTCTCAGCCGCGGGCTCAGCCGGGGCTGCAGCACCCTCCGCCCCTTCCGTGGCATCCCCCGGTGACGCGATGAGGTCGTCGAGGAAGGCTTCCGCGTCGTAACCCTCGGCGGCGTCGCCGTCAGCCTCGGCGGGAGTGGGCGGTTCCGCCGCAGCTTTGGCGTCGGCTTCAGCTTTCGCCTCAGCCTCGGCTTCAGCCTTGGCCTTGGCCTCGGCCGCAGCCTTCTTGGCAGCGGCAGCCTCGTTCTTCTTCTCCTCAGCCTCGGCCATCTTTTTCTTGAGCTCCTCCATCTCCTTCTTCTTCGCCTCTTGCTTAGCCTTGGCCTCGGCAACCTTGGCAGCCTTGGCCTCGGCCTCGGCGTCAGCCTTTGCTTTCGCCTCGGCTTCAGCCTCGGCGGCTGCTTCGTCGACGGCGGGTGTCTCCTCCTCCATGGGTTCCTCCTCGGTCGCGGCGGCCGCGGGCGTTTCGGTGCCGACCTCGGTGATTTCGGTGTCCACGGCCGCGACGGTGGCCCCGGCGCCGGAGGACGGCCTCGGGGATCTCGCCGGGGATTTGCCTCCAACCGGCGATTTCGAACCCGCCGCCTTGCGCTCGAGCGAAGCCTTCTCCTGCTCGAGAATCTTCAACCGAAGCTCCAACCGGTCGCGTTCCTTCTTCGCGTTCGACGCAGCCTCGTCAGCCTGCGACTTGACCTGCGTCACCTGCTCCGTGAGCTTGGTCACCATCTGCTTGTTCTTGAGCGCGATTTGCTTGAGCTTGGCGGTGGCGGCGCCATCCGCGGATGCGCCCTCCGTCGCCTTGGCCTCGAGCGCAGCCTTCTCCTTCTCCCACTCCGCGGACGCCGCGGCGACGGCGGCGGCGACGGCGGACTCGTCACCCTCCGTGAGCGCGGTCCGGGCGGCCGCGGCGGCCGTCTCCAGCTTTTCGGCCATCTCCGATTTTTCCTTTTCCCACGCGGCGGATGACGCTTGGAGCTCCGCGAGACTGGCGCGAATCTGCGCCTGCTCCTGCTTCCACTTGGGCAGCGGGAACTTTCCCGGGTTGTACATCGAGATGTGCTTCTTGGCGATGTCGAGTTGGGATTTGTCCTTCTCAGCCTTGGCGGTCACCGCCGCGAGCTGCGCGGCGGCAGCTTCAGCCTCCTTCTCCTTGGCCTCGAGCTCGGCAACCTTCGCGGCGACTTGTTCATTCGCCGACTGCTCAGCCTTCTCCAGCGCCTCCTTGACCCTGTTGTGCTCGGCGAGGTCAACCTGGCCGTACTTCTCGAGGAGCTGCGTCGTGCGCTCCTCCCAGCGGCGGGCGTCCGCCTGGAGCAGCTCTCGCTCGCCGGCGGCGCCCTCGGCCACCGCCTTCGCCTCCGCCGCCTCCTTGTTGGCTTGTTCAACAGTCGCCGCGGCGGTCGCGACAGCCTTCTTGGCATCCGCGAGCTGGGTCTTGAGCCCCGTGAGCTCGGCGCGAAGCGTGCTGTTGGATTCCTGCACCACGTTGAGGTGCTCAACCTTAGCCATGAGAGACGCGTGTTTCGCCTCGCCATCCGCGGCGCCCTTCGATCCCAAAGTGTTTTCGAGCTCGACGAGCGTCGCGCGCGCCGCGTCCGCCTGCGTCCTCGCCGTCTCCGCCTCGCGCTTCCACCGTGAGGACTCGAGTGAGACAACCTCCAGCTGGCACGTCGCAGCCTCCTTCTCGGACCGCAAGAAGGCGATCACCTCGTGAAGCGACTTCTCCGCCGCCTCACCGCCGTCGCCCCCCGCGCCCCCGACTTCTCTCGCCGCCTTGAGCGCATCCTCCAGCTGGTTGTGAAGGAGCTGGTTCTGGGAGCTCAGCGCCGCGGTGTTGGCCTCGGCGTCGCGCTTCGCCTTCTCCATGGCGCCGCGTTCCTCGGCCCACTTGGACTCGGCGGCGGTGAGTCGAACGTCCGCTGTGGCGGCTCGCTCCCGAGCGGCTTCAACCGACTTGAGCTCCTCCGCGCGCCGTTGCTCCTCCGCGTTGAGCTTCTTGACGTCCTCGGCGTGGTGCAGCAGCTCCTGTTCGTACATCTGCTGCGCCTGGCGCCACTGCTTGCGGTGTTCCTCGACGTCGGCGGCGAGCGCGGCGACGCGGCCCTCGGCGGCGGCGGCGGTCGTCGCCGCCGCCGTCGCTTCACGCTTAGCCTCCGCCGCCTCCACCTGTGCGTCGTCCACCAGCTTCGCCTTGGCCTCGGCATCCTCCGCGCGTTTCTGCCACTTGGACGCGGCTGAGTTCTCAGCCTCGGACGCGCGCGCCCTGAGCGCCTCGGACTCGGCGGCGTAGTCCGATTTGTTCTTTTCAGATTCGGATTTGAGCGCGTCAAACGCCGCTTGCATCTCCTTGATGGCGGCGTCGTTCGCCTCCGCGATGGCGCGGTAGTGCGCGACGTGGCCCTCCGCCGCGGTCGCAGCCTCGCGCGCGGTCGCGGCGTCCTCGCCCGCGCGCATGGCCGCGGCGAGGAGCTCCATCTCCCGCGGGGTCTCGGCGGCTCCGTGTTCGGCGGCGACGACGACACCCGCCGCCTCCGCCTGGACGGACGCGCCCGTCCCGCCCGAGGCGTGCCCCAGGCGAGGTGCCATCGCGACGCGCACGCGCTCATCCGCCTTCTTGAGCTGCTGCTCCAGGATCTTGCACTTCTCCTCGGCAACCTGCGCGCGAGTCGTCGCGTCCGATTTCGCGTCTCTCAGCGTCTGAGCGGCTGCTTCGTCGGCGGCGGCGCGCGACGCAGCCTTCTCCGCGGCGGCTGCCGCGGCGGCGGCGGCGGTGCGTGTGCGCTCGCGCTCGGTGTCGAGGTCGGTCCTGGCGGCGGCCCAATCCTTCTGGAGCCGCGCGAGTTCCGTCGCGAGTCGTTCTCGCTCGGCTCCGATTTCTCGCTCGCGAACTTCCTTCATCGAGAGCGCCGCGTCCCTCGCGGCTTCGAGCTTGGACTTTTCCGCGGTCGCCTTGGCGGCGGTCTCCGCGGCGCGCTGCTCAGCCTGCGCCAGGAGTTGACGCTCGGACTCCGCGCGTCTGGCGGCGGATTCGGCGCGAGACGCCTTGTCCTCGGCGGCGTCCAACCGAGCCTGTTGCTCCCTCAGCGCAGCCTCGTGCTCCGCGACGCGTCTGGACGCGGACGAGTTCTTCTCGACCAACGTCTCGACATCCTTCCGCGCGGCGTCCGCGGACTCCTGCAGCGATGCGTACCTCGACCGCTCGAATTCAGCCTGGGCCTTGGCGGCGGCCGCCTCCGCCTTGGCGGTGGCGGCGACGCCGCGGTGCTCATCCGCCTGTTTGCGGAGCAAGTCGGCGTTCGCGGCTGATTCCTCCTTTTGCTTGGCGAGCTCTTGCTGCAGCTCGGCGTTGAGCTGCGCGAGCTGTTGGGCGGCGTTGGCGTCGGAGGACCCGGCCGGGAGGGCGGCGTGTTCCGTCTTGGCGAGCGACGCCGCCGCCGCCGCCGCGAGCGACATGGCCGCGGCGTCGGCTGTGGCGGCTCCTCCGGGGACCGACGCCGACGCGTACAGCGCCTTGTACATGTCCCTCTGGCGCGTCACCGCGTCGACCATGGTCTGTGTCTTGCTCGTACGTCCTTCGATGTCTTCGACGGACTTTTTAGTCTCGGCTCGGAGTTTAGCCGCTTCGGATTCGTATTCATCCCGGAGTCGTTGCCCGAGCTCCTCTTGGTCCGCGCTGAGGGTGCGGATGACCTCGATCTGCCGCCTGTTTTGCTCCTGGAGCGTCGCGATGTCCTTGAAGTCCACGAGCGTCGCGGTGACCACCGCGGCGGCGTCACCCGCGGCGACGGACTTGGGCGCGAGCGCGCTCGGCGCTCCACCCTTGAGCTCGGTGACCTCGTTGAGCAACAGCTGAACCTGCCTGGAGAGGTCCGCGGATTGCGCCTCCAGGCCCTTAGCCACGCGCTCGTGGTGCCGCTTATCCGCCGCGTGCGCCCGAGCGTCCGTCTCCATCCGCCGGAGTTCGATGGTGGAATCTTCCAGGCGCAGACGCATCTCGGCGTGAGCCGCGACGGCGCGTTCGTATTCCCGCCGCTGCTCCGCGAGCATCGGCGCGCGCTGCTCGAGCTCCTGGAGCATGCCGTCGATGGTCGCCTGGAGCCGCCGGCGCTCGGCGCACTCTTTGCGCCAGGCGTCCGCAGCCTCGGCGTACTTGGAGTAGAGCTCCGTCATCGTGAGATTCTCGCGGCGGAGGGACGCGGCCGCCGTGTCGGGAAGACGCATGGCGAGCAGCGTGCCCGCCTGCCGCCCGCTCGCCGCGCCGTCGTCGCCCAACGTCGGTGCGGGGAGCGCGTTCTCGTTGGGGGACATGGGCGCGCCGGAGTGCGGGGCGCGTGACTCGAGCTCGGCGGCGGCGGCGGCGGCGGCTTTCTCGGCGCTTTTGCACTTAGCGTCAGCCTCCCTCAGCGCCGCCGCGTGTTCCTCCTTGACCTCCGCGAGGTGATCGCGGAGCGCCTGCAGGACGCCTTCGAGCTCGGTGGTCTTCGCGCCCCGTGTGTCGGCCTGTTTCTTGTACAGCTCCGCGAGCCGTTTGGCGGTGACGAGTTCTTTGTCGAAGTGCGCCTCAGCCCGCGCAGCGGATTCACGGGCGCCGCGGAGTTCCTCGTTGGCGCGCGACGCCGCCGCGGATGCCCGGGACGCCTCCTCCTTCGCGCCGCCCAGGTCCCGGACGGCACTCGCGCAGTCCTTCTTGAACTGCTCGAGCTCGTTCGCCGCCGCCAACGCATCCGCGGACGCCGCCTTTCTCGCGGTGAGCAGTTCGTCGGATTTTTTCGTGAGCTCGGCTCTGAGCCACTCGTTGTGCTGCTGCAGCAGATTTTGCTGCTGCTCCATCCGCGCCTTGGCGCTCTCGAAGGCGGCTTGTTTGTTGTTAGCCTCGCGGAGCTGCGCCTCGACGCGGCTGCGTTCTTCCTGCGCGGCTACGAGTTTGGCGAGGTGATCCTCCGCGGCTTTGTTGCGCTCGGCAATCTCGACGTTCTTGAGCTCGACGCGCTCCGCCAGCTCGCGCCTGGTTGCGTTCGCCTCGTTCAGCTCAGCCTGCGTTACGGTGGGACGGTGTGCGGGGTGTTTTGTGGTCAGTTGAATGGGTTTCCGGGTGGTGCAGGGTCGACGCAGGGGTGAATCTTTATAACCCCTGAAAGTAGGGTTCGGCGGCTGCGTTAGATCTTGGTGATACCTTGAGTCGCTCGGTGGACGCGGTGAGCTGGAGGATCGAGACGTCCAGGGTGGCTGACTGGCCCTTCGCGGCGGTGAGTTCATCGCGCGCGGAGGTCAGCTGCGTCTTGATGGCGTCACGCTCCGCGATAGCCTGGGGAAGGGGACGGGGTAGGGGTCGGGGTGGTCAGGAGAGAATGAATTTTGAAAGCGGCACTTAATTTTCAGCGGGGCTGACGGGCTGACGGGATGCGCGGTGCACGCGGCGTTGAACCGTCGATCCGGGTTCAGCGTGTGCACCGTGCGCATCTGCGTCTACGACAGTGGCCTGGACCCGCGCGATACCCCGGTGAAGGCCATTGGGTCTCGACACGGGAAGGGCGAAATCGCCGCTCACCTGCGAGTGCTCAGCCTCGAGAGCGTTGTACCTCGCCTCCATCGCCTGCGACTGATGCTCGGCGTTGATGGCGTCGGAGTCGGCCTGGGCCTTGACGCTCGACAGCTCCTGCTCGAGCGAGGCGACGCGCGCCTGCATGTCGACCGCCGCCATGACGGAAGACTCTCCCCTGTCGTCTCCGGGGTGCGGACGCTTCTGAGAGGGGGAAATCACACTGCAAGCACGAAACGAGAATTTTGGCCACGGGCAACAACAGACATCATCATCCATCGCGCTCGGACGTAGGGAACGAGCGACATGGTTCTCCTCGAGAACGACCAGTTCCTCACGGAGCTGACCAAGATGTACGAGCGGAACAGGGAATCCGGCTCCGTGTGGGTGACGATGAAGCGCTCGATAATGAAGCGCCTGCCCAAGCGCGGCGAGCGCCCTTCCCCCGAGCAGGTGCTGAACGATCCCGAGTGGGTCCGGCTGATTCGGGCGTCGGACGGGAAGAAGAAGATCAGCACCACGGTGGAGACCAAGGCGGCGGAGAAGTTCTCCAGATCGTTGTCCCTGGTGCAGATGGCGAGCATGGACGGGCTGCAGGAGCTCAAGAAGCCGTCCAAAAAGGAACGAAAGGGATCCTCCAAGTCCAGGGCGTGATTGATTTAGGTTTAATGTAGCCGCGGACGGAGCAGGGGTCGGAGACCTCACGCGCGCGAGCGTCGATGTAATACAATTAGCTTTTCGACGATGAGCACCTCGAGGCTACGACGTGTGCACGAGGGGTTCAATTACACAATAGGGACGAGGACGCGTATGTGTACGAGTATGAATGCGTCTCGTTGAAATTAAAATGAAACGCGGGGGTGAGCGTTTAGAGCGCGGAGGGAACCGTGCGACGTCGAGGTCGAGCGTGACGTTGCGTCTGTATCGGTCTCACGCAAGGACTTCGTCGCGAAACGAATCTGTAATGCGTGGACGTCATTCTCGACGCGTCCGCTCGCCTCATTCATCAATCGCCGGTTGCACGCCGCGCCCAGCCCCACCCCTTACGGACATGTATCCAGATCTCAGCGCTTAGAGCTCAGTCTTGCCGCCGCCGGACTTGGCGCGCTTGACGGAGCGGAGGAGCGCGAGGGCCGGGGACTTTTCCGCGAGGGTGTCGTCCTTGGCCTTCTTGCCAGCCTCGTACTGGGACTGGAGAGACTTGAGGAGCTCCTCGAGGTCGGTGTCCGCCTGCTTGATCTCGCCCTCGGCGGCGGCGATCTCGGCGTCCAGGTCAGTCTCGGAGAGAGCCTGCTTGGCGGTGATGACAGCCTTCTGGTCGTCGGTGCAGAGGTCGATGTTCTCGGCGCCGCAGGTGGGTCCGAGGTTTTCCTTGGCCCACTTGGAGAGGGTGTCGTAGTCGCGGCCGCCCTGGTAGGCGTCGCCGGTGGCGGCGGTGGCGCCGGTGAAGTACTTGATGGTCGGGTACCCCTGCACGCCAAACTTCTGGCAGAGATCCTGCTCCTTGGTGCAATCCACATCAGCGATGACAACCGTCTTGCTGGACTTGTACTCGTCTCCGAGCTTGTCCCAAGCGGGTTTCATCGACTTGCAGTGGCCTCACCTGTTGATCGGGACGGAGAAGGAAAGGGGTCAGCGATGCTGTTTGACAAAAAAAACCAAAAAAACAGCGCCTCGGGCTGGAGGGCGAGGCGACGTTTGGCATCGGGGATTCCAACGCGGGGTCGATCGGCGTCGTTCCGAAACGCGCGCGGTCGTGCCGCGCGGTATACAGCGACGGGGGCGACACGGGACGATCGTTCCGTCCCCGGGGCGTCGGTGTGTGCGCGCCCGGGGTGGATCGATCGACGCGCGGGTTCCCAGTCGCGGGATGCGGCGCGGCGGAGATCGGGGAATAGAGGCCGCGGGGGTTCGAGGCTCGGGAAGAAGTGAGACGCACCAAGGCGCGAGGAACTTGACGAAAGCAGCCTTGCCGGATTCGAGAACCTCGGCATCGAAGTTCTTTGCGGTGAGGTCGACGGCGCCGGCGTTGGCGCCGACCACCAGGCCCATCAGGGCGATCGCGAGGAACGCGACACGCATCTTGACCTGTGGGGGGAGGACGAGGGGCGCGGATCAGTCGATTAATTCCCGGGACGGTCCGACAGCTGATCGGAACTCGAGATCGGGCGGGGGGCGACGTGCGAATCGCGGGTGGACGCGCGCGATGCGTCCTCGAGGGAGAAGGTGGGCGATCGAGACAGTTCACAAGACGGATGGGACACGTACCGGAAGCGAGCTTGCGCGATCTAGAGTGGGTCACTGCCGGAACTTTTGTTCGTTTTGTCCCTCGGCGGCATGCCACGTTTTTCGACCAATCAGAAGCGAGTATCATTTGTTTTGTCGGC
>MDSX01032299.1_pt1 | contig 10993 bp, 7 predicted proteins | sample 811141 | NCBI WGS metagenome assembly MDSX01 (sample SAMN05326642, study PRJNA326480) | marine metagenome | isolation source: seawater | place: Atlantic Ocean: South East | collected 2010
AGTGTATCACTCTTGTAAATCTGGATACACGAACGAATGGATTGCTCTCTTTCAGAAAATAGAACGGTCGAAGCCCAACCGCAATGTAAAGGCCTGCTGGGACGAGTTGGTGCGCTACGTATGCAATAAAGATATTCTAAGAACGCACGAATACCCTAACCCAAACGATGGAAAGTGGGTCAGAAAAGAAATGACAGATATACCGATGCATTCGTGGATATTGATAGACGATGTTGTACAGCAGTTAAGGGCTAACGACGAGGAGTTGTCCGGCGAAGTACAATGCTGGATACCCAATAGCGAAGGAGCCAATGCCATCGAACGAGCGTTGACCTTGTTGGACATAGAGCTGTGGCAGCATAAACCAGAGTGGAAGACGGCAGATGACAACACACTGAGAGATTTATGCACCGGTACGGAGCTTCGGCTGAGTACCGGCATTGGTCACCTGATTGAATGGCCCATAATGGTGATGGGAACCGGTGTCATCTGTTCCGTCAAACCAGAACAGAAAGTAGAATATCGCTTACCGTCTCTAGACCTCAGTGTACCTATAAACGTTCAAATGGAGGTGGAAGATTACATAAAGAAAGAAATAGTCAATGGCAATCTCCCACGCGTACCAGACCGGTTCAAACCCGTGGTATTCGAGATGTTGAGTCCGACACCAATCAAGTCTATAACGCCTATTAATATAGATGACGATAAAGAAGGTACACCGGTGACTTCGGTTTGTTGTGCTGGTCGATATAAAGTTTGGTTTGGAACTTTTAACGGACATATCATTATCATACCAACCACTGCCCTAGCCCAACAACCTTCGGAACGTAAAGCGATTGTAATGTTTGATACCTTTGACGATGCTATCACCGGTTTGACTTATCGTGCTATGAAGGTTGCGGGTGTGTCCGCCTCGGGTTCCATAAAGATATGGGATTGCCAGACGTACAAGCGTGTCGCTATGTTGGAAAACCAAGAAGCCCAGGGCGTAAGATTTGTATCGATAGATACGCTATGGTATGTTTCTCCCAAAGGTCTGTATTCTTGGAATTTTGTACTCGATACTGACCCTATGATGATATGGACGGGACCTGGCTCTGCTCCTACGCTGACGCATTACTCATTGGATTCCTTTGAGCAGTACGCAACATGTACTTCTAGTCGTTTAACACATTGGCATACACCTTATCCACAATCCCTGAGTCACAAAGCGCCTAGTAGTGGAGCCGGTGTCGTCTGTATGATATCCGAACAAGACTTTATTGTAGGTGACTCTAAAGGTAAGGTACAACTCGTAAGCTCTACGGAAGTTGAATTCGAGGATGACGTGTGGCAGCATCCGTTCGGCTCTCCCATTACCGCCATGTTCAATATAGAAGATTCGGTCAAGTATGTCCTAGCCATAGGCTGTGAAGACGGTACATTTGTTCTTCAACCATTGTCGGAAGCGGTAGATGCGTACCCGCCACTCTTCGAATGGAAGGCGAACGAAGCGGTGATTCACATTGCCTACTCCAAACCTAGATTGATAATAGTAACGGCAGACTATTGCGTGTATGTACTCATCTACGCAGACCAGCAGCTGACACTGGCATCGAAAGCTATTGTACAGCTGGCGAAGCAGCCAGACTGGAAGAGGTTTTTACAACGACCGGTCTACAGTCCCACCATACAGGATATAGTGACAGCTGGTGTGATAAGAGGAAGAGAGGTAGACAATTTTTGGAAAGTGTTTGAAGTAGTGACATCGAACGATGATGCGCTGCGTATGTGGTGCGTACCCGAAGTGTTGGATACTCTGGATATATGTAAGAAGATGAGTTCAGTCCCGGTTCATTACAACAAGATAGCAAAGCGTTTGTTCTGTTACTCTGGAAAGAAGTTTAAGTGTATGCTGTGCCTGGGTTCCAGCTCTAGCCCAAAGCGGTTTCCTATATCAGCGCTCAAGACGTGTATGCATCGATTCCATACCAAATGTATAGAAGAGCATATATCCAAAACGAGGGAATGGGATGATGAATGCAGGCATAACTGGGCACTTAATGTGACTTTGACATGCCCTATCTGTCGGGAGCCTTATAATCGAAGCGATGTAGTAGACGATAAGTTCACCGCAGATTTATGCAAGTACATAAGCGACGATGAAGAATCTGAACTATAAGAGTCATAAGCGACTTCCCATATGGAAATGATTAGTCAGGATACGGAATGTTATATTTGTACAGAAACAACCGACGAGAAATCGCCCTGCGTATGTGGGGCACATGTACATATGAAATGCCTCTTACAATGGATAGAAAAGAACGACAACAAGCGTTACACTTGTTCTATCTGTCACGGCGAGCTTCAAGGTATCAAACCTGCCAAGCGTCCTGTTGTAATATATAAAAATAGTGTAAATCCTGGAATAATCGACTGTGGCAATGTTTGTCTATTGGTCATCAAGATGTGTTATTGGCTTCTGATGGGATTCATCGGTAAATACTTCTTTGCTATGGTAAATAACCCAGCATGGTTGGGCATGCCTGATTACTGGTCACCATTTGACCTGTTATTCTTCGCATGCGCTTCTTTTACCACCCTGGTCTCTGTCTCTGTGATTACCGTATTGATGAAGCTGTGGAAGTATTTAAGTCGCCAGAACGATAGTAACTATGAAGAGTTTGATAACGATTCTGATGATGATTATGCTGTTTAGCGCTCAGGCTTGCCCAACCATGAAAGAAGTGTGGACTTGTGCCAACGGTGGAGAACGACACCATCGTGGATGTCTGACGGCATCCGATATACATCGGGCAGTACGCAAACACACCTCTTTATTCAGTCAACCATTTATATTACACAAGGAAGGTCCACGGTTCCACAAATTGTTCCGTGACTGCGATACCGACAACGATGGGTGCATCCACCCAGCAGAAGCAGAGAAGGCCCCAAAATGCAAGAGAGATTGCGAATGGAAAGATATCTGGATTAAAACTTTTTGTCCTGTCTAACTATATAAAATATATTATTAACTATAATGTCAACTAAATTACTAATAGCTTTAGCAGTACAGCGTACCATATACAATGTACTTGTACATAGAGCCGGTGTAGAACGCTACTCTGCCCCTCTTGTTCTACTTATGATAGATTCCATACATCTTTTCGTCTCTGTTATTATGGTATCTCTAACCGGTTGGACGAGGGTTCCATCGAACTGGAGAGCAATGATATTACCTGCTCTACTGACTCTGGTCAAGAACAATAGTCTATTCTGGGGTATGATGTACCTAGACCCGTCTCTACATCAATTTGTATATCAAATCAACATTATATTCGCTTCGTTGATAACTCCTATACGTCTGACTCTTAAACAGAAAGTTGCTGTGGCCTTTCTCTTCATCGGTATCTGTATTATATTGTACAACCGTGACGATGCTCTACAGTTACCACAACATCATCACTTGGCTGGTATTTTCTTCACTATCATAGGAGCTGGAGCCTCCGCGGCGAGTCACCAGGCATTTGAAGATATTATAAAGAAAGAAACTGGCTCCGTCTGGGTCAGGCAGTTGCAATTGTCTGCTCTGGGGGTGGTAGGAGCTATACTGTCATGTCTACAAGAGTACGAATATATTATCAATTCGGACCCTATATCAACCTTCATGATGGGCTTGGTATTGGTCAAGTGTACGGGAGATATTATTATACCGTTTGTGCTCAAGTACACATCGAACGTAGTAAAGGGTTTTAGTGACACTTTAGCGGTGATGTTGTCTATGGTATTGACACAGGTGCTATATCACTGGCATCCGCATCTTAACTTTTGGATAGGAGCTGTTCTTATATTCATAGCAGCATTTATGTTTAATCATGGAGAGTATGTTAGAGAAGTAAAAATATTAACCGTTTAACTCGTTGACTTTTTACCGCGTTGCCATACCAACCACACCGACCATACCTTAGACAACAACAAGAAAAATATTTTTTGTACACACTGACTTCTCAGCCATTCCCCCGTTTAACTCCTAAGAAAAGTTCTCTTTGGTATACGAACCCCGACATTTATAGGGGGACGAAACGGGTAAATGAAAAAAAAGTGCGGTGTGCAACATCTCCGCGAACCAAAGTTTATTTCATTTTTAGTTGTTCTGTATGGGGTACCAACCACGACATTCTAAACGGATACAACGCTTGACTACTCGAGGTCGTCGCATGTGAGATTTATTTTTCTCAAGAGTTTATCTTCATAAGAATTGTTGTAACATGTATCGATAGGGGAACCATCCACACGGTTGAGCAACGATTCTACTACTCCATCGTAGGACTCGTTCAGGCCAGATACAATATGAGCCGACACGGTAGGGCATAGAGAGTGTAACCTTTTCTCCGTCTCTGGGTACAACAGAATGTCCTTGGATTGGATTATGGTGACAATGTGATAGCAATTTAACCGGTAGGAGCTGACAACAACCACTAATAAAATAAATAGCAGCAACGATTGCATTTTATTACAAACAAAACGTGTATAAATAGTGCTTGTATGCAAGTAAGATGCTCTTTAGGATTTATGTATCGGTTGCTTTGGTATATATTTTGTATCTTCTGACGGTACACATAAGCGATTTGAAGTATTTGACCACGTGGACGATAGTGACCCAAGGTCTTTATTTCGCTTCGGAACACCATTGGAACATAAAGATTCCTAACTTTTTTCAGAATCTAACATGGACATTATCTATATTCTTGATTGTATATTGGCCACTGAAATATTACTTCCACTGGGATACTCCCAGCACACAATCCTACTGGATACACGACTTGATGATACACGGAATAAATATCCTATTGGTTATCGGAGCAGTGATAGCGAAACCTCGTTTAGAGTATCGACTAGCCTATATCCCCATGTTAGCAGGAGGAGCTTATCTCATCTTTGCTATAATATACACAGCGCATGGACACACTATCTACCCTACCAATTTCTTTAAAACAGACTATAGATTGATATACGATGCTATAGCTGTATTAGTGGGCGCGCCAGCCATCCATTGTACGGGTGTCTGGTTAACAAAGCAGAAAGATAGATTGGATAAGTATAGTATACTACCTACCACTAAGAAAGGGTGGTGGCAAAAAAAATTATTATTAACAAATGATTAAAATTTAAGACTTAATTTATTTAACATTTCAGTAGTCAGACTACTCGAGCCCCCTTCTGTATTTCTCCCTACAGGCGTGCGTGACCTGGACCTGGACCGTGCCTTCATCTTTACATCATCATTAGCAGTCGGTGAACCCCGCGGTGTATGGGCTTTGGCCGTAGTCATTCCGGGCATCATATTTATCCGTAGCTGCTTCTTCTGCTTCTTGGGGACATCTTGTTTCGCCCGCGCATCTCCGCGCCCATATACTCTAGTAAGACTTCTACCCCTAGAAGGTCTTTCCACCGTACCTGGCAGAGCTGCTGGTTTCTGGTCTCTCTTGGGTGAAATACCCAATAGTCTATTTTTATATGCATCAGCTTGTTCTTTAATGACATCTAGAATATCCCGTGACAAGCTTCGTCCCAATCTGTCTGTTAATATCATATATTGTATTTCTCTGATGGATGGTTGAGGGCCCGTCCGTACAAGTCTTCTGACGTATGTGGCTTGTGGTTTAAACAGTAGTCTTGGCATTTCAAGCTGAGGATTAGCCATAGCCCAGACAACATAACCAACCAAAGGAGAGCGGAAATTGTTTGCTCGCCATTCGTTAATCGGTGGTACAGTGTCATCATTGTAAAATATTTGGTCGATGCCCGCGTAGAATGCCATGGCGAATCTTAATTTATTTTGTAGTCTGGGTATGCGTTCGTCACTTAATTTCATCGCTCCCCTCTTGAGTTTCCCTGTAATCATATCATTCAACTGATGAGCTTTCTCAATGGCGTATGCGCCGACGTAGGTGCGCCTCACGCGCGTTGCGTAATCATTCATCAGTATAGAGACCTCTTCGGTCTTGGCAGCTTGCTGTTGTAGCACAGCTTTCTCTTGTTCGAGTTCGGCTTTGCGCTCTTGTGCCCGAGCGAGGGCATCTGCCCCGGATTCGAAGTCTCCCTTTAACGTTTCATACGCATCTTCCCAATCGTTGTAACCGTTCTCATTACAGAATTTGTTTAGGAATTCTACATCGTCTTCGTCCTTCACCTCTTTCTTCTCGAGTGCCAATACATATTCCTCTTCGGACATGCCCCCATGAGCATTAATCCAGTCAATCTCCTCTTGTTCGTCATTGATTGCCCTATCCTTGAGGACAATTCTACCCGCTTCGTAGGCGCCGTTGTTTACTTCGACTAGTGCATTCCTATGCCGTTGGATATCCATCTTATCCTCGTCTCTCAATGGCCTGACCGGTTCCAATAGTGGGGGATATATCTTTTTCAGCTCTTGTTCTATTAGGTCTACACTCTCAAAGCCTGTGTCCTCATAATAGGCACGGTCGTCTCTGGGTGTTGGTGTTGGAGCTCTGGTTTCCACTGGCATCTTCCATTTCTCATTGGCTGGGGGATCGCCCTGACTACTATACTCTTCCTGGTCCAAACGGTCTCGAAATCTAGTCTCTACGACGTTTATTAGTCTGTCCCTCCTAAAGTCGTGTTCCACATTAGAGTTGAGTTCACCAGTTCGTGGGTCTCCGGGAATGTCTCCATCGATTACAGTATCGAATGTTATACCGGGCGGCAACGTTATTATTCTTAGGATATATAGTATCAACGCTGGACTAAATTTAACCGTTTGACTCGAATAAGGTGTTTCAGAGAAATAGTCGGATATCCGAATAACGTAGCGTGGTCTAGTTCCTTCGTACCAACTTTGTGTCACGCGGTTCCATTTGGCTACCAGACCCCCTCTAAATAAGTCATAGGCGGTATCTACGATTTCTTCGACCATTTGACCGCGTTCTTGGAATGACATCTCTTGTTGTTCCTCCTGTGCCAAGCTTGCCATTTATGTTATACATTAGATTTATATACACTATAAAACCAAAACGGAATACGTATATATGGCAACTAAATGGCCTTCTCCGTACGATAGGCAGAAGTGGCCTAATTTCATATCGTCGTATGAACAACAGGTACGTGATTATGTAAGTCAAGGGTGTGATTTCTATTTTAATTTGTTATGGTGGAGAGCCATGCGATGTGTACCACTGGCAGTATTCCTCAGACAGACTATGCCAGAATTTTGTAGAGGTTACATGGGTTATTTATTTCGATATTTTCTAAATGGTGAAGGTAAAGAAAATTATTATACCAATGACAACGGTGTAAAGGTCTCCAAGTACACATCCGATTTCGATGGTCGTATTAAAGAACGAGAACTAGCAAAGTTACTCATGCACAAGGCCGGTGAAGAAGGAGAAGAAGCATGGCGCATGAGAGGCCAATATAGTAAAAATGCATCCTCAGACTCTGGTGGGTTTGGTTGTGCTAGATTGTACTTCGCACACGAGAGTAAGAAAACTGTTCGTTCTGGTGGTAACAGAGACGCATACAAAGGTCACCAGTATTACATGCAAGCCTGTATTGAAATATTAAACAATGGTTGCTGTCGTTCTGGACCCGATAGTGCGCTTAGAAAATTAGGAATTGATACGAGAAGTAAAGCACCAGGATGGGGTGAAATGGAGACTGTAGTGCAGCGCATGTGGATGTTGTACTCGCCCAATAATTCTGGTGTGTATTCTATTCATTTTTGGCCAGAGACCATTCATATGTTTATTAGGGGTATTGTTATCATGGACCCAGAAGATAAATACACGTTTGACGACCTAGCAGACCCCTGGAATATACCCGGGAAATACCCGGGACAGCCTGATGCTGTTGCTCCGTGGCTCGTTGGGCGTTCGATACATTGCTTTTTAAATGACCACGCTTCCTTCTCGTCCACCGGGTCGAAGGACGGGCCGTTGCTAGCCAGATGTTTGAAAAGCACAGCGATACGCGATGCAAAATTAGCAAACGTAGAAACGGAGTGGATACGGTTTGAGTACAACGGCGATTTTGCTAAGTGGTGGGATGATTTCGGAGAAGTTGGTAGAAATACTATCATTGGAAACGCTGTTAGTAGAGCTCGTTTGGGTACAAGACGCGTGGTAGATAGTTGGTTGAAGAATGGGGATTTTAAAGAGATGGCTGCTGACCCCAGGCTCACAGCGCCCACTGCCAACACTGGGTACGAAGCCATTGAACTGTACGAGTTGGCCAATTCGGACGAGATAGAAAGAACCATAAAGGATATTGCTCACGAGTCAGGCCGTAAGATGGCTGGACATATTGCCAAGCACAAACACACAGCCTTAGATGTCCCCGCTCTTTACAAACACCACGTTGGTTCCATGCCAGATTACGACCCCCACGCCAATTACAGGCCCGTCAACATGACCAAGCTCGACATAGCAGGTCATCCCACACACCTACTAGAAACCATACGAGGATTAGTAGCCGGTGACGATGGTGCTCCACCTATACCAGACCCTCACAGGTCAACATCGAATACAAATCTTCATTATTGGCCAAGGTCTGCTCGTCAAGGTACCTCCATCGAGGCAGCGCATACTACGATAACCAATAGACGCGTCTGCCATCTATGTATTGTAGACCATCTGACAGCTGAAGGTATTATATATCCTGAAGACGATGGAGGAGAAACAATTGAACACTACGAAACAGGTGAACCGTGGACATGGGAACAGCTTAGAAGTGAAGTTATCTGGGGTACACCAAAAAATAGAAAACTCCAACATTGGATAAATCACAACGCTATATCAGCCTGGAACGATACATTCTTTTTATTCGCTGCGCTTGGCGATGGACATTTTTGGGTCGATGATGCGGATGGTCCGTTGGAAATGGCGATACAACTTGGTGGCCAACGATATATATTTAATCACGGCATTCGTAAGTTGGAACAAGTGGAATGTTTACCACCTCTGGACATACCGGGCAGGGATACCTTTGTACAATTCTGGGCCAACATGGTATTCTTTGCTCTTTTCGGTGGTCTAAACCCGTACAAAGAATATTGGTTACCAAATCCTATCAACTCGAGCGTACGAGTTTTTTCTCTAGCGGGGATGTGGCCAGGCTGGTTGGAAGACAAAAAATTGGACGATTGGAGAAAGTTAGCTTCATATGTATCAGCTTATATCGACCACATGATGAACATTCAATCATCGACCAAAGTGGAAGATTTGGATATACTTGACAGCGACCTATTCGATAAGACCATAGCCAGCAGGTTGTATACATATGATGGTAGAGAAGATATAGTCGATGATTATTTTCCGGAACGCCGACTCGTTTATGGCCGTGTAATGAAAATGATAGAACCATATGTGGTCATGGAGAATGGAATATGTGTACGTAAACGTGCTAGGGCGGGAACTATCCACAACCCAGAAAATATAAAATGGTTCCACAGTAAGAACCTGGGCAGGTCCCTCTACGAGACATTGGTCCCAGCGAGCGAACGAGCCTCCATACCCGATAGTATAAGACCGAAAAACGGTGGATGGTTTAAACAATATTGGCAGCAGGTGTTCAACGGACAATTGGAAGGCGGCTCCAAAAGCAGACAATTTAAAACAAAGAACCAAGGTGGTTTATTAGCTGAACAAGAACCACCAGACATAATCTACGGGGTTGTACCTATTAAAGATAAAACATTCGAAAACGATAACACCTCCATGCCGTATGCCACTCTCAATACTATGATGTGGCCGCATTATTCGAATAGGACAGCTGGGCGCGAACAAGACCACGCAGTAGGGTTGAGATTCTACAAGATACAGTTACGTAACGTATTGGACACCGACGGTAAGACTATGGACGATATGGCTGATATTATTGTCGCGATTGACCACAAGCCAGGCGAAGACTATTTAGCCAATATGTACGAAATGGCTTTGTTCTACCAAGAATGGCACGTACAGACATATATGTTCCGTCAAGTATATTTAGACGGGCGAGACGAGCTCATTGGTAAGAATTGCTGGGACGGTTTTCGAGCTCAAGATAGAGAGCTCGAAAAGGTAGTGCGACGTCCGTGCTTCTTAAAGTTTAACGACCATGCGCGGCAATATGATAGAGAAAACAACGAAGAAATCGTAAACGTGGGACTGGAACCTTTTCTGTTGGACGACGAAGGGATGAGAACAGCCTTCTTCCATCGTGGTTTAGAGTCCAATGCGATAGGCCATTGTATCAATTCGAAGAAGTCAGCGACCTGTGTCCAACGAAGAATGACTATAGGCTTTGCTGAACAAATACAACGTATTGAAGGATTTGGAGACAACAAATTGGAAGGGGAACAAGAACAACCAGTAGAGTGGGGAACCAGAGCAGCCGATGACCATATTATGGTGACTTCCATACGAACTCCTATAATGGATAGGGATATCGCGAATAATGTTTATACTTCCCAGGCCAAATGGTGGAGCGAAAATCAATTAAACCCGATGAAGGTGAAGTGTCAACCTGGTGTAGTAATGATACGTATACCACCGGAGCTGGACGACTTTTCCAAATTAGAAGACGATGGGACACCATGGTTGGCCACAGGGTTGGTATTTGCTCACTGGATAAGGAGACATGCCGAAATGATGATAGGTGGTAGAACCCTAGGACCACAAACGTCGCCAGCAGACGGATACAAACTTCTACAAGAAGCACTGTGGAATGAGTTACCTGACAATGTAGAATATGCGGAGTCGCTGGAAGCAGGTAGACCGAATGACCCTTATTTTGGTACGGCAGAGCTTGATAAAAAACCCACGCCACTTGTTCGTATGATTCTAAATTATACACAAGGTAGTGTACCCCCTGCCGTTGCTATGGTGGAAGAAGAAGATGATTACTTGTACAATTTTAAAAAATTAAAGTTCTAAATTAAACATACCTGACATATTTTTAGCAAGACTATGAGCTGTATCGGACCAACTATTGGACCACCCATCCTTTGACGACC
>MDSX01086230.1_pt1 | contig 10986 bp, 4 predicted proteins | sample 811141 | NCBI WGS metagenome assembly MDSX01 (sample SAMN05326642, study PRJNA326480) | marine metagenome | isolation source: seawater | place: Atlantic Ocean: South East | collected 2010
CATCCGTAAGTGGATGGATACAAAGATTAAATAATTATGGCATTTCAAACAGGAACAACGGTTGACCCTCGCCTAATGATGGCGGACTACAGTGGCTTTGCTAAGGCGGCTGAGATTGAAGCACAAGGTATGCAGAACCTAGCCGCAGGTTTGAGTGCCGGTGTGCAAAAGTTTGTCAAAAAGAAAGAGAAGAAGAAGGCGGACCAATCCGCAACTGATCTTTTAGTTCGGTTCGGGGGATCCAACCCTGCTCTTGCTGACGGGCTAGGCTTGGACTACTTGGATGAGAATGGACAATTCAATGAAGAAATTTTGCAAAAGTCCGCCAAAGAATTTGTTAATACTGTAGGATCTGACCAAATTGGAAATACAATTATATCAACCCTAGGTCTAGGTGTTAAATCTCAAAGCTCGGCGGCTGAAGCGGCTAGAAATCTTCGTGAAGACAAGTTTGACCCCAAGGGACGAGAGAATATACTTAGTCAAGTTCTTAGCCTTCCTGACATATACAGGATGAAGGACAACAATATTACCCGGAAATCGGATGGGGCAGTAATTACACCTGATATGCCGGAAGCAGAACCATTTCTAAATCAACCGGGTTCTGGATGGTTTGACTTACATACTCAAGTAGCCCCTACCCCTGCACTAAGTGTGGGAGGTGGTGCTAAACCAACCGGTGAAATTGTCGAACAAGACGGCATTCAATTCTCTAAGTTTTCAGACGGAAGTTACCGACCAGTTAATTAATAATGGCATTTGACCCAAGCAAACCGTTCACGGTTGTCTCTTCGCCTCAGTTTAATCCAAATAAACCTTTTAAAAAGGTAGGTGAAGAACTCGAAGAAGACATCATAGTAGAGGAGCCAGCCTTAGAGGGTATAGCTCCGGAACCTGATCAGCCAGTTGTAGCTGAAGAGGATTCTTTTAAGGTATCCGATGTGCCTAGACAGCTTGCGGCAGGTGCGGCAAGAGACTTTTTAACTTCAGTAGGAGGTTCAATAGAGCAGACTGCTGATGCTCGAACCTTGGATGACCCTTCCAAGATTTACATGGCACAGGCTATGATGATGTCCGGTGGTCGTGCCGGTCCTGCATTTGTGCAACCACCCAAGATTGTTCGTGATCTTACTGAGGAATACACACCTCAGAAGAGAGCCGAAATGAGGCAGGAACAGTATGAGTATGCCGGGCAACTCCGTGAAGATGCTCAAAAGATGAGCGACAAAATGGGTGTCAGCAAGTCATTTCAAAATAGCACCCCGGGCGAAGTTGTTCTTGGATTAGGTGGGTTGCTTGCTCAAGTTCCTACCGGAGGATTGACGTATCAATTCAATGCTTACTCTCAGTCAGTCGCACGTGCGGAAGAGAAATACGGAAAGAAGTATTCGGAATTTACGGACGAAGAACGAGAGCAAACTATCCCGGCTCACCTAGCCAGTGCGGCAGGTGGTCTTGTTCTTAATCGTATTGGTCTTCGGGCAGTTGGTGCAGTTGGCAAAAGGTTTATGAACGGCAAGGGAATGCTGGACGGAAATGCCGTGGGCAGAATCTTTACCGCAATGCTTGCAGAGGGAACCGAAGAAGCCGCAGAAGCACTTCTCTTTGAGGGGATGGCAAAGGTATTTTACGATCAAGGAACTGATTTATTCTCCAGAGAGATGGTTGCGGAATACATCGACAACTTTATTATTGGTGCATTAGTTGGTGGAACTTTCCGGACCTCAGTCGAGGGTGGTAGCTTTGTTGGTAAAAAGGTATTGGGCATTAATGATGATGGGGATATAGATCCCCAAGGAGTTATTAATATAGGACAAGTTCAACTTGACCCAAAGACTCGTAGTAACTTAATTACTCAGCCCAGAATCAGGGCAACTTACGAGACGGAAGATGGACAGTCTAACTCAGTTGTTGTTTTTGCTAGTAGCGATCAAGAGGCACAAGAAGTTTTAAACAAGGAGCTAGAAAAAACCGGAGAGGTTTTATCCAGTAATCCGGTTGTATACGAAACAATCGTTGGACCGGAATCCTCACAGCAAGAGTCAGATCCAGAACAAGAGTATGAGCCGGGGGTAGTTCCTACCGGTCTTGACCCTGACACATCGTCAGCTATTGACGGTATCGTTCGTGATCTTATTGATGTTGAGGGTGAACAATTTTTAGATGACAAGGTAGCGGAGACTGAGCTTATACTTGGACCAACAGCCGCAGAGTATATGCTACAAGAAGGGCAACGATATGCCCGGTATCGCTTGGCACAGGACGGACTATAAGCGGAGGGCATCGATGTTACCGAAGCACGTGCTGACACCGACAAGGCTAATGCCGCACGGACTCAAGACGAAGCCAGACGTAAACAGCTTAATCAATTCAGATCCGGTCGTAAGTTAATTAAGTTACAGGACAAAAGAAAATCCCTAGAAAGAAAAAGCCGTAAAATAGCTCATAAGATAGATGAGGTATCCTTTGACATTCTGCAAGGAAACATTACCAAGGAGGAGGCTAAAAATATAAAAGACGATCTGCTAAACCAACAGAGCAGAACAGATTCTCAGCTTTCAGCTATTGATTCGTCCATTGAAACTCAAAAGCCATTGGTCACTGAGGGCATTAAAAAAATTCAGGACAAGAAAAGAAAAGCAAAGGGAGTTATAACGAAGGTATTTGATAAGACCTTGGCTCCGGTTACCGAAGTTCTTGGCAAGGCAAGTGGCAGGGTCAAAGGGCTGTTCCGCAACTGGGAAAGAAATACATCTGATCGTATATTAAAAATACAGGAGCGACTTAAGGACGGATATAATAAACTATCTGAACTAAAGAAAAAGAATCCAGCGAAATACCGTGAGCTAGTTCGACTAATGTCACTTGACCCGGATGATCCTGCTGGAAGAGAATCCGCCGAACAACAGGCGGACTTGGATCAAGCACGGGACCAAGAACAATCACAGCAAGAAGGTCAACCCATCCCGGTTGGTCAGATTAACACCGATGGCTTCAATGAACCCGGTCAAAGCAACACCGAAACAAATGGAACAATCCTTGATCAGTTCGGAAACGTAATTAATGAGGGCACAATATTGCCTACAACTAATCCGGAACCAACTCAATCACAGGCACCTATCCCGGGGATCAAAGGTGCCAAGTTACCCAAGTCTCTAGGTAAGCCACGGGTTAATTACGGACGTGTTTCAATTAACTTTGAGAGTGACGTTGACCGTGCACTTTACATTGTCCGCCCAGATGGTAAATCAGCACGTAAGGGTGAGTTCATGAACTGGCTTACAAACACTTTAGGCATTAGCCAGAAGGACGTGGCAGAAATGAGCCGGGAGCTTGTTGCGAAGACAAAGCTAGCCGGCAAGCAGGCACTAAAGAACAACCAGTCAGAGATGAATATCAGTGCATCTCAACGGCTCGTTCAGTCACCTCGACCTGATAACTATTTAGCAGAACTCTCTGAGACTGCACGAAATGCATTTAACTTTGTTCGTGTCGCATTTCCCAATGTAGATATTATTGTTGGAGGAACCTTGGCAGAAACTCGGGCAAACATTGTTCAGACACTTAAAGGTAAGGTAGGTCTAAAGCAAGCTACTCAGATAGCCGATAGCTTTACCGATATGGATAACGGTCAAGCCGTATTTGTTGGAAATAAACCAGTTGCAATTATTGTTAATGATGCGACAGCTAACTCGACAACTGTTGCTCACGAGACATGGGAACTAATTCTGAATCAAGCATTTAAAAATGATCCAAAACGTCTCAAGGAGTTACAACAATCCATTGACAAACAACTACGTGATTCTGGATTTGCTTTATTAGCTGATCAACTAAAGGGATTCTCTGACCAGTATGACGGTGACATTCGTTACTCTGAATACCTTGCGGAGTTCGGTGCAATTTTAATTGACGGAGGATTTAATCCCGATGCATTGAACACTCAGCAGAAGGGTGTGCTCACTCAGATCAAAAAGATTATCAATGGATTCTCTAGAGTTCTTGTTGGTAAGCAAATGTTCTTGGCTGATGCAAGTGCTGACAACGTCATGGAAATGTTTGTCAACGTAGCAAGTAAGGTAGCACGTGGAGAAACCGACATTGCCATAGAACAACAGGAAGCTCAGTCAGAGTTTGATCTAGGTGATAACATCAATACTCGTAGTCAGCTAGATTCACGTTTGACTATCCCGGCGGAACCAAATGTTCCCAAGTCAGAGATATTACAGAAGTCAGCAGGGCAACGGGGCGAGGCTGTAATGAAAAAGGCAAACATCCTAATGGATAAATATCCCAATGCCTTGACTGACAGGAATCAATGGGTTGCATTGATGTCTCGTATGACGGGCACACGGATCGAAGATCCTAAGACCGGAGAGATTACCGTTCCTAGATTCCCCGAGGGCTTGTCCAAGTTAACGTCCGTTGAGGGTGTCCTCAATGCACTCACCGAAGTGTCACCAGAGCAACGTAGGTTAGCATCGGAAGGACTAAAGGGCGGAGAAGCAATCCGCAATATGTTCGAGAACGGTGAGTTCACACAGGCTGAAGCGGCACAATATTTCCTATGGAATATTCTTTCAATCGGGATTAGTCCTTACCCACAGGAGTCAGCATTCATGCACGTCATGGAAAATGGAATCATTGATTTCATTGACAGTGCTATTGACGGCAAGTTCCTTACCGGGGAAATGGTTGAAACAATGGTGCCCAAGAAGGAGAAGGGTAAAACAATTCGAGATAAGAACGGTGATCCCATCATGGTCCCGGGAGAGATTGACTCAGGATTGCTTAACTACTACAACTGGATCGACAAGACCCTAACCAAGGGGTTGCCCGGATCCGGTGCCAAATCAAACCTTCGCTCATTCGGCAGTAGCTTCCTGTCAAAGGCGGCACTCGAAGTTAAGAAGGGTGAGTTCGCCGGCAAGACCCGGATGGAAGGTCTGTATGAACTATTAGCGGACAAGGACACACCTACCCTAGAGCTTCGCAAGAAGTGGCAGAACTTTGCTACTGGCATGAGCTTTAACAATAAGATCTTTGACTTCATCTTATTGACTACTGGTCGTCAGGACTTATATGTCATTGATAGAGTCCGGACCGAGGACTTCTGGGATGCAACAATGCTCAGAGAAGAGATTGGTTTAAAGGAGGACTCATCTATTTACGATGGGGCTGAGTTAGTCCGGGGCAAATCCAAAGCCGCAGGATATAGCAAGATCCTAGATAACATTAGCGGCATGGTGATCAATGAGATTGCCGTTCGTCAAACAAGAACAGCCGTTCAGGAAGCATACAAGCAACTGGGTGTTACCGAATCGGCTGACGTTGGCAGGTTCCATTGGGAAACTTGGGTGGCAACTTCCGGTCAAGAGGTTAGCCACGGGTCCATTGATGCTATTGTTCAGATCAAAAAATACGGCAACATCAAACGTGGTGCTGTTCGTGAAGGCAAGTATGGCAAGTGGGATTTCAACTTTGAATACATCAAGGAAAGAGGAAAGCCAGACAGATTTGAGTTCATTGACAATGATGGAAATACTTATGTTTTTAAGTTTGACACAGCCAAGAAAATTCAAGATGAAATAACAGAACAAAATAATAAAAAGAATTATAACCCAGAACATCGGTTCATATTAAAGGATAAAAATGGCGACATCATCAAAAGGAAAACAGACAAGACAAAGAACTTCACCCTCACCAAAGGTTGGTATGACTACGATGGGGTCGATACCCAAGCCTACTTCAGCTACCTTGAGTCCCAAGCAGAAGAAGTTGTCCCATCATCTAATGTCATTGACGATCAGGGCATCGTAGTAAAACGGCAACGTAACTATCAGACACCGGTCGAAGGTGTCACCTACGTCAACAAAGATCCGGATGAGATCCTTAACGTCAGCCAAGACGAACGTGATCAGTATCGAAACTTTGATTCTGATACCGGATTGCCACGGACTAAACGGAAACGTAGCTACATCCTCAAGCCTCAAGCATTACAGTTAAAAGAACTCGAGCAGGAACTTGCTAAGAATCCGGGCAATAGAATACTTAAGGCTCGTGTTCAAGCGGCACGTGAACGGTATAGGAGATTAGCCGGATTGGTCCCCGGTTCCGCAGAGGTAGTGATGCCTGTTACTCTGTTCACAGAACTTCCTTATGTTCCTACACTCAAGCAAGTTTCTTATTCGTTAAATAAAAACAAAACAAAGCTAGGGCATAATCCAATCCTTGGTGTCAACACTCAGATCGAAGACGGAACTCCGGTAAGTTTACGTCTGGACATACCGGCTTACGAGAGCTACGACACATGGGTAGTATCTATCCACGATGGAAGCAGAGAAATGGGCGATGCGATAGGCTATGCTCCATTCGCCCGGGTTACTAATGTTAAATTCTTTAGTCAGCCTGATGCCGCTATCAACATAGCTTCAGGAAAGGCAAAGGGAACCATTGCCCGTATGCATGGTAGCTTTGTGAATGACAATCGAGATAACGTTATCAAAGATGCTGAAACATTTTTAACTGACGGGTCATGGACACAGATTGGAATGAATCCGGAACGTGCATCTTATTTCTACAATAAGGCAACCGGAAAGCCAGTCATCTCCGCCGACGAAGTTATACAAGTTGGTGCATTGGTCCTAGCAAAAAATGCTGTTACCGTTAACCCGGACAACCCCCGGGTATACCAAAGGTTTAACCCAGATGCCAAGGTTCGTATTCGTTTCCAGAAGAAGACAACCACCATTGATCCAAAGAAACGTGCCGAGTTAATTTCTCGACGTGACAAACTTCTACGTGAAGAAGGTTTGTATGATTGGTTTCATAAGGATGTCCGTGAGGTTCTTAATGCTTTATACGATGAGGCTCAGTCAAGAGGTATGGAGCTTGACTACTTACGTGATTACTTCCCACGTAAGATCGAAGACTTTGAAGGGCTAAAGAAAACACTTGGCATTACGGACAGTCAGTCCGACACGATCATTAGCTTAATCAACAAGCAACGTGAATCCAAGGGGCTTCCTCCGCTTAATCCAAATGACCGTGCAGTTGCATTAGAAAATTACATTCGACGGAACATGAACTCGCTTCCAGCCGGTGCCAAAGTTCCGGGTAACCTGAAGCCACGTGACGTAGATCTTATAACGGATGAGATGTTGGACTATTACCAAGATCCCGTTCAAGCACTTAGTAACTACGTGATTGATATGGTCACAGCTATTGAGACACGTAAGCTAGTAGGCACTCAGAAGTTTGACGGTGAACGTATCACCGGAACTCTTGGCTTGCAGATGGAACGAATGAGGCAGGTCGGAGACTTGAGCGATCAAGACATGGCGGACATAACCACCATTGTCTCTAAGCTATTTGGTGCAAAGAAAAGTGAGAACCTTGCATTGCAAGATCTGCGGACACTTACCTATCTGGGACTTTTGAATGACGTAAGTTCTACGATGACTCAGCTAAAAGATTTGGCGATGAGCTTCTACAGATACGGAGTCTTTAATACGGTTCGTGCCACGATGGACGATAAGATTGCACTTGAGGACATAGGTAAGGCAGGCAAAAGAATCACTACTGAAATCGAAGCCACACCCGACAGGTTCCTAGCTCAGTCATTGAACTTCGTTCATTCAAAGATGACTGGATTCCGCCAACTGGATGGCAAGATGAAAACCGTTGCACTAAATGCAGGGTATAGAAAAATGCAGAGGGCGGCTAGATCCAACCCGGATTCTACAGCCTACAAGAAGTTGGTTTCAAAACTCAAGTTCATGCAAGGGGACCAATACGTTTCTACTATAGCGGCACTAAAGGCTGACACCAAGAATGATTATGTGATGGAAGCTCTCTACAATGAGTTAGCAGATGTCCAACCTATTGGTCGCTTGGAGATGCCTGAGCTTTACAACGGAAGTCCTAATTCACGTATCTTCTATTCGTTGAAATCATTTGCTATTGTGCACTTTAGTTTCTTCCGCCAAGAAACTCTAAACAAAATTGCGACACCGGGATCCAGACTAGAAGGTATGGAGAACCTGTTTAAATTTATGGTAGCACTGCTATCAGTAGGTATTCCGGTTGATGCACTTAAGGACTGGCTGTTCGGTCGTCCGTTCTACATTGAGGATGCAATCGTAAACAATATGCTTCAGACTATGATGCTCAACAAGTATACGGTTGAGAACTTCCGCACTGAGGGACCGCTAAATACTGCCTCTGGTTTTGTTGCCCCGGCACTGACAAGTATATACAATGGAATAGATAGGTCCATCCGGTCCGGCAAGCCAAGCTCCTTCCTCCGTAACCTTCCGTGGAAGGACTTCTACTACTTCCGATTCACCGAAGCAGGACGGGAGCAAGTCCGTGAAAGAAAACAATTCAAGGCATTCGAGAAAGGACAGTTCCCAGTTCCACCTCCGGGTCAGAACATTGGCACCATACCCCCGAAGGATCCATACGAGTTTAATCCCGAACAATTTCAAAGACCCGACATTGACCCACGGTTAATGGATGGCAGGTTCCGGTTGTTCTAAACGTAAAAGCCCCACCCCTGAATTAACAAGGGTGAGGCTACCACACACTGGAGATTTAACTAGGTCTAAGAGCAGACCTTGTGGGCATCACTGCTAACACTTACTCCGGTATAGATTATATCACTTAGATTCTTTGGTAAGAGCCGACTTGATGTAGGCTTTCTCCTGCTGTAGCTCGTGCCTCCGTTCCTCGAGTCTCTCTATCTGATAGGAAACCATCCGTGATTCTGCCCGGATCAAATCAATCCGGACCTGAAGTCGTTCTATATTAGTATCATTCATCTATACTTATATAGTTCATCTTGAGAGAGTTGTCAAGTATATCCCGGATGTGAACCCTCATGAATCGTCCACGATTACTGTCCTCTTGGATACGTTTGCTTACTCGTTTGATACCGTGAGTTACCGATGTTCTTTCCCGGTTAAGTATCCGGCTGATGTTTTCGTGTGAGTATCCGCACTTGTGCATGAGGAACGAACAGATGTCCCGGGCATAGGATGCCTTCTTTGTTCGACGTGAACCTGATATTATTTTTACGGGCACCTCGCATGAAGTGCTTACTGCTTCTAGTATTTTATATTTATTATTCATTAGTAGAATCTTCCTGTTATGTGGTAGAATTTAAAGTATCCGATGGTGCCTCGTTCGCCTTCACGATTCTTAGCTATCTTATACTCAAGGTTAGTGTATGGTCCGTTCGAGTCAGTCATCTTTGAATCCTCGAAGTTACCCTGTTGCGGATACATGAGAAGGACAACGTCCGCATCATTCTCAATATCCCCGGAGTCCTTTAGATCATAGATGTCCAAGCCTCCCTCTCGCTTGGCACCCTCACGATTGACTTGTGCCAACAGCAGGATACCAATGTTTAACTCAAGGGCGAGTTGCTTAATCTTATGAGAGATGTTTGCAATGCCTTCCGCCTTGCCAACCTTCCCGGAATTAAACGGGATGAGTTGAAGGTAATCAATCACGGCTAGCTTTACACCTTGCTTGTCCACTAGCTTACGTAGTTGAGATGCCAGATCCTCTGCTGACTTGACGTTGTGACTGGTGTATAGCGGAACGGAGTGAAGCTGATCGATTGCTTCATCAACCTTCTTCATGTTCTCGTCGGAGATAACACCGTCACTTATCTGCTTGATGTTTACCCCGGCTAGGGTCTGAGCCATTCGTTTAAACAACTGCTTCTGAGGCATCTCCAAGGAGAATACAGCACACGGTGCATTGTTGTGAGTGACTGACTTGAGGGCTATGTTAAGAGCTAAGGCTGACTTACCGCATGATGTCGGTGCCGCAAGGGTGATCACCTCGCCCGGTGCTATGCCCCGGTTGCCTAACTGCTGATCGAGTTTACCGATGTGAGTAGGCAATGCATCCGTGACAAACTCTCCGGCTAGCATCTTCCGGAACTCGTCCTTAATCTCCTCCGCCGTTGAGCTTAAATCATTGGGCTTCTCTTGAGTGAAGTGAATCCGGTTAACCTCTGAGTCAACAGTGTGCTTAATGTTCTCAGCCGAATCTGACTGAGTCATTATGCTTTCGGTTGCGACCCGGTATGCCCGGTTCATCTTACGTAGGTTGGACTTCTCCTTAACTATCTTTGCATAGTGATGCATCTGCATGGAAGTCTCAACCCGATCCATGATACTGTAGATGGAAGTTACTCCACCTACGGCATCAAGGTTATCGTCACGGGTTAGTTGTTCGGACAGATGTATCTCATCCACCGGCAGGCTAGCATCAGCTAGCTTACCTAGGGCACCAAAGATACATTGGTTCCTGTGGATGTAGAAGTCATCGGCACTTACTAATTCTGTTACGGAATTGTAGTTAGCCGGTGAGTCATCAAGAAGACAGCAAGCTATGACAGCTTCCTCTGCTTCTGCATTATGTGGTAGAGTTTCTATTTCGTTCATCGCTTAAGATGAAGTCCATAGACCGCAGGCATTGACCCAAATACTTAATGTTCTCTTGTTCTTTTTTAGGTATTTTTTGTGTGTCAATCTCTTTATGTAACTTGTTTCCAAGTTGAACTGCATCGTGTATGGCTTCCAATATTTGCATAGTTGTTTTGTGTCTCATGTTGATAAATAAATGTAGCCCCAACACCTTGTCGAGGCTACATTGTATTTTACCACGAAGTTAATTAGAGTCTCGCTCGACCATTCCTAGACTGATGAGGCTGTAGCCAATCAAGTCCCGGTAGATGTCACGAACTGTATCCCCTTTAGTATCAAGGGATAACTCTCCGTCTTTACAAAAGGCTTTGAGCCTTTGAAATTTATCCTGCATCCGGATAGCAACACCAACCAATGGATCAATGCCAAACTCCTCTGACCCATCGAAGTTAGCAAATGGATTGTCACATCCCTTGCCCCCGGTGTAGTCAGAGTTCTTGGCTCCGGTCAGTGCCAGTATCTCCTCGATCTCTTCACGGCGGAACTC